>Ga0315905_10006383_pt1 | contig 11994 bp, 10 predicted proteins | sample LakEriMetagenome_5_FD_203522 | JGI IMG/M metagenome (GOLD analysis project Ga0315905, IMG submission 203522) | Freshwater fungal communities from buoy surface, Lake Erie, Ohio, United States - Buoy 4 MA121 | ecosystem: Environmental > Aquatic > Freshwater > Lake | place: USA: Lake Erie, Ohio...
AATCAAGATGGATCGAGGTTATGTTCTAGTTGATGACAAGTGCCGCACTAATGTTGCTGGCATTTGGGCAGTTGGAGATCTGATTCCAACACTACAACTAGCCCATGTTGGTTTTGCCGAAGGAATCATGGTTGCCGAGGAGATCGCCGGCCTAAACCCAAGATCTATTAATTATGATGGCGTACCCCGAGTTACCTACTCAGAGCCAGAGGTGGCCTCAGTTGGCTTAACCTCAGTTGCAGCAAAGGCGGCAGGCCATGACATCGTGGAATTGAATTATGATTTGGCAGGAAATGGAAAGGCCAATATTTTAAAGACGGCGGGCTCAGTGAAGTTAGTAGCAAAAAAGAATGGACCTATTTTGGGAATTCATATGGTTGGATCTCGAGTTGGTGAACTACTAGCTGAAGCGCAATTAATTTTTAATTGGGAAGCTGATGCAAATGATGTTGCTCAACATATACATGCGCATCCAACATTGTCAGAGGCAATGGGTGAAGCGCACTTAGCATTAGCTGGAAAGCCGTTACATGCACATGGTTAAGGGAGATATGAAATGACATTTTCATTAACTATGCCCGCACTTGGCGAGTCAGTAACTGAGGGAACAGTAACTAGATGGCTTAAAAAAGAGGGCGATCAAATTGCAGTTGATGAACCATTATTAGAAGTTTCTACCGACAAGGTTGATACTGAAATTCCCTCTCCTGTTGCAGGAATTTTACAAAAAATAGTTGTACCAGTTGACTCTACTGTTGCAGTTGGCGCTGAGTTAGCGGTAATTGCCGATTCTGCAAGCGCACCTACTCAACAATCAACTCCGACTGCTAAGCCGGTAGAAGTGGTAAAGCCAGCTGTGCAAGTACAACCAGAAGCAGTAGCGGCCCCAGTTGTTTCACCTAATCCAGCAAATGTATCTACGCCAACTCCAATAAGTTCTGGAGCAACAATAGTTTCCATGCCTGCACTCGGAGAGTCAGTAACCGAAGGAACAGTTACTAGATGGCTTAAGAATGTTGGCGATAATGTTAATGTTGATGAAGCTTTACTTGAGGTATCTACCGACAAGGTTGATACTGAAATACCATCACCTGTAACTGGCACAGTTTTAACAATCGATGTTCCAGTTGATTCAACAGTTGCAGTTGGAGCCAGACTTGCCTCTATTGGTGTTTCTGGATCGATACCAACTGCTCCAAAAGTAACTACACCTGCACCAGTTGCTGTAGTTCAAACGCCTGAAGTTAAAGCACCTGTAGTTCAAGCACCTGTAGTTCAAGCACCTGTAGTTCAAACACCTGTTGCTCCGACTAAAACCGTAAATACACAGGTCAGAGCTGATGACTCCTATGTAACGCCAATTGTTCGAAAACTTGCAGCTGAAGCTGGTGTAGATCTTTCTAAAGTTAAAGGAACTGGCGTTGGTGGTCGAATTCGTAAAGAGGATATTTTGGCTGCAACCCCTCGTGCTGCTACAACTCCAACAGCACAAGTTATGGCATCAACTAATACAACACCAAGATCTGTCGTTGCAGTCTCACCACTTCGTGGCACTACTGTGGCTATGACTAGGCTTAGAAAAGTTATCGCAGATCGAATGGTTGAATCTCTAAAGATTTCAGCGCAACTAACAACAGTAGTTGAGGTAGATGTAACAAAAATTGATCGATTAAGAAATGCAGCTAAGGCTTCTTTTGAAGCACGTGAAGGCGTTAAATTAACATTCCTTCCATTTTTTGCAGTTTCCGTCTGTGAAGCACTAAAGCAACATCCAGTTCTAAACTCATCCGTTGAAGGAGATCAGATTACTTACCATGCTGCAGAGCATTTGGGTGTTGCAGTTGATACTGATCGTGGATTGTTAGTACCTGTTGTAAAGGATGCTGGTGATCTAAATATGGGCGGAATTGCCCGAAAAATTTCAGATGTTGCAGCTCGTACTCGAGAAAATAAAATTACACCAGATGAATTAGGTGGCGGAACCTTCACGCTTACAAATACAGGATCTCGCGGTGCTCTCTTTGACACCCCAATAATTAATCAACCACAGGTTGCAATTTTGGGCCTAGGCGCAGTTGTTAAAAGACCAATGGTTGTAAAGGGCGCCGACGGTGGTGAAACTATTGCAATTAGATCTATGGTTTATTTGGCGCTTTCTTATGATCATAGAGTTGTTGATGGTGCAGATGCTGCCCGCTTCTTAACTACCTTAAAAGATAGGTTAGAAGAAGGCCGTTTCGAATCAGATTTAGGTTTGTAATTTGCCAAGTATTAAACGTGTGGCTGTTACTGGCTCCTCTGGTTTGATTGGAAGCGCCCTAGTTGCAAAATTAAAATCTGAGGGCTATCAAGTACAAAAAATTGTTAGAAGGCCCACTAGAAATAGTGAAGAGGTCCGCTGGGATCCGATCAAAGGTGAAATTGATTTAGATGCTTTAGATGGCGTGGATGCAGTTTTTCACTTAGCAGGAGCTGGCGTTGGTGATAAACGTTGGAGTGCTGCCTATCGATCTGAAATCCTAAATTCCAGGTTACTTGGAACAACTACAATGGCAAACGCTTGTCAGCAACTGCAAACAAACGTATTCATCTCAGCTAGTGCAATCGGATACTACGGTGAGACCGGAAATCGTGCAGTCACTGAAATAGATAAAGGTGGCAGTGATTTTCTCTCTGTTGTCTGTCGGGAATGGGAAGCTGTTGCTGATTTGGCACCTAGTGTTAGAACTATAAAACTAAGAACTGGTCTAGTGCTTGATCCAACAGGCGGCGCACTCGGAAGAATGATTCCGCTTTTTAAATTTGGCTTGGGCGGAAAACTCGGATCCGGCAAACAATGGTGGTCTTGGATTACATTGCATGATCAAGTTCGAGCCATGATTTTTCTTATGAACTCAAAGATTGAAGGGGCGGTGAACTTAACTTCACCAAATCCGGTGACTAATCAAGAATTTACCGCCTCACTAGCTAGGGTGTTAAAACGACCAGCGTTATTTCCAGCACCAGCGTTCGCTCTTAAAGCAGTTCTTGGCGGATTTTCAAGTGAAGTTTTAGGGTCAAAAAAAGTTATTCCTAAGGTGTTAATTGAATCGAAGTTTGAGTTTGATTACCCATTTGTTTCTGCTGCCCTTACCGCATTAATTGATTAATTTTTTCCGCAACTAAAGCACCCGATTCCATAGCTCCCTGTTGAGACGGGTATGACATGTGATCTCCTATGGCAAAAATACTCTCAGTTAGCTGAAGCTTTGGATATTTGCTCATTCCTGGGGTGTGTAGCGGAAGAGAATAACTAATTTCATATCTTGCAACCTGATCCCATTTGTTTGCATTACTGCCCCAAACTTTACTTAACTCAGCCCTAAATTCACTTTCTACCAAATTTTTAATTGTGGTTGCTGAAATTAATGATTTATGAGCAGGAGCATACTTCCGTGATACTTTGCTTATAACAATTGAATTCACTAACTTGGAGCCTCTTGAGATAACTAAATTCTTCGAATCAATTAAATCTTCATCTGTTGAAAAATATGAGGTGATATTTGAGAGCATTATGGAAGGTTTTAGCTGTGGAAATAAATTTACTGACTCAACTGGGCCAGCTGCTAAAACTATGTACTTTGCCGAGTATTTATCCTGATTTGTGATTACCTTATTACCTGAAATATTTTCAACCGATTCGTTTAGCTTTAAATTTTTTATTGGCTTTGCTAGTGCTTTTGAGAACTCGCCAATCCCCCTTGCGGGTAACCCTGGAAGAGATCTAATAAAACTCTTTAATATCTCTTGGGCGACATCAGCTGCTATCTTGCTTGGATCAGTCAAAAATACACCAGTTAAAAATGGATCAAGAACTTTTTGGTAGAAACCTTCAAATTTTTTGGTATAAAAACCAAAGCTTTGTGAATTTGAAACATTTCTATTGTAAATAAACTCCAAGAATCTTAACTTTTCACCTAATGTACCGGACTTATTTGAAAATGAACCTGATGCGTAACCAACCTTTATTTTTTCATCAAAAAGTCGAATTGAACCGGAGATTTTCTTAAAATCTAAATCTTTAATTACCCCACTTTTTTCTACTTGCCGATACTTTGGATTTATAACTTGAAACCCTCGGTCACATATATAGCCATCGATATGATCACTTCGCACCCTGCCACCAACTTCATTACTTGCCTCAATTAGTAATACAGATTTTCCAGTGCTTTCTAAGTCTCGAGTGGCAGTTAAACCAGCTAATCCTGCACCAATAACAATGCAATCAAAATCCATCTATCTAAAAGAAGTTTCTCGAGCCTCATCAATTATTTTTGCAACGGCTAGAGCCTCATCAATGGTAACCGGCCATGGTCCACCCTCAAGAGCTTGCTTTACCTGTATATAAAACTGAGCATAGTTACCATCAACGCTTGGATAATCAATTGTTTTATCTCCAAAATGCAAGGTGGCAACACTTTTAGTGCTTTGATTCCAAACTCCACCTGCTGGGTACTTACCACTTTTAAGCAAAGACTCTTGTGGATCTAAATCATTTATAACCAAGGACCCTTTATCTCCAGTAATTCTTATTCTTGGGCCTGGAGCACCATTTATTGCACTTGCAGATAAGTAGGAGTCAACACCACTTTTATGCTTTAAAACCAGAGTTATATCATCATCAGATGCACCGCGAATTGATCTGACAGAGGATGCAATTAGATCCGCTGGCCCAAACCAGTCCAGTGCAGTCGAAAGTAAATGTGGTTGAAGATCTAAAAGATTGCCACCACCCTCGCTAGAGCTCTGATTCTCTCGCCAGGATCCCGCCGTCAAATCTGGTCTAAACCTTTCAAATCTTGAATCCAATCTAAAAATATTGCCTAAAACTCCTTCGCTAATAATTTTCTTAATTGTTAATGAATCACTGTCCCATTTTCGATTGAAATATGTGGTTACCGGAACTTGCATTTGTTTTGAAACATCAACTATTTCTTGCGTTTCTTTTAGAGTACGTCCCATTGGTTTATCAACTACTACTGGTATTCCGGCTTTTAAGCCTGCAATGGCTTGAGATGCATGGACATTATTGGTTGAAGCTACAACCAATAAATCTAAGTCGTGCTTCAACAATTCATCGAAGCTCTCGACAACTTTAATCTCGGGAAAATCAGAGATTGCTTCGGCTTTGCGCTCTGGTTTTGTAGTCAATGCAGCAACTACATCAAATCCAGCACCCTTTAGTAGAGGAGCATGAAAAAAACGACCGGCTAACCCATACCCAGAGATACCGACTTTATGCGCCATATTAAAAAAGATTGGGTTAATTTTTCTCATACTGCATTTTTGAGGGCCACCAGATCTTTGGACCAATTACATGTACCAGGGCTGGAACCAACAAAGATCTGACAATTATTGTGTCGAGAAGTACTCCAAAGGCGACTGCAAAGCCAAGTTGAGCTAAGAAAACAAGTGGTAGTACCCCAAGGACTGCAAAAGTTGCAGCTAATACAATTCCTGCCGATGTAATAACTCCACCGGTGACTGTTAGACCCTTTATTACTCCCTTGCGGGTGCCTAATTTTAGTGATTCCTCTCTTACTCGGGTCATTAAAAAAATGTTGTAGTCAATGCCAAGGGCTACTAAGAAAATAAATGTAAATAGTGGAAAGGATGCATCAGCTCCTTTAAATCCAAAGACATTCTCAAAAACTAATTGGCACACGCCAAGTGTTGCCATAAATGAGAGTACTACCGTTAATAGAAGAAGTGCAGCCGCTAAAATGCTTCGTAATAAGAGTCCAAGAATTATTCCAATTATAATTAGTACTACTGGAATAATAACTCTATTATCGTGACGAGATGCAACATCGGTATCAAACTGCACTGCAGTTCCACCACCAACTAGAATATCTTTATCAATTGCATGGACTGCATCTCTAATTAATGGAATCGTATTTCGAGCTTCTACTGAATCAGGTGCTACTTTTAATGTTGCATTCAATAGCACTTGTCCATCCACAACCTTAATTGGTGGCGTAGGGGCACCCGGAATCTTTTGACCTGCCACTACAGGTTCAACAAATGCCACATTATCAACTGTAAGAAGTGCAGTTGTTGCCCTATCTACATCATTTTGTTTGACAACAATCTCAACTGGAGACCCTTCACCACTTGGAAAGTGCTCCCCCAGTTTTTCAAGTCCAATAACCGAATCAGTTCTTTTTGTAAAAGCCTCAGTATTAGCTAAGCCATCTGCCTTTAAAGTAAATGAGAAACCTGCAAAAATGACAAGCAGTAGAGCTGTTGATATCCAAATGCGCTTTGGATTGCGCTCTACCGCATTTCCAATTTTCGCCCAAGTTCCACTTAGTTGTTCATCAACATCATCAAATTTAGGAATTTTTGGCCAAAATATCCAGCGCCCAAAAACTACCAATAGTGCAGGTAAAAAAGTTAAAACTGTAATCATCGATACAGCAACACCAATTGCACCAACTGGTCCTAGGCCACGATTACCTGATAAGTCGCTAAGTAGCAAAACCAATAGGCCGGCAATCACTGTTGAACCTGATGCCAAAATTGGTTCAAATACTCCCTTTAATGAAACTTTCATTGCCTCATATCTAGACTCATGATGATGTAACTCTTCTCGGTATCTAGCTATAAGTAATAATGCATAATCGGTGGCCGCACCAAGTACTAGCACCGACAAAATTCCCTGTGACTGACCATTTAGATCTAGTAAATCTGCCTTTGCTGCGTAATATACAATTGTCCCAGCCACTGATAGTGCAGTGATTGCGGAAAATAGTGGCAATATCCAAAGCAGCGGAGATCTGTAAACAATAATTAAAATGATTGAAACGACTAGCAAGGTGGTGGTTAATAAAGTTGAATCAATTGAACCAAATGCCCCGAATAAATCGGCAAATATTCCACCAAATCCAGTTACATGTGTAGTTAAATCTTTTTCTTCAAAATTTTCTTTTAAATCTTCACGCATAAAATCAACGATAAGTGAAAGTGTTGGTTTTTCCTCAACTCGCTCTTCGACAATTGTTGAATTAAGCGCAATATTTACTAGCGCAGCCTTGCCATCTTCTGACGGGATTGCTTGAATTGGAAAACCTGGTACAAAGTAAGAATTAAGTGGCTTGCCTGATTCAGGCAAAATCTTGTTGCCAAGTTGGTTGAGGTAATTTTGAATTCGGGCTAAATTTTCTGGATTCTTTGCCGGATTAACATCACCTAGAAATAGAAGTAGTGTTGGAATCTGATCATTGGCGCTATCTGAAAACTTTACTGTAACTTTGCTTGCTAAAGTTGACTCAGCACTATCTGGCAAGAAAGCTGCGTTGTCATTTTCCTGAACGGTTGAGAGCTTTCCAAAAGTGGGTCCAGCAACAGAAGAGATACCTAACCAAGCAATAATTGTGACTATGGCAATCCAGAGCGGTTTGCGCCCCATAACAGAGTTTTTTGATTTAACTTTCGATGCCATGCGTGATTACGCCCTTCTAAACATATCGGTTACAGGGTGAAATCTACCAGTGATGCCATTTTGCTCACACCAGCTGGCCCAGCAAGTGCTTTCTTTCGCCAAATATTCATCAAACAATTAGGCTTATCCTGTGAGTGCACTCTTAACAACTGAAAAAACACTAATTGTCAATGAATTAGGCCTAATTGATTATGGTAATGCTTGGGAGTTGCAAAAAAGTACTCATGAACAAGTTGTAAGTGGAGCGATCAACAACACACTATTACTTCTTGAGCATACCTCTGTCTACACTGCAGGTCGAAGGACTGAAATTTCGGATCGTCCAATAGATGCTACCCCAGTTATCAATGTTGATCGCGGCGGGAAAATTACTTGGCATGGCCCAGGACAAGTAGTTGGATATCCAATTATTAAGTTAAAAAACTCAACAGATGTAGTTGGCTTTGTTAGAGAGCTTGAAACCGCCCTAATTTCGGTATGTGAAGATTTTGGAATTGAAGCCAAAAGATACTGTGAGCGAAGTGGGGTTTGGATCAGAGATGAAAAAGGTGATCGAAAAATCGCTGCCATTGGTTTAAGAGTTGCAAAGGGTGTGACCATGCATGGTTTTGCATTGAATATCAATCCAGATCTTACTGCATATAAAAAAATAGTCCCTTGCGGTATTGCAGATGCCAAGGTCACATCTATGGCGGTTGAATTAAATCGAAGTATAAATATTCAAGAGGTTTTGCCTGTTTTGAAAAATTATATTTGTCCAATGCTGGAGCGGGTGTCTATATGAGCATTGATCCTTCAGGTCGCAAACTACTTCGTATAGAAGCCAGAAACGCCCAAACACCTATTGAAAGAAAGCCCGAGTGGATTAAAACTCGAGCAACTATGGGCCCTGAGTACACAAAACTTCGGTCATTAGTTGCAACTGAAGGTCTTCACACAGTCTGCCAAGAGGCGGCTTGTCCAAATATTTTTGAATGCTGGGAAGATAGAGAGGCAACCTTTCTGATTGGTGGAGAAGCTTGCACAAGAAGATGCGATTTTTGCAATATTGATACTGGTAAACCAAAGCCACTAGATAGAGATGAACCTAGACGAGTTGCTGAGTCAGTTAAGAGCATGAATTTGAAGTATGCAACTATCACTGGTGTTGCTCGCGATGATTTAGATGATGAAGGTGCCTGGCTATATGCAGAAACTATCTCCCAGGTTCACAATTTAAATCCTGGAGTCGGTGTAGAGATGTTGGCTCCTGATTTTAGTGGCCACTCACACTTGTTAAATCAAGTATTTGAAACTAGACCAGAGGTTTTCGCACACAACCTAGAGACTGTACCCAGAATCTTTAAACAAATTCGACCAGCTTTTAGGTATGAAAGATCACTAGATGTTATTACCCAGGCTAGAGATTTTGGATTGATAACAAAATCTAATCTAATTCTGGGAATGGGAGAAAGTAGAGAAGAGGTTTCTCAGGCACTAGTTGATCTGCGCTCTGCAGGGTGTGACTTGATTACCATTACACAATATCTTCGACCAACTGCTAAACACCATCCGGTTGTAAGATGGGTTAAGCCAAATGAGTTTGTAGAGTTAAGTAAAGAGGCGGAAGAGGTTGGTTTTCTTGGCGTTATGAGTGGTCCATTGGTACGTTCAAGCTATAGAGCAGGTCGCCTTTACAATCAGGCGATGGCTGCTCGAGCAGTTAAATAGGGAGAGAAAATGTTTGGTAGAAAGAAAAAGAAAGAAGCCCAAGCAAAAACTGGGGCACCGGCAAAGCAATCTCAGCTTGCGGTAGTCAAGGATGCATACAAGTTAGTTAAGAAAGACTCCCCCTTTGCAATTATTTGGTGTTTGCTTGTTTTCGTCTTGATTATAACTTTTGGTGTAATAATTGGTAATAACCTTGGACATCCTATTTATGCTGGATTTTTGTCACTCCCACTTGGCTTCTTAGCTGCATTTTTCTTGTTCACTCGATATGCAAATACCGCAGCCTTTTCATCGATTGAAGGACAAATTGGTGCTGGTGCAAGTGTGTTAATGTCAATTAGACGTGGCTTTGTCACAACTCCAGCAGTTAATGTAAATCGTGATCAAGATATGGTTCACAGAGTCTCTGGTAAAGCTGGCATTATTTTAGTTGGCGAAGGCGGCTATGGCGTCAAATCGCTTATTCAAGATGAGCGCAGAAAAATGGAGAGATTTTTATCTGGAGTTCCAGTTACAGAGGTAATTGTCGGTGATGGAACTGGTCAAGTCTCAATTCGCAAATTACAAAAGCACCTGAAGAAGCTACCAAAAAAACTAAATACGGTTCAGCTTCGTGAGGTTAGGGCAAGGTTAAAATCAGTTGGTGGATTAAATCTTCCAATGCCAAAAGGTCCGATGCCTACCAACGTGAGGATGCCTCGAAGGTAGTTTTAGTAAAGTTCGCGAACGGTCTGAGTGTTAGTCAGAAAATCGTGCAGTGACCTACCATCTTTAGTAAAAACTGCTGGAACTACCATACAAATCAATAAAGTTCTTAGTGCAATTTTCTTTGCGGGTACTCTTAATTGCTCTGGGTAACTGACTACCTTAACTGCCATTATTCTCTGGCCAGCAGATGCTTGAAATAAAATTGTTAACAACGTGACTTCCAAATAGAAAATTATCAAGGTGTTAAAATCTGTTTGAATTGATAAATAAGGTCCGATTAAGCTTGCTATTAACCGTGACATAGTCCAGTCGATTACCAGTGCAATTACCCGCCTGCCCAAAGAGGCTTCGGGTAGTAATTTGGGCTCATCTTGCCAATTCATGCGGGTAACCCTATCGGTTAGGCTGCCTAGGAAACATAGATGTAACACAGGCTTTACTACTTTTTCACTATTTTCTACTAAGTTTTACCCATCTGAAGCGGTGCAACGAAGCCCTACTTTCAGCACTAAATTATAGGAGAAAAGATGTTTAAGAATTCATCTGAGATCTTTGACTACATCAAAAAAAATGATGTGAAGTTGATCGATGTAAGATTTATTGACCTACCTGGTATTCAACATCATTTTAATGTTCCAGTTGAATCATTTGATGAGAGCGTATTTAAAGATGGATTAATGTTTGATGGCTCTTCGATTAGAGGCTTTCAATCAATTCATGAATCAGATATGAAGCTGTTACCAGTTCCATCATCTGCATACTTAGATCCATTTCGTAAAGAAAAAACATTGATAATTCTTTTCTCAGTTCATAATCCAGATGACAATAGTGCTTATTCACGTGATCCAAGAGGAATCGTAAATAAAGCAGTTGAGTTTATGCGCAGCACTGGAATTGCAGATACCGCATTCTTTGCCCCCGAAGCAGAGTTTTATGTATTTGATCGAATTAGATTCCTAACCGGAATGAATCAAGCCTTCCACCACATTGAATCATATGAGGGTGCTTGGAATACCGGAATCGAAGAGGATGCAGATGGCACTCCAAACCGTGGATATCGAACCAGAATTAAGGGAGGATATTTCCCAGTCTCTCCAACTGATCAATTTGCTGATCTTCGCGATGAGATGGTTATGAACTTAGGTAAAGTTGGATTGACAGTTGAGCGCGCTCACCATGAGGTGGGAACTGCTGGACAAATGGAAATTAACTATCGTTTCAGCGACATACTTACTGCCGGCGATGAGTTAATGAAATTTAAGTACATCATCAAAAATACAGCCTGGGCTGCGGGCAAGACTGCAACATTTATGCCTAAGCCATTATTTGGTGACAATGGTTCTGGAATGCATGTTCACCAATCACTTTGGAAGGATGGAAAACCATTGTTCTGGGGTGATGGATACGGCGATCTATCTGACATCGCACGCTGGTATATCGGAGGCTTGCTAAAGCATGCGCCATCGTTATTGGCATTTACAAATCCAACAGTAAATTCTTACAAGCGCTTAGTCCCAGGGTATGAGGCACCAGTAAATCTGGTTTATTCAGCCAGAAACCGATCTGCCTGTATCCGAATTCCAATTACTGGATCTAATCCAAAGGCAAAGCGTATTGAATTCCGCTGCCCAGACCCATCATCAAATCCATACTTAGCGTTTGCAGCTATGTTGATGGCTGGAATTGATGGAATTCAAAACAAGATCGAACCACCAAAGCCAGTTGATAAAGATCTATATGAATTAGAAGGAGCAGAGGCAGCAGCAATTCCTCAGGTTCCAGGTTCATTGGATGCGGTGTTAGATAATCTAGAAAAGGATAATGAGTTCTTAACTAGAGGTGGCGTATTTACTAAGGATCTAATTGACACCTGGATTGACTTTAAGCGTAAGCAAGAGGTTGATTACGTAAGATTACGTCCACATCCAGCTGAGTTTGAGTTGTACTACGACTTATAAACCTAGTGAAAAAAGCCCTAGTTCAAAACTAGGGCTTTTTTTATTTATGATCTATTTCTTCGTCGATATGAATAGATGGCAAAAAATATTCCTGATGCAATAAATGCGGCTGAGGCTATATAAATACTAATTGGA
>Ga0315905_10006386_pt1 | contig 11989 bp, 12 predicted proteins | sample LakEriMetagenome_5_FD_203522 | JGI IMG/M metagenome (GOLD analysis project Ga0315905, IMG submission 203522) | Freshwater fungal communities from buoy surface, Lake Erie, Ohio, United States - Buoy 4 MA121 | ecosystem: Environmental > Aquatic > Freshwater > Lake | place: USA: Lake Erie, Ohio...
ATGGCACGGCGACCGCCGGGGCAATCAAGAGCGACCTCAAAGATCGCGTTGACGCACTTCGCGCCAAGGGTGTCACTCCCGGGCTCGCGACTGTTTTGGTCGGGAACGACCCCGGTTCCGAGTGGTACGTGGGGGGTAAGCACAAGGACTGCGCCGAAGTCGGAATCGCATCGGTCCGCCGCGAACTTCCCGACAGCGCGTCACAAGCCGAGGTCGAAGCCGTCATCGACGAATTGAATGCCAACGCCGACGTCACTGGGTTCATCGTCCAGTTGCCCTTGCCGAAACACATTGATACCGACGCAATCCTCGAACGCATTGACCCGAACAAGGATGCCGATGGCCTTCACCCGATGAACCTCGGACGACTCGTGAATCGTGCGTCCGGACCGATCACGTGGCCACTGCCGTGCACCCCGCGCGCTGTCATCGAACTCGTCGAACGCCACGGGATTTCGTGGAGCGGGCTCAACGTCGTCGTCATCGGTCGCGGAATCACCGTCGGTCGACCCATCGGGTCTCTTCTCACTCGCAAAGAAATCAACGCCACCGTGACCCTCACCCACACGGGGACGCGGAACCTTGCCGACCACCTGAAGGCGGCGGATGTGATTGTTGCGGCCGCGGGCTCACCGTCGATTGTGACGGCCGACACCGTCAAGCCGGGTGCGATTGTTCTGGACGTGGGCGTCTCGCGTGTGACGAACCCCGACGGAACCAGCCGAATCGCCGGGGACGTCGATGAGGACGTCCGAGAAGTCGCGGCGTGGGTTTCCCCGAACCCGGGCGGAGTCGGCCCCATGACCCGGGCGCTGCTGTTGCAGAACGTGGTCGAGATGGCGGAGCGAAGCCTCTAAACCGCGGTCACGGGTTCGCGCCGTTGCGACCACTGATCATGCCGCCCAATGCGGGCATGACGCGGACGATGACGGCGAGGCTGTCGATGACGAGCCATTCGTCCTTCGACACGATGATGTGAGTTCGCGCACGAATTTGATCGTTTGTCTCTAACTCGGATTTGATGAAATCCGCACGGTCTTCGGTCGACTCAAAGACGACGAGTGCAGCGCCTTCCGCGCAGGTTTGCGCGTCGAGGGCGAGCGGTTTCTCAAGAGAGATCCAGTCGGAACACTCTCCTCCCGCGGCGACGAACCGTTCACGCAGGTCATCCAATTGAGTGGCCGGATTGGTAGAGCATCCCGTGAGCCCGAACGCCGCAGCGCAAACCAGAGAAATTGTGGCGAGGCGGTGCACGTGTCCATCCTATGGACGGGCACAGTTCGGTACGCTCGTCTCATGGCGAAGTTGTATTTCCGATATGGCGCGATGAACAGCGGCAAGAGCACGGCGTTGCTTCAGGCTGCCTACAACTATGCGGAGCGCGGGCAACAAGTGCTCATCGCGAAACCCCGCATCGACACGAAGGGCGAAGCATCGATCGTGTCACGCCTTGGTGTCGAACGAGCCGTGAATTTCGTGATCGGACCGAACGACGATGTCCGCACGATGTTCGATGCGTATCGCGCTCAAACCAAATCAACAACCGGCCAAGATGTCGCCTGCCTGCTGCTGGACGAGGCTCAGTTCCTCAGCGTCGACCAGGTCGATGACCTTCTGCGTATCGCGATTCTTGAGGACGTGCCAGTTCTGGCGTATGGAATTCGCACCGACTTTCAGACAATCGCGTTCCCCGGTTCTCGCCGACTGCTCGAGGTTGCGCACGCTCTCGAGGAATTGAAGACGATTTGTCGATGTGGACGAAAAGCGATGTTCAATGCTCGGCTCGTTAATGGTGAGTTCATTTTCGACGGCGCACAGGTCGCCATCGATGGCGACAGCGTGACCTACGAGTCGCTCTGTGGCTCGTGCTATTTGCGCGAGTCCAACGGGATGCTCGCGCACGGGTTCAACGCCCCCAGCGCTTTCCTACCGACGCTCGCGCCGGACGCCGACTTCTCTTAGGCCTCGACCGGCGAGAGCAACTGCGTTTCGGCCAGTTCTCGGTAGAGCGGAACGGTCTTGAGAAGCTGCTTGTGGGTCCCGACACCGAGAACAACGCCCTTCCGAAGCACCACGATTTGGTCGCTGTCGATAACGGTCGAGAGTCGGTGGGCAATAACGATGAGAGTGCGTTGGGCCGAGACCCGATCGATCGCGTCCTTCATCAACTGCTCGTTGAGACCGTCAAGACTCGACGTCGACTCATCGAGCAACAGGATTGGTGCGGCAGCGAGAAGCGCACGTGCGATCGCGAGGCGCTGGCGTTCCCCGCCCGACAACAAAACGCCACCCTCGCCAACGGGGGCGTGAATTCCGCGCGCGTCCCTGTCTGCGATGTTCGAGAGGTTGACTTCACCGAGCACGGCGACGCAGTCCTCGTCGGTTGCGTTTGGTGCACCCAAAACGAGGTTGTCCCGAATTGATCCAGCGAGAACGGGTGCGTCTTGTTCGACGTAGCCGATTGCCGCCCGGAGCTCGGCTCGATCGAGCGAACGAACGTCATGCCCACCGAGTCGAATCGACCCGGATTGCGGGTCATAAAAACGTTCGATGAGTGACAAAATCGTCGATTTCCCGGAACCGCTTGGGCCGACGAGAGCGATGCGTGTTCCGGTTTTGACAGCGAACGACACCGAATCAAGAATCGGGGTCTCGGGGTCATAGGCGAAGGACACGTTGTCGAATTCGATCGCGACCTTCCCGAGTTCGCCATCGAGACGCTCGGTGACGACGTCGCCCTCTGTTTCGCCCGGTAGCTCGATGATCTCTTGAATTCGTCCGAGAGCACCGAGCGCCTGCATCACCGAGGTGAAAGCACCGATTGCCTGGCCGAGGGGCATGATCATGATGAACAAAAAGAGAATGAAGGACACGAGTTGCGCGACCTCGATGGTCCCACTTGCGACACGGAATCCGCCGACACCCAGAACCACGAGAAACGACACCTGCATCGCGATGCTCGAGATCGGAACGACGAACGCCGAAATGCGCGCGACGTCGAGCCCCGCCCGCCAGGCACCTCGGGCATCGGTGTCGACCGCGTCGATTTCGCGCTGAACCGCGTTGGCCGCACGAACAGTCCTGACCGCAGAGATCGCGCGTTCGACCGAGGCAGTGAGGTCACCGACGCGGTCCTGCGCGATTCGTGAATACACCCGAATTCGGCGGGATAAGACGATGACGATGATGATAGAGGCAATCACCACAGCGAACGTGAGACCAAAGAGCACGCTGTCGATGATGAGCATCGCGATGATTGCGCCGACGAATGTAACCGAACCGCCGATTGCCTCGACGAGTCCTTGCGTGAGCACCGCCCGCAACATGGTCGAGTCGGCACCGACTCGCGAAACGAGGTCGCCTGTGCGCCGGGCGTCGAACTGACTAATGGGCAGGTTGAGGAGTCGCGCGACGAGGTGGCGGCGCGAGGACAAAACCACGCTCTCGCCGGTGCGCTGCAACAGGTAATGGCGGATGCTTGAGAGCAATGCCCCGCCCACGACGAGCACGATCAGTCCGGGGACGAGCCACCCGAGATCGGTTCCCGCCTGAACAGTCGAAATGACCTGGGCGACAATGAGCGGTTGGCCAAGAGATGCGCCGGCCCCGAGCAGGCTCAAGATAACGACGACGATCAGAATCTTTTTGTGTTCGAGCAGGTACGGAACCAATTGCGAGAAGGTCGCCTTGGGACCGCTGTCGTCGGTGGGTCCGCCACCGCGGCGGAATCCGCCGAAACGAGGTGATGACATGACCGTCCTTTGCGTGAGTTTGCGGGAATGCGTTGCAGCGTGTGGTCGTTGCCAGTCGCGAGACACCCCTCCGTACTAGGATAAGTCTTTGTGTCTGAACCCGTTATTCGTGCTGAAAACATCGTCAAGAAATATGGCGATTTCGTTGCCGTAGACGGAATCTCGTTCGAGGTTCAGCGGGGGGAATCATTCGGCCTTCTTGGCCCCAACGGTGCCGGCAAGTCCACGACGATGAAAATGATTGCTGCGGTGTCGACGCGGACCTCAGGTAATCTCGAGGTCCTCGGAATGGACCCCAACACGGACGGTCCCGCGATTCGCTCACAACTCGGTGTCGTTCCTCAAGAAGACAATCTTGACGAGGAATTGCGCGTTCGCGAGAACCTGATTACGTACGGGCGATTCTTCGGAATGTCACACGCCGCTGTCGCAAAACGGGCCGATGAGTTGCTCGAGTTCGCCCAGTTGACGGACCGCGCCAAATCCAAGGTCGAGCCCCTCTCCGGCGGAATGAAGCGTCGACTGACGATCGCTCGTTCCCTCATGAATGACCCGCAGATGTTGCTCCTCGACGAGCCGACGACGGGACTCGACCCGCAAGCGCGCCACATTCTCTGGGACCGTTTGTTTCGCCTCAAAGAGCAAGGGACGACGCTTGTCCTCACCACGCACTACATGGACGAGGCAGAACAGCTCAGTGATCGCATCATCGTCGTTGATAAGGGCGCGATTATGGCCGAGGGCTCGCCGGCTCATTTGATTCGGCAGTATTCCAGCAAAGAAGTTCTCGAAGTTCGGTACGGGTCGGACAACAACACGACCGTCGCGAAATCAATCGCCGACATCGGCGAGCGTCAGGAAATCCTGCCCGATCGAATCTTGATTTATAGCGACAACGGCGAACGCGATCTTGCCGTCATCACGAAACGCGGTCACCACCCGACGACGAGCCTCGTCCGTCGTTCGTCGTTGGAGGATGTGTTCCTTCGCCTGACAGGTCGGACCCTCGTCGAATGAAAAACGTCGCCGACATCAAGGCGGAGGCAGCAAACCCGCGTCGCTGGGGTTGGTGGTACGTCGCAGAGCTCCGGTTGCGCGAAATGCGCGGGTACATCAGCTACGTCGTCACGTCCTCCTTCGGGAACCCACTCGTGTATCTGCTCGCCCTGGGAATCGGATTGGCGAACCTCATCCCCCAGGGGATGGAGGGCGTCCCGTATCTCGTATTTGTTGCTCCGGCGCTTCTCATGTCGACGATCTTGTCGGTCGGCGCGGAAGAAGGAATGTACCCCGTGCTCAGTGGATTCAAGTGGCACAAGGTTTTCTTTGCCATCCACGCAACGCCGATCACGCCCGGGCAGCTCGTCGGCGGGTTCCTCGTTCACCTGACGATTCGTTTCGCTTTCACCGCCGGAATCTTTTACGGTTTTCTCGTCGCGTTCGGAGCGGTTCCGTTTGCATCGGGATGGCTCATGATTCCTATCGCTATCCTCGGCGCGTTCTCGATACTCACACCCCTGGGTGCTTACGCGGCGAGACTCGAGGACGACACAGGACAGTTCGCGTTGATTCAGCGACTCGTCGTCATGCCCATGTTCTTGTTCTCCGGGACCTTCTTCCCGCTCTCGCAGGTTCCCGACTGGCTCGAGTGGCTCGGATGGATTTCGCCGCTCTGGCACGCGACCCAGCTCGGTAGAACCGTCAGTTACGGCGCGATCGAGCCAATCTGGCTGACCGCCACCCACCTACTGGTTTTGGTCGCCTACGCCGTCATCGGGGGATACTTCATGCATCGGTCGTTCGTCGCGAGGTTGACGCGATGACCGTCGAGGTCCGTGTCAGCGCCGCCATCGCCCCCAAGCGGCGTTTCGGGGGGATGTCCGGTGGCAATGTCCGTGCGGTGATCGAACGCGGACTTCGGGCAACGATGTCCAACAACTACCTCATCATTCTTAGTGGCTTTTTCGAGCCCGTGTTCTACCTTTTCTCGATGGGCATCGGGCTCGGCGGAATCATCGGTTCAATTGATGTCGATGGCGCGTCGGTGCCGTACGGGGCGTACATCGCCCCCGCGCTGCTCGCGGTGTCGGCGATGAACGGCGCGATTTACGACTCGACGTGGAACGTTTTTTTCAAACTCAACTTCGGCAAGTTGTATCAGACGATGCTGCTGACGTCGCTGGGGCCGCTCGACGTCGCCATCGGCGAAATCACCCTCGCTCTGTTGCGCGGAGGGGTCTATGCGGTCGGATTCCTCATCGTGATGCAGACCATGGGGCTCGTCCTGTCACCACTGGCGATTCTCGCGATCCCCGCTGTCATTCTGATTGCGGCCGGGTTCGCCTCGATTGGCATGGCCTTCACGTCGTACCTGAAGACGTTCCAACAGATGGACTGGCTACCGATGATCATGCTGCCAATGTTCCTGTTCTCGGCAACGTTCTACCCCATCACGGTGTACCCCGAAGCGATTCAGATTATGGTGCAATGCTTCCCGCTCTGGCACGGGGTTGAACTCATCCGCATGCTCACTACCGGTGTTGTGACGTCGATGATCTGGGTGCACATCGGGTATTACGTGGTCATGCTCGGCGTCGGCGTCGTTGTCGTCTCGCGTCGACTGCGCGCACTATTTCTTGGCTGACCTTCCGAGCCGCCTCGCAGCCGCCGACACGAGCCGCCGAAGCGCCGAGTGTTGAGGCTTTTTTGATAGCACAGAAATCAGGTAATCGAGATCGTCGGTGTCGGTGTTGTAAACCAGGTAGCCCAGACCGAGCCGCTCGAGGCTCGCTGTGGCCTCGCTGGAGTTACTGATTCTGTCGATCGGGAGCCGTTCGTCTTGCCGAAAAACTCGAGGCTTCCACGCGGGATTGGGGCGAAGTTCTGGGAGCAACGGCATTGCAGTTCGAAGGAATGTCCAGAGATTGGCGGGGGTACCCAAAGCGACGATGTCGGAATAGGTCATCGACACGAACGGTTTACGTGACTCGGTGAGGATCCGACGAAACTTCTGAATCTGGTTCGAATACCTGCGGGCGATCGTGAGGAAAAACGCTTCGTCGTACGTGACCTCAAAAGTGTTTGTTCCGGAATTCACCCACGTCCCCGACTGCTCGACGAGCGCGCGTGACACCCAGGCCGAGAAGGGGTTTCGACGCAGCAGGACAACCCCAATCGCGTTGTCGATGAGGATTCGACGAGCGCGGTCGTCGCGAAGCTGTTGCCCCATCACCTTCACCACGAACATGTCGATGCCGTCAATCTTTTCGCGGAATGCGAGAGCTGCGAGGGGATCCGTGATGGCGGCGGCAGTCAACGCGGCTCGGGATCCGTATGGCTCAAGCGCTTCGTCGACGAAATCGGCCATTTGCGCTTTCGATGCGCGGTGGAACAATTCACCGAGTGATGCGACGCCCTCCAGGCCACGCAGGAGATCCAGAAGGTGATTGCTCCCGGAACGTGCGTGCGCAAGTATCAAGAGATACGGTGCGCCCATCGGATTCCTTACGTCTAGGTTTCCTGAGTTTATCGCAGTCGGATTTTCTGAAGGGTTATCGCGGTGGCGAGCGCCGCGAGTGCCGCCTCTGCTCCTTTGTCCTCGCGTGAGTCAGGCAGCCCCGCACGGTCGAGACCCTGCTGCTCGTCGTCGAGAGTGAGGACACCGAAGCCGACGGGCTTACCTTCGTCGAGGGCGACCCGAGTCAGTCCGTCCGTCGCCGCGTTTGACACGAAGTCGAAGTGAGGAGTTCCGCCTCGAATGATGACTCCGAGACACACGACCGCGTCGGCACCCGCCCGCAAAGCCGACTGGGCGGCGAGCGGGAGTTCGAACGCGCCAGGGACACGAATCAGGGTGTGTGTCGCACCGGCAGCGTCGAGGACCCGAAGGGCTCCGGCGATGAGACCGTTGGTGATGTCGTCGTGCCACGATCCAGCAATCACAGTCACGGCCAAACCGCGCCCGTCGGCGATGATGTCGGGTGATCCGTGGCCAGCCACGAAGTTATTCACCGTCCTTGTCGATGATCGGCGAGTTGACGAGAGCGCCGGGCAGCTGGTGACCCATACGGTCGCGCTTCGCACCGAGATAACCGATGTTGACGTCTCCGACACCCACGACGAGCGGAACGAGCTCTGTTACCTCGACTCCGTGCTCGATCAGTTGTCGGCGCTTTTCCGGATTGTTGGACAGAAGCCGAACGGACGAGATTCCGAGATCTTTCAGAATCGCGGCGGCAACACCATAGTCACGCGCATCGGCGGGAAGACCGAGCGCGAGGTTGGCATCGAGGGTGTCGAGGCCGTCTTCCTGCAGACGGTACGCCTTCAGTTTGTTGGTGAGCCCAATACCGCGACCCTCGTGACCCCGCAGGTAGACGACAACGCCGCCTTCTTTGTCGATGGTTTCCATGGCGGCATCGAGTTGCGGTCCGCACTCGCACTTGAGTGACGCCATCGCCTCACCGGTAAGGCACTCAGAGTGAAGTCGCACAAGTGCACCGTCGCTCGGTGTTCCCGACACGATGGCGACGTGGTCGACGCGAGTTTCGTGGTCACGGTACGCGCGAAGTCGGAACTCACCGTGTCCGGTGGGAACCTGGGTCTCGATGACGAACGAGTAACGGTGGGTGTTGGGATCGGGCGAGGCTTGCCACTCGGATCCGATGTGCTCAAGGAGTTCCTCGATAGAAACCACGGTGAGCTCGTGTTCGTCGGCAAATGCAGCAAGCGTTGAGCCTCGCATCATGCTGCCGTCGTCATTAGTGATTTCACCGATGACGGCAACGGGTTGCAGTCCCGCCAAGTTCATGAGTTCGACGGCGGCTTCGGTGTGACCAGCACGTTCCCGAATACCCCCGGCGACCGCTCGCAGCGGGATGATGTGGCCGGGGCGAATGAGGTCTCCTGGTCCGCTTGCGGGGTTTGCGAGCACCCGTAGTGTCTCTGCTCGGTCGTGCGCTGAAATGCCTGTCGTGACGCCTTCAGCGGCGTCCACGCTGACCGTATACGCGGTGCGGCGCGAGTCCTGGTTGTCGGCGACCATGAGCGGCAGATCCAACTCGTTCGCCCGTTCGTTCGTCATCGGGGCGCAGAGGAAGCCACTCGTGTAACGAACCGCCCACGCCAGCCATTCGGTCGTGACGAGCTCAGCTGCCATGACGACGTCACCCTCGTTTTCGCGGTCGGTCGAATCGGTCACGATGACGGGTTTTCCGGCTCGCAGTTCGGCAATGGCGGTTTCGATGAGCGTCATGCGAGCGCCCCTTTCGTGAAGTGGGCGAGTCGCGCGATGTGACGGGCGAGAATGTCGGTTTCGATGTTGACGGTGTCGCCGACGACCAAAGACCCGAGTGTTGTCGCGACCAGAGTTTCGGGGATCAGCGAAACCTCACACCAATCGTCGCCTACGGTCGATACGGTCAGCGAAACACCGTCGATTGTGATCGAGCCTTTATCGACAACCAGTGGTGCGTGCTCACTGTTCAGGGAAAAACGAACAACGCGCCAATCACCTGACTGTCGAGTTTCGAGGACGGTGGCGGTCCCATCGACGTGTCCCTGGACGATGTGTCCGCCGAGTTGTTCCCCGGCTGCCATCGCGGATTCAACGTTCACGGTGCGACCGTCGCGCCACTGGTCTGGGTTCGACATTGCGATGGTCTGACCCATCACATCTGCGGTGAACGAGTCGTCGGTTTGGTCGAGAACAGTGAGACAGACGCCACTGATCGCAATAGAGTCGCCGTGTCCCGCTTTGGCAACGGCCTTGGGGGCTCGAACGGTCACGCGGACAGAATCGCCCGATTGTTCGGTCGCGGTGATTGTGCCGAGTTCGGCAATGATTCCGGTGAACACTAGTGAGCCTCTCGAGCCGTGATGACGATGGTGCCGCCCATGACCTCGGTGCTGGTGACGTTGAGGCGACGCGCGTCGGTCAGTGTTTCGATTCCGAGATCACTCGTGGCGGTTTTGTCTCCGCCGAGAAGCATCGGCGCGAGGCACACAACGTATTCGTCGACGAGTCCTTCGCGGATGAACGAGTTCATCAGTCGCGGTCCTCCCTCGAGGAACAGGCTGCGAATCCCGATGTCATAAAGACGTTCGAGAATCTCAACGAGCTTTCCCGACTCCTGCAGAACCCCGCGGGGGTGGCTCCACAATCCCGATCCATCGGGGAGTGGGGTGTCGCCAATCACGACGGCGAGGGGCTGGTTGGGGAACAGGTTTCCATCGGCGGTTCGAGCGGTGAGGCTCGGGTTGTCGGCGATTGCGGTTCCCGTTCCAATCGCGATGGTGTCGTGCTGCGATCGCAAAAGATGAATGTAGGTGCGCGATTCGGCCGACGTGATCCACTGGCTGGTGCCGTCGGACGCTGCCGTTCGACCATCGAGGCTCGAACCCCACTTGGCTGTGACCCATGGGCGCCCGAGGCGGTTTGCGGTCAACCACCGTTCGACGAGTTGGTATCCCTCGCCCGAAAGAACACCGGAAACGACATCGATGCCAGCGGCTCGGAGCGTCTCGGCCCCTCCGCTCGATTCTTGTCCGGGGTCGTCGAGCGAATACACCACTCGAGTCACACCCGCCGCGATGAGTGCTCCGGCGCAGGGCCCCGTCCGGCCCGTGTGGTTGCAGGGCTCTAGCGTGACGACGGCAGTGAGTCCCTGCGCACTTTCGACTTTGGACAGCGCGTCGACCTCGGCGTGCGCTGTTCCCGCGCCGCGGTGCCAGCCTTCCGCCACGATCGCGCCCGTGTCGTCGACAAGAACGCAACCCACCTGCGGGTTTTCGCCCGTTCGGGGACCGCGTTCGGCGAGCTCGCGTGCGCGGCGCATCGCGTCATCGTATGTGCTGATGGGCATGTGGACTCCTTCCGAGCAGGGAATCCGGGAATGCGACAACGCGTCGCGAGGCACACCTACCTTCAGTGAACCCCATCGTGCATCCTCCCATCCGGACTATAACCGTCGGTCCCGGAGTTTCACCAGGTCAACCGCTTGGCCGAGGCCTTACGGGTCGCGGACTTTGACCGCCGGCTCAGATTTTCACTGACCCCGGAGCACGTGCTCTTTTCCCATGGTATCCCTCCTTGGCCATTCGTGCCACGGCAATTTCCAAGAATCGGCCAAGAATCAGGCTCGGGGCAGGAAACCAACCGCGTCGTACACGCGGGTGAGGGTCGCTTCCGCGATTTCAGTCGCTCGATCCGCGTTCACCGCGAGGAGTCGATCGAGTTCGGCGGGGTCCGCGAGGAGTTCGAGCGCTCGCAGCCGAATCGGTTCGAACTCGGCGACCACGGCGTCGGCAACCGCTCCCTTGAGGTCACCGTAACCCTTGCCGGCGAATTCGTCCTCGAGCGACGGAATGGTCGATCCGCTCAACAGCGAGAGAATTCCGAGAAGGTTTGACACACCAGGCTTGCCCGCGGGATCGAAACGAATCTCTCGATCAGCATCGGTGACCGCTGATTTGATTTTCTTCGCTGTCACGCTCGGTTCATCGAGCAACCACACGATGCCTTGAGGCGATTCGCCCGACTTGGACATTTTGGAGTCGGGGTTTTGGAGGTCGAAGACCTTGGCTGACTCTTTGACGATTCGAACCTCGGGGACGGTTAGGGTGTCGCCGAAACGGGAATTGAAACGGGTCGCGATGTCGCGCGTCAATTCGATGTGCTGCCTCTGGTCCTCGCCGACGGGAACGGTCACGGCGTCGTACAAGAGGATGTCGGCGGCCTGCAGAATCGGGTACGTGAACAGTCCAACACTGGCCGAATCCGGACCCTGCTTGGCGGACTTGTCCTTGAACTGGGTCATGCGCGACGCTTCACCGAAGCCAGTGATGGTGTTGAATACCCAGGCGAGTTGCGCGTGCGCGGGGACGTGCGATTGGACAAACAGCGTCGAGTGATCCGGGTCAATTCCCGCCGCGATGTACTGGGCGACCGTCCGGCGGGTGTTTTCACGAAGCTTCGCTGGATCCTGCGGCACGGTGATGGCATGGAGGTCGACAACGCAGAACACCGCGTCGTGAGTCGATTGCATCTCGCGCCACTGCAACAGTGCGCCGGCGTAATTGCCGAGGTGCAGTGATTCCGCACTCGGTTGCATTCCCGAAAACAGTCGTTGGCCGGTCATGTCAATCCTTAGATGTCGTAATCGATGACAACGGGAGCGTGGTCACTCCAGCGAGTATCCCACGCATCCGCCTTGTCGATGGCGTACGTCATTGCGGTT
>Ga0315905_10006390_pt1 | contig 11983 bp, 10 predicted proteins | sample LakEriMetagenome_5_FD_203522 | JGI IMG/M metagenome (GOLD analysis project Ga0315905, IMG submission 203522) | Freshwater fungal communities from buoy surface, Lake Erie, Ohio, United States - Buoy 4 MA121 | ecosystem: Environmental > Aquatic > Freshwater > Lake | place: USA: Lake Erie, Ohio...
CAGGTCGTTTTTGATCAGCACCAGGGCTAGGGTTGAGAACCAGGAGCCCCAGACAAAAAACTGCAAAAACATCATCGTGGAAATTCGCAAATACACCGATCGTTCTTGTGTGCAGGTCATGGGTTTGTTTATGAAACACATTACCCCTCACCGCAATCACAAATTCCACAGGAATACGGAATCCCTGGCCCGCCACCCTGCTTTCATTTTCCCATTGCCTTTGTTCAAATCATCCATTCAGATGAGCGGGTGAGCCTGTTGACTAAGGATTTCGACTACCATCTGCCGGCGGAACTTATCGCCGCCCATCCCCTCGCCGACCGCGCAGCTTCGCGGATGATGGTGATCCATCGGCAGACGGGAAACATCGAGCACCGTATGTTTCGCGACTTTCTGTCTTATCTCCAGCATGGCGATATGCTGGTTCTCAACGACACCAAGGTCATCCCGGCGCGGGTTTTTTCCAACGATGGAAAAATCGAACTGCTGTGCCTCGATAATTCCACCCCATTGCTGTGGCAGTGCCTGGTCAAGCCTGGGAAAAAAATGCGCCCTGGCGACACCGTTCAGGTAGCCGATGCCATTGGCACGGTGATCCAAGTATGCGACAACGGCGACCGAATTATTGAATGGAACCAACCGCTTGATCTGGAAGAACACGGCCATCTAGCCTTGCCCCACTACATGAACCGCGATGACGAAACCAGCGACCGCGAACGTTATCAAACGGTTTTCGCACGTGAGGCGGGGGCCATCGCGGCACCCACAGCAGGGCTGCATTTCACCGCTGAGCTGTTAGAAAAAATACCACATTGTTTTCTAACTCTTCACGTTGGCGTCGGCACCTTCCGCCCGGTCAAAGTCACGCGGCCCGAGGAGCATGAAATGCATTCGGAAAAGTATCACCTGCGCGAAGACACGGCGCGGCTAGTCAACGCGGCCGAGCGCGTGATCGCCATCGGCACGACCGTAACCCGCGTGCTCGAACACCTGGCAAAAGAAGCAAGTAACGGACTACGCCTGCCTAACGAATCCCGCAACGGGAGCACAGATATTTTCATCCATCCTCCTTATCGGTTTCGCGCTGTTGAGGCACTGTTGACAAACTTCCATCTACCACAGAGCACGCTACTCATGCTCGTTAGCGCCTTCGCCAGCCGCGAATTGATACTGGAAGCGTATGATCAAGCAGTAACTGAAAAATACCGATTCTACAGCTACGGTGACTGCATGCTTATTCTCTAACAAAAAACCCGCTCACTCGTGTCTCAGGGCATCGATGGGATCTAATGATGCGGCCCGGCGGGCGGGCATGAAGCCGAAGATGATGCCAATGGCGGCGGAAAACACGAAAGCGATGATGTTGATCTTGGGGTCGAACATGAACGGCGCGCCAACGACCTTTGCCAGTCCGCTACAAAGTCCGTAGGCTAGGAGAATCCCGGCGATACCGCCAACGCAGGAAAGTGTCACAGCCTCGACTAGGAACTGCAGCAGAACCTCCCGACCGCGAGCGCCGATTGCCAGACGTATACCGATTTCTCGGGTGCGTTCTGTTACCGAAACCAGCATGATATTCATGATTCCGATGCCTCCCACCAGCAGGCTTACGCCCGCCACTGCGCCGAGAAGGGAAGTCATTACCCGTGTGCTCGAGCTAATTGCATCGGCAAGCTGCAGAGAGTCAAAGACTGAAAAATTGTTTTCCTCATTCTTGCTCAGGCCACGACGCTCACGCATCAGTGAATAGATGTCCGACACAATCACTGCAGTGGGATAGCCGTCATTGCCCGAGATCATCACCTGACTGATGCTTTGCAAGTTTGGTTTTCCGGTTAAGCGGCGCTGTACCGTGGTGATGGGAGTGATGATATTGTCGTCGAGGTCGTCGCCGTAGCCGGCCTGCCCCTTCGCCGCTGTCACACCGACAACCAACAGTGACATCGATTTGAGCCGCACTCGTTTTCCAACTGCGTCGACATCTTTGCCAAATACCTCTTTGCGGATCGTTTCGCCAATCACGCAAACAGCGGCACCTTCCTTAACTTCCGCATCGGTGAAAAATCGACCCTTAGCAATTTTCCAATTAGCGATCTCAAAATAGTTCGCGCTGGTGCCCTGGATGTCGGTATTGCGGGCGTTGTCTAGGTAAACCGCGGGCGAGTTGGTCATCACAAAGGGCGACAACGCGCGAATGCCTGGGACCTGATTCTTGATCGCAAACAGATCTCTATGGCTGAATTGGGGTGCGCCGCGCGATCCCCATCCCTGCCCGGGACGGAGGATCAACAGATTGCTGCCCATGTTGGAAATCTGCGACTTGATCACCTCGGTGGCCCCCCTACCCAGCGTCACCATCGTCACCACGGCGGCAACGCCGATCACAATGCCGACGACAGTCAGAAACGCGCGCGTCAGATTCCGGCGAATTTCCCTCAGAGCGATGAGAAAGGCATTGAAAAACATGTTAGGTCGCTAGGTTGCTTGATGGGTTCAGCTCATCAGACGCTACCAGTCCATCCTTCACCCGGACGATCCGTTGCGCGTATGCAGCGACATCGTCTTCATGAGTGACCATAATGACTGTGATGCCGTGCTCGCGATTAAGGTCCAGCAGCAGATGCATGATGTCGCGGGTGGTGCGGGAGTCGAGATTCCCGGTAGGTTCATCGGCAAAAAGAGTGGCGGGATTGGTGACGATTGCGCGGGCGATGGCCACGCGCTGCTGTTGTCCGCCAGACAGCTCGGCGGGTGTATTGCGCTCCTTTTCTGGCAATCCGACACTGGCGAGCGCCTTGCGCGCCATCTGATGGCGTTGCTTGCCCGAATAGCCCCGATAGAGCAGCGGCAGTTCAACATTTTCCAGCGCGGAGGTGCGGGCCAGCAGATTGAAGCCCTGGAAAATAAAACCGAGCGCATGACGGCGAATCAGCGATCGCTGGTCCTTGTTGAGGGTTTCCACCGCGATACCCTGGAAAGAATAATGTCCGGACGTCGGGGTATCGAGACAACCAAGCAGATTCATCAGGGTGGACTTACCCGAACCACTAGGCCCCATAATGGCGACGAACTCCCCAGCGCTAATGTTCAAATCGATACCATTCAACGCATTGAATACCGCGTCGCCCGTGCCATACGTCTTGGTGATGCCGCGCAATTCGATGAGAGAAGACTTCGTCATGAATTGGTAACAGGCTTAATGCTGACAATGACCTGCAAATTCTCGGACAGATCGTCTCCCGAGACTTCCGTGAACAATCCATCGGTGATGCCGGTCTTAACGAGAATCTCGACCGGTTTGTTCCCGATGAGAACCCAAACGCGCGGGCCATTGGAGCTGGGGCTGACCTTGGTAACCGCAGGTCCGCCACTCCAGCGGCGCCCGCCTCCCAGCGACAACCGCTGGACAAGTGTGCGTTTGGCCTCGACTGGTTTGGTAACTGCCGCCGCTGCCACTGGGTCGAAGCGCAGGGCAGCATTCGGCACCCGCAGGATATCGGTTTTACTGATGATCGAAATGTCGACCGATGCCGTCATGCCGGGACGCAGGGACAAGTCGTCATTCGCTACTTCGAGTTCCGTGCTATAGCTGACAATGCCACCGCTGCCGGGTTCTTTCGCAGTGGTGCCAGTCGCTCCGGTATTGCTGGTGGTACCAAAGGAAACTTTTTTCACCAGTGCCGAATAAGATCGACCTGGCCATGCGTCCACGCTGAAGGTGGCAGTCTGACCAACGGCGACACGACCGATGTCAGCCTCAGCTACCGCGACATTGAGTTCCATTTTTTTCAAGTCCTCGGCTATGGTAAAAAGCACTGGAGCCGTGAACGAGGCTGCCACCGTTTGACCGACTTCGATGCTGCGGGTGAGCACCACGCCATCGATAGGCGAACGGATGATTGTTGTTTCCAGATCGCGCTCGAACGATTTGACTTCCGCCTGGGAACCGGCCACGGCGGCATCGGCGCTTTCTAAATCCGCTTTTGCGCGCTCTACAGTGGCAAGCGATGTTTCCATTATTGCTCTCGACGGCGTCCTTCCGCCGCTGAGTTTGTGCAGTTCTTGTTGTCGGGCATAGGCCGCCTCACTCTCCCTCAGTGTGGCTTTCGACAGGCTCACCCTCGCTTTCGCAGCGACCAAGGCCGCACGGCTGCGCTCGGTTTGTTGGGTGAGTTTTGAACTCTCCAATCGGGCAAGTGTCTGGCCTTTTTTTACCGGATCATTGGTATCCACCAAAACCTCCTGCGCTGTGCCCGAAAGCTCGCTGCCGATGCTTACTTGATTAGTGGGCACAAGGTTTCCTGACGCGGTAATAACAAGGGAAATTTCACCCTGCTCAATCGGCTGGGTCGAGTATTCGGGGACATCTCCAGCAGTATCACCGCGGGAACGTAAGTAAAAGAATCCACCGATCAGCAGAGTCGCGATTGCAGCAATGATGACCCATTTGCGCAAGGGTCGTGACGCGCCCTTTTGCACGATATCGGATAGATTTTCAGCAGAATCTTCAGGGGTCATTGGTAAAAACTAATGTGATGCCCAGCCGCCGCCAAGGGCCTTGTAAAGTTGGACAAATGCAATACTACGATCAAGACGGGTTGCAATGAAACTCTCCTCCAACCCGAGCACGGTGCGCTGCGCGTCCAGCGCGGCAATAAAATCAATATTGCCGGACTGGTAGCGTTGTTGCGCGAGTTCGTTTGCCTCGCGCGCGGCGACCGTCGCTTTTTCGATCGTCGCGAGCCGTTCCGTCGAGCGTCGACAGGCAATTAACGCATCCTCGGTTTCCGACAACGCGTTAAGCACTGTCGAGCGATAGACTTCCACGGCCCGGGCTTCCGCAGCAGTATTGGCATCGATGTTGGCACGGATACGACCCGCGTCAAATACCGGACTTGTGATACCGGCGATGATATTTGCGCTGGTTGTTTCCGGATTGAAGATTTTTTCTGCGCTCAAGGTATTGACACCGAGCGAACCGGACAGATTGAGTGATGGGAAACGTGCGGCAGCGGCAGCGCGGGTATTGGCAGCAGCGGCAAGAACCTGATAACCCGCGATGCGGACATCCGGGCGCTGGCGAAGGGTGTCGGCAGGAATGCCTACGGCAAGCTTTCCTGCGGGATAGGGAATGATCTTGCGCGACGACGCTAGCAAGCGGTCGAGGCTGCCGGGGTTGCCGCCAGAGAGTCGGGCGAGCAGATTGCGGTTTTGCTCAGCATTCTGCTCCAGCGTGGGAATGGCCGCGCGCGCCTGCTCGAGACTGCTGAGCGCTTGGCTAGATTCGAGTGAATCAGCTTCACCGGCCTGCTGACGCCAGCTAGCCAGTTGCGAGGTTTGTTCGCGCGTTTTTATATTGCGGTGAAGAACATCGAGACGGGTTTCGGTGGCGCGAAGATTGCAATAGGCGATGGCGATTTCCGATGCCAGCGCGGCCTGCACCGAGTGGAAATTCTCCTCTGCAACAGCAACGTTCGCGGATGCCGCCTCGATGATGCTGCGCCGCCTGCCGAAAAGATCGGCTTCCCACGACGCACCCAAGCCTGCGGACGAAGAACTGCGGGGGTCCCCATTTGTATTGCCCGCCCCAAAGCCCGCGGATGCGCCCACATTGGGCAGAAGTGATACGGACTCGGCTTTGCGGAGCGCCCGAGCCTCTTTGATGCGCTCTTCCGCACCGCGGATGTCGGGATTGGACTTGAGACCGAGTGCAATCAACTGGTTCAATACCGGGTCGTCGAAATGATTCCACCAGCGCTTCAAGTCAAGCGAAGCCGACGCAACGGGAAATGACTTCGCATTTTTCCAGTCGGCGGGAAGTTTCGGCTGACTGGTCGAAACCGGCGTGCGCAAGGTGCAGGAATCCATTGCCGTCGACAGCATCGCGATGAAGAGAAAAAAAAACCACCCTCCAGTTGCGGAGTGCGAAGGTATGCTGATTTTCTCGGGGCGCATGCGAAGGTGAAAAACTGTAGCAAGGAACGCGTGAAAACCAGTGAATCTTACAGTTTTCGGCTCATGGCTGCGAGGGAATCCATCGCGGTTCGGCAAGCGGGATCACCAATCGGTGAGGTGCTTGAACAATTCCTCGCGCTGGGCGATTTCCCGGCTGTCGAGCGACTGCAACTTCCTGGTGGAAAATTCCTCGCAGGTGAACGATGCGAGAATCGAACCCTTGACGACCGCCTGGCGGATGTCCTCGAAACTGAAACTGGTCTTGCCCAGCGAGGCCAGATAGCCCGCGAGCGCACCGAGAAAAGTATCGCCGGCACCGGTGGGATCGGCGACTTCGTGCAAGGGGAACGCCGCGGACCGGAAGAATGTCTGCTGACTGATCTCCCAGTTCCCCGCCTCTCCCGAAAAAAGCATCGCGCCGAACTCGCCGAGCTTGATGATCACATTGCGCGGGCCTTTCGCAAGGAGCCGTTTGCCGGCGAGGATCAGATTTGATGTTTCCGTGAATTCACGGGCCTCTCCCTCATTGATGACAAAAAGATCCAACTCCTTGAGCACGTCGTGCAGACGTTCATTGGCGATGTTGATCCACAAATCCATCGTGTCGGCGATCACGAATCGCGACGAGGCCGTGGAACCCGCAAGCATCTGCAATTGATTGTCCGGCGACATGTTCGCCAGCACCACGATCGGAGTCGCGGCAATGGATGCCGGCACTTTCACCTGCCAGTTTTCCAGAACGTTGAGACCGACGCGATGCGTGGTGCGGTCGTTCATGTTCGCATGGTATTCTCCCGTCCAGGTGAACGACTCGCCGGCGGAGCGTTCGACACCGTCCAGAGTGACCCCGTGGTCCTCAAGCATCTCGATGTGGCGCTGCGGATAATCGTGACCGATGATGCCGACCAGATGCACCGGGCTGGTGAAATATGATGCGGCCAGCGCAGCATAGGATGCGGAACCGCCAAGCAGCTCCTTTGCCTCGGCCTGAGGCGTGATGACGTTGTCGATGGCGATCGTCCCTCCCACTATGACGGGTAATTTTGACATGATGATGATTTGTTAGAGAATTTCTTCTATCGGAATCCTGCCGTTGCTGGCCACGATCGAATAGCAATCGGAATTGTCCGCGAGTGGTGTGAGGTTGACCTTGCCGCCCGCGGTTTCGACGAGCAACTGTCCGGCGGCGATATCCCACAAGGAAATGCGCGACTCGACGTAGGCATCGAGCCGCCCCGATGCGATGTACGCCATGCCCAGTGCCGCGGAGCCCATCATCCGCATCTTCCGGGCGCGCAGCGAAGCCCGGGCAAACCTTTCCATGCCGGTGCGCATCGCCTCGCCGTCCTTGCCGCAGCCGACAAACAGAATCGACTCCTCAAGTTTCCCGCGTCCCGAAACCTGGATCGGCACGCCGTTGTGCATGGCCGGGCCACCTTTTTCCACGGTCCATGTTTCCCCCACCATCGGATCATGAATCACACCGGCGACGATTTCACCTCGAATGCGCAGCGCGATCGACACGCAGAAATGCGGGATGCCGTAGAAAAAATTCACCGTGCCATCGATGGGATCAACGATCCATTGCCGGTCCGACTGCTGATTGCCCGCGATGCCTTCCTCGCCGTAGAGTGCGTCGCCCGGACAGGCATCGAGCAAAATCCGCGTGATCAATTCCTGCGACTCCTTGTCCAGCGCGAGTTTGATGTCGTGATGGCATTCCTCGTCCACCTTGGCGATTTTGCCAAAGTGCTCGTGCAGGAATTTTCCCGCTTCCAGAGCGGCATGGGTGGCAAGGGCAAGGTCGGACATGAAAAGGTGGGTGGCGAACGCGCGGCAAAACTGCGCGCACAATGTCAATGAGGCAAGCTCAAAACGCCCGCACTTGTCGAAGCCAGTCGTTCAGATTGTAGTACATCGTCACCCGCGAGATTTTGCCTTGCGAAATATCAAAAAACGCCCCTGCCGGCAGCGCATACGTCTGTCCCGATGCCTCGGGCAATCCTTCATCGGTACCAAGATACGTGCCCTGAACCAGGAACTCGGCCGCCGCGCGCGTGCCGTCGTCGCTGACAAACAATTGCAGGTCCGTCAGAGTTTCCCGATAACAACGCTCCATCCGTTGGGAAAATGTGCGAAACGCCTCTATCCCGCGCTCCGAAGCACCCTGATTGATGTCGTGAACGACATCGTCGGTTAGCAGGGACAGCATTTCCTCAAACCGTCCCTCGTTGAAGTAACCATAATATTTTCGCAATAGTTCCCGAGTCGCCGCATGCTGTTCCATGGAGCGATTGTAGAAACCCGGTCCCTGCAAGCCAGCATTTTCTTGCCTCATGGCACAATTGGAGATTTTTCGCGCTTGGTAATCACCATTTTTTGCGCCATAGTCCCGCACATGCCCACTGTTGCAATTGTTGGTCGTCCGAATGTGGGGAAATCCGCGCTGTTCAACCGTCTGGTCGGACGGAAAATCGCGATTGTCCACGACCAGCCGGGCATCACCCGCGACCGGCTCGCCGCGCCGAGCAAAGCGACGAAATTCCCCTGTGACATTGTCGACACCGGCGGCATCGGTGCCACACTGGAAGATGGTTTTGCCGAGCAGGTCACATTCGAAGCGGAAATCGCCATCTCCACTGCCGACTTGATTCTTTTTGTCGTGGATGCCCACGAAGGCATCACCGCGATCGACTCCGCCCTCGGTCAAAAACTGCGCAAGGCGAAAGCCACCGTGTTGTTGGTGATGAACAAGGTCGATCACGACAAACACGAGGCCGCGTGGTCGGACTTCGCAAAACTCGGGCTCGGCGAGGGCATCGCTGTCTCCGCGGAACACGGCCGGAATTTCGGCGAATTGTGCGATGCCATCGACGCGGTGCTCGAACCCATCTCCCCTGCCGAAGGCGAAACGCCGGAAACCCGCCAACCGGAGGGAATCCGCATCGCCATCGTCGGCAAACCCAACGCGGGGAAATCATCGCTGGCCAATGCGATCCTCAAGGACCAGCGCACAATCGTTTCGGAAATCGCCGGTACCACGCGGGACGCGGTCGACCTGCCCTGCACGTTCAACAAGGAGAATTTCACCCTGATCGACACCGCCGGATTGCGTCCGCGCGCCAAGCGCGACACCTCGGTGGAGGTTTTTTCCGCGATGCGCACCGAGAAGGCCATCCGCCGCGCCGACCTGACGCTGCTGGTGATCGACCTCGCATCGGGCATCACCGCGCAGGACCGCAAAATCGCCCAACTGATTTTGGAAGAGCACAAACCCTGTTTGATCGTGTTGAACAAGTTCGATCTCTATCATCCCGATGCCAGGAAAAAAGCCCGCATCGAGGAGGCGACGGAGCACGTGCGACGCGAATTGTTTTTCCTCGACTACGCGCCTTTTGTCATGTGCTCGGCCAAAAACAACGAAGCCGTGGAAACCGTGCTCAAGGAGGCGATCAAGATCCGCAATCAATCGCAGAAATTCCCCGGCACCGGCGTGCTCAACCGGATTTTGCAAAAGGCGATAGAAAAAAATCCGCCGCCGATCGACTCGAAGCTCAAGAGGCGCATGAAGCTCTATTACGGCACGGTCGCCACCGACAAAACCAGCGAGCTGATTCCCGTGCCGACGTACATCCTGTTCGTGAACGACAAACGACTTCTCAACCAGAGTTACAGCCAGTATCTGACACACCAACTCCGCGAGGCCCATCCGGCACCGGGGATTCCGACTGTTTTTTCGCCGCGATCCCGCGAACGACGCGACCTTTCATCCAACACGTTTTCCCAGAAAAGCCACTGATCCGCCGCCATGCTCCTGCAAGTCAACAATCTCAGCACCCGGTTTCACACGCGCAATGGCATCGTCCATGCGGTCGAGGACGTTTCATTTTCGCTGGAAAAAGGCAAGTCGCTCGGCATCGTCGGCGAATCCGGTTCGGGGAAATCGGTGACCTGTTATTCGCTGTTGGGACTGATCCCCAAACCTCCCGGTCGCATTCATTCCGGCACAGCGATGTTCGACGGCATCGACCTGTTGAAAGCCTCGGAAAAAGAACTCGGCCAGATCCGCGGCAAACGCATCAGCATGATTTTCCAGGATCCGATGACCTCGCTCAATCCATTTCTGAAAATCTCCGCGCAATTGATCGAACCGCTGCAACTGCACATGGGGCTGCGCGGAAAGAAGGCGCTGCAACGGGCGATCGAGGCGCTCGCGGATGTCGGCATTCAAAATCCCCATGAACGGGTGCATGGCTACCCTCACGAATTTTCCGGCGGCATGCGCCAGCGGGTGATGATCGCGATGGCGCTGATCACCCGTCCGGAGTTGCTGATTTGCGACGAGCCGACCACAGCGCTCGATGTCACCGTGCAAAAGCAGGTGCTCGACCTGATCCGCGACCGCCAGAAGCAGCTCGGCACCTCGGTGATTTTCATCACCCACGACCTCGCGGTGGTCTCGGAAATGTGCGATCACATCAACGTGATGTACGCGGGCCGCATCGTCGAATCCGCCCCGCGCGACCTGCTGTTCTCGAATCCGCGTCACGCCTATACCCGCGCGCTGCTCGCCAGCATTCCCTCGATCAAGCCGAAAAACGAATTGCTGCACACCATCCCCGGCCTGCCGCCGAATCTCACCCATCCGCCGCGCGGCTGTGCATTCCGCGAACGCAATACCATGGGGCAGAATCGACTCTGCCTGACCGACTCGGTGCCACCGCTGGTCGAAATCGCACCCGGCCATTTCGTGCAAAACTGCCCGGGCTGTCTGGCGATCGTTCCCACCATGATGCCTGTCCCGGCGTTCAGCGCCTGAGAGCGACCGTGCTTTTCCCTTATGAATCCCGACCTCATCCGCGACGCACTGCGCACCATCCGCTACCCCGGTTTTTCCCGTGACATCGTTTCCTTTGGCCTGGTAAAGGACATTCAGATCGACGGTGAAAACCTTCGCGTGCGTTTGGAAATCCAGACCCGCGATGCCGAAATCCCGCAACAGATTTTCAAAAACTGCCACGAGGTTCTCGCTCAGGTCCCCGGCATTTCCCGGGTCGTGGTGGACATCGACATCAAGGATCCGGCCACCCAGACACCGGGGGTGCAGGCCGGGGCATCCTCGATTCCCGGTGTGAAAAAAATCATCGCGGTCGCCTCCGGCAAAGGCGGCGTCGGCAAATCCACTGTCGCCTCGAACCTCGCTATCGCCCTCGCGGCAACGGGCGCATCAGTCGGATTGTGCGACTGCGATCTTTACGGTCCCTCGATTGCGATGATGTTCGGCTGCGATGAAAAACCGCTGGCGAATGACAAGGACGAAATCATCCCGCTCGAAGCGCACGGCGTGAAAATCATGTCGATGGGGCTGTTGCTCGAAGACAGCTCACCGGTGATCGTGCGCGGTCCGCTTGCCACCCGCTACACCCAGCAGTTCCTGCGTCAGGTCGCCTGGGGCGAACTCGATTACCTCGTGCTTGACCTCCCGCCGGGAACGGGCGACATCCAACTCACCATCGTGCAGACTGTCGCGCTGCACGGCGTGGTGATCGTCACTACACCGCAGGAAGTGGCCCTGATCGATGCGCGGAAAGCCGTGAGCATGTTTGCCAAGGTCAACGTGCCGGTGCTCGGTCTGATCGAAAACATGTCGTGGTTTGATTGCGAACACGGCCAGCGCTATTATCTCTTCGGCGAAAACGGCGGTCTTCGCGAGGCCGGAAGACTGCGCGTGCCGTTGATCGCACAAATCCCGATCCAAGCCCCCATCTGCCAAGGGGGCGACCGTGGGCAACCCGTGGCGCTGCTGCCTCCTCAATCGAATCCCGCATCCGCCGCTTTCCACCAGGCGGCGGCCATGATTCTCGCGAAACAGGCGTGAACGCTGGTTGACCTCCGCTCGGGCGCGGCGCGAAATTTTTTCCCCTTGATGCACGGGCAAAATCGCCCGCGCGCAGATTTTTTCCGTGGTTTGCATGGGCATTTGTGATATGCATTTCCCACACGACAACACACAATTCATTGGCGCAAA
>Ga0315905_10006391_pt1 | contig 11982 bp, 11 predicted proteins | sample LakEriMetagenome_5_FD_203522 | JGI IMG/M metagenome (GOLD analysis project Ga0315905, IMG submission 203522) | Freshwater fungal communities from buoy surface, Lake Erie, Ohio, United States - Buoy 4 MA121 | ecosystem: Environmental > Aquatic > Freshwater > Lake | place: USA: Lake Erie, Ohio...
AGGATAATATTCATAAAAGATTCGTTTATAATCTTAAAAAACAACGTAGCAATTGGGCTGGATACGTGTATCATTTTACCCATCTCACAAATGCGTTAGAAATAATTAAGAATCGTCAGATTGCTAGTCGAAATCGGGCCCTGAAAGTTGCTAAATTTAGTGATGCTGCTGGTAGTGTTGTGAATCGAAGACATGATGCTCATGATTATGCTCGCTTCTATTTTAGACCGCAAACTCCGACTCAGTTTTATAATGAGTGTTTGGGTAAAGATTATCTTTCAGATAAATATGATCAGGCACTAAATCTTGGATTGCCCAAATGTCCAATACCTGTGTTTTTCAAGTTTTCAATAGATGAGATATTCAATAAACAGTTTGACAAGTGCTTCATTAGCAATGGAAATCTTCAAACAAACTGGGCTAGAATAGGCACCTTAAGCGAAATGTACAACTTGTTTGATTTTAATGATGTATATAGTACAATTCAAAGTGCCTCAGATGGAGATTGGAGAACATATATTAATAAATCTCAACAGGAATTTTTAATAAGGGATCGATTTGATTTTTCAGATATTCATAATTACGAGATTTTAGTCCGAAACCGATCAGACATGTTTCAGTTGAAACACCTCTTGAAAGATTATTCGTATGTCGTTCAGAAAATAAGAATTGCAGATTATGAAGATGACATTTACTTGAATAATAATAAAGATATTGAGTATGATATTAAGGGGAATTCAGTATCGATTTCAACAAATTATGATGGCAACGGAAGTAGGTCAGGGTATTTTGAAATGGAAATAATCGAAGGAGCATATAGGATCAACTCTGGTCAAATTTTATCGAAAAATGGTAATACTATTCGCTTTTACCCAGATATCAATATTGAGTTTGAATCAGAGCCTTGCTTGAAGGTGTCGTTTAAAGACCAAGTTACAAATAAGGATCCATGGCAAATAATAAAGTATTGTGGAAGAAGAAAATTGGATGAAATAACAAACATAGTAGAGAATATAAAAGACAAAGTAATTCTTTCTGAAGAAGAAGATGCTATTATTTGGTGGGGAATTTTAAGTATTAATTGGAAAAAAGTCCTTTATGCAAATTACTTAAAGACAAGAACATGGAAAGACATTGCCCTCTTTACAATGCTTGAAGACGTTCATTCGTTTTATGAAATGCCATCGGATGAAGAAATAAAAAAAATACATAAGGAGGATATTTTAGAGATAATAAATCTAAAGCAGCTTCATCTTGGAGAATGTTGTGAGGTAGGACAAATTTATGATTTAAAGCCAATCGAAAAACTTGAAAAATTGGAAGTGCTGAGATTAATTGAAATGTTTGAAGATTTATCTCCATTATACAATCTGAATCTGAAGCTATTTACCTTTTTCCCAGGCGAAATGCCTAATTCGGCACAGAATGTTGGTCGAAATATGATTTCTGAGGAGAAAAAAGAAAACGCTATTTCCAGATTGAAATCTAAAATCCCAAATTGTAATATTCAAGCGCGAAGAGAAGACTACTATACTCATTATTATGAGTCGTGGGGGGAGTTGTTTGATGGAGGAGGATATTCAAAGGAATCTAATTTTAAAGGAATTATCGACAAGCTTTCATCTCTGAATGATGAAATTAAAATTGCCTTTAAAACAAAAGTAAGGCATTATGTATTGGCAGATCATACCATTCTCGTAGTTAGAAATTACTACAAATATTTCTTTGGGAACAAATGCATAATTGATAATTATTTATTCATGATGATTTTGTTCCTTCACGACATTGGTAAACCTGTTGCATTCAAGAACGGTGAATTGTCAGCGAAGCATAATGAATCAATCAGGATAATAAAATCTATTTGGGATGAACTTCCCTTTAAAATGGAAGAGTTAATAATTGTCGAAAAAATGTTGAGTGGTGACCCAATTGGAAATTACTTTCAAGGGAAAAATACACTTAAAAACACAGCGTCGGAGATAACTGAGCTATCCAATGAGTGCAATATGTCTAAAAAAGATTTTTTTCAACTTTTTATGATTTACTATCAATGTGATTCAGCAGCGTATACCGCAGATGCAGGTGGCTATAAATTTCTTGAGCATTTATATTGCTATGAAAGTGGACAGAAAGTGTTTGATGAAGAAGCCGGACTATTAAGATTTTCGGATAAATACGCAGAGATGTACAATAGACTCAAAAATGAAATTTTAAAATGGCAATAAAATATATAAAAGGGAATATTTTCAACTCTAAGGCTCATACGATTGTAAATACGGTTAACTGTATTGGCGTAATGGGCAAAGGAATCGCTCTTGTGTTTAAACTGAAATATCCTAAAATGTTTGATTTGTATAAAGATCACTGCAAATCAAAACTAATTGGAATAGGAAAGCTATGGCTTTACAAAGGTGAAGAAAATGCACCTTGGGTTTTGAACTTCCCAACAAAGTTTCACTGGAAGTATCCAAGTAAAATTGAATACCTTGAAAAAGGTTTAGAAAAATTTTGTTCAAGCTATAAAGACCAAGGGATAACCTCTATTGCTTTTCCACTACTTGGAACACACAATGGTGGATTAGATAAAATTACTGTTTTAAATTTAATGGAGGAATATTTAGGAAAGTGCGAAATAGAAGTAGAAATATATGAATATGTGCCGGAGGCAGAGGATGGTACTTATGAGCTTTTTGCTGCCAATTGGTTAAGATTAAGTCAAGAGGAAATAAAAAATGCATCAGGTATAAGGAAGGATAGAGTTGCCAAGATAACGGATGTTCTGAAGTCTGGGCGAGTAAGATCAATGATAGATTTGATTAACGAAAAGGGTATAGGTTTAGATACCCTTGAGAAGTGTTTTCACTTCATAATTTCGAATAAAAAAGTTGAGCTTACATTATTCGATATAGAATCATAAATGTCAACCGTTTACGTATATTCCATTTTTTTTCAACTTGCCCCAACTAGCTTGCCTTTTTTTAATGTCTTTATTTTCAATTTTAATTCTCCGAGTTTACATTGAAAATTTGGGAAAGTGATTTATTGATTTTTAAATGAACCAACCACACGACAACTGGGGCGAATATTACGATTTTGTCTATGAACAGACATTTGGAGGTTACTACGATGCGTTAACAGCAGAGACGCTAAATGTTATAAAACAGATTCTGCCTGATGCTACAATCATTGACTTTGGCGCAGGGACTGGAAGACTGTCGATTCCTTTGGCAGAGCATGGTCATAAAGTTGTAGCAGTAGAGAAGAGTGCCGGGATGGTGAATGAGTTCAAAAGAAAGTTGAGCACAGGCAAGTCGGAAATCGAGATTCTCAATTGTTCAATTTCAGAATATGACGGAGCGAATGCCGATTTAGCAATAGCACTTTTTACGGTTTTGAGTTATTCCATTTCAGAAGAGGAATTGACTAAAAACCTTCATGTTATTTGCAATAGTGTTAGGTCCGGCGGATATTTCTTTTTCGATTTGCCGAGTACTCTTTTCTTTCAAGTGGGGAGAATAATTCAAAAGGAATCTGAAAATTTGAATCGATTCGTGGATATTGCGGCTACAGAACAATTAGACATTTTTACTTACCACGAACGTTGCAGTGGCGTCTTTGACGGCAAAGAATTTGGCTACGAAGACGAATTTAAAATCAGATATTGGAAAGTGTTTGCAGTTGAAAGCATTCTCAATGAGAATGGATTCATAGATACCACGCAGACTTTCCCTCAATTCAGCTCAACAGGATCAACTTACAAGCTCTTCAAGAAATTATGAAAACATTCCAACTTCAAATCTTCAAAGGACATCCGATTATTCAGGATGCGGAGAATATTATTTTAATCGACACTGGCGCGCCGTCAACAATTCACGTTTCAGAGCAATTGAATTTTTTGTCAGAAGATTTCATTTGCACAAGCAATTATATGGGATTAACGGCTTCCAAGCTTTCCGAACATCTTGGAATGCAAGTAACGACGTTGCTAGGAACCGATGTGCTTTCGAAATATAAGATTCTGCTGGATTATCAGAATTTACAGGTTTCATTCAGTAAAGAGGAGATCCCATTTGAAGGAGCAGAGATTGGTATTTCAAACTTCATGGGAATACCGATTATCGAGTTGGAAGTGAATAATCAAGTTCTAAAATTCTTTTTAGATACTGGTGCTAAGCTTTCTTATTTGTCCGAAGACTTTACCTCTGGCTATTCAAGTGTCGGAACCGAAGAAGATTTTTATCCGGGTGTGGGGCAATTTGAAACTGAATGTTTTGAAATTCCGACAAGTATAGGTAACAATGATTTTTTAGTTCGATACGGAAATTTACCCTTTATGCTTCAAATGACTTTGATGTTGGGAGGGACAGATGGGATTATTGGATTTGACTTTTTTAATAGTTTCAAGGTGATGCTAGATTTAGGACATGAAAAGCTTCTTTACGTCAGGTAATATTTAAGTGTCTTTTACATTTTTTGTTTGCGGTCTACAAGCTTGCACCAAGACTTCTGCTTGGGCACTTTCACTATTCGATATACTTTTTAGCACATCACGAAAAATATCGATTATATTTTATAAAATAGTTTCTCCCCAAATCGTAAAACCCAGTAAATTCGAATGACACAGCGCGTTTCCAGCTGTAAACAGCAGTAAACAGCGAATTACAGCGGTAGGAAGGGAGTCTACGACGGTAGATGAAAGTAGACCATTCGGCTAATTGAAGATTGGCAACTTGTCATTGTAAAGGAACGAAAGGTTGGTATTGTAATTTTATGAATTACAAAGAAGGAATGAGAAAGTTTCAATTATGAAATTTGTATGTGAAGTTCCAACAACGCAGTTCCCACAACGCAGTTCTACCTTATCTCCCCATCTTCCCCCACATGCATCGTCAACCACTCGTACTTCCGATTGTCAATGCAATCGATGATGCTGTTTTGAAGTTGAAGCTGTGATGGAGCAGTGGTGAATTGGTCTAAGAAAATGAGGTTCTTGATGTAGTCGTTGTGCATGCCGTTGAAGACGAGGAAGTCGACCGGATGAAACAATACCTTTGCATCGTTCGCGTCGAGGCGAAGAGGAGAGAAGATCGGATCTATTTTCTTAATGAGTTTCTTCGCGTCTTTTCTTCCCGACTCACGAGCCACTTCGCGAGCAGCTTCAATCTTCTCCATAATTTTATCTTCCATGCGGTCGAGCTTTTCCATTTGCTTGTCGAGCGCGTCTTTCCAATCGGCTTCGGGTTTGGTCTGATGATAAATCTTACAATCGCTCAAACGGAAGACGGTGTCGCAGCAAGGACAATACCCGAAGAGTCGGCGCAGTTGCTGAAAGAAATCTACTATCGGATTACTGGCCATAGGTCTTGAATTTAAGTTGATTGTTTTCTACGGCTTCTTTAATAGCCTTTTGTTTTTTCGAAAGTCTAGCATTTCCGGTTTTCACATCCACGAAAAAGATCTTGTCCACTTTTCCTTTTTGCGAAAGCCCTTCGAAGATGACATAGTCTATCGGATCGAACAAAGACCTGCAATCGTTTCTATTGAATTTGAATGAAGGCAGCGTAGGAGTGAGGCGTTCAAGAATGAATCCCACATTCACCGCCTTCGCACCCTTTTCAGATTTCGAAGCACCTTTCTCTTTGAGTTCTTTCAGTTCGGCTTTCTTCTCGCGAATGAATTCCAATTGCTGTTCATACCATTCCAACGCCAACGGCGAGAACTCATCGTCTTGAAAGATCTCGGTCTCTTTCAGCTCAAGTTCTTCGCTGCAATGCGGACATTCAGCAATGAAGTTCGAGGATTTTAATGTTTGAATTAATTTCTTTAGCATGATATGAAGGTAGTAATTTCTGGCGAAAGAATGTCCGAAGGACGAATGCCTTCGGCGAATGCTCCGCGAATGCCCTACGGGCGATAGTCGTTGACGATTGTTCATCAACGCAGTTCCCATTACGCATCCCGATGGCTATCGGGAGGAATAAAATCTTCGGTTTTCCAATTACGAAGTAGGAATTACGCAGTAGGAATAAAACCTTCGGTTTTCCAATTACGAAGTTCCTATAGTTTTCAACAATTTAATTCCGCATCTCCCAACCCAATACTTTCGACGGTAAATAAATCATTTACCTATGGCACACGCTTATTTTGAAATTGTATTTGACGACAGCGATAGCATGAACGATCCTTTGGCCGGTTTAACTCGGTTAGAAGTTGCGAAACAACTTTTCGAAAAGGAGATCTTTCCACTTATAGATAACAACACCGAGGTTGCAGTAAGGCTTCTTCGAAATGGCTGCGGTGGAAAGTCGGAATATTTTCCATTTGGAACAAGAAAAATGGACTGCCTTCAATTTATTCGTGGAGTCTATGCAACCAAGGACACCCCGTTGTTCAATACCATGAAAGACGCGTTGGAAACAACCTTAAAGAGTGGTGCGAATGAAAAGACCATTTTCGTATTGACCGATGGTGAGGATACTTGTGGGTTGTCCATTGATAAGGTTTTGACTAAGGCTGAGCAACAGTATTTCAAACAGATAAACGTCATTCTTGCTCAGTTTGCGGTAAGTGGAAGTTATGCCGTGAATCAGCTTTCGCACTTAGCGAATACCCTGGGCGCGAAGACGTTCAACTTCGCTTCAGGAGCGGGGGCAAGTTTGTCTAGCATACGCACTGAATTGAAGACTGCGTTGAATGTGGTTGGAATGAATAAGAATGAACTGCTGAGACATTGTTACGAAGTGTTGCCGGGGAAAATGGTTGAATGGAAAGATATAGAGGCGATGGGAATTGAGCTGCATCAGGCGAAGCTGTTGTATCATGAAGATTTTTTAAGTTGGGAACCGAAGTACAACGCTTTAGTGAGTCCTGTTGAATTAGCTGAGCTAAAATTCTTGTATGGCATTCGTTTCAAGACAGGAATAGGGGTACAGATGATGCGCACCATGCTTTCGCAATTGGTGAAGCCTTATTACTACAACAGCAATTGCATTTATTGGCATTTCGAAGAAGCGCGTTGGAAGTATTTCCCTCAGCCAGCGCCTATTGTGGTGGAAAGAGTTGTTGAGAAGGAAGTAGAGAAGGTGGTGGAGAGAATTGTTGAAAAAGAAGTCGTCAAAGAGGTTCCGGTTGAAGTGGTGAAAGAAATCTATACAGACAAAGTGCCTTACGACATGGACTCGAAAGAATGGTATCGGAAAGATAGATTGTATAGGGTTGAAGACATTCCTGAAGAAGATTCCAATTCGCTGCAATACAAGTACAAAGCTCAAATGGCCGACATGTCAAATATTTTCTTGTTGAAGAACAATCCATTTGAAATTAAGCCGAAGACAATCAAAGTGTCCCCTGGCGATATTCTTGAATTCACTCATAAGAAATCGAAAGGCAGACCAAAGAAAAAATATAATTAAGCCAGTAACATGGAGATTGGGAATTGGGAAGAGAAAAATCACGATTGCGCATGGAAGGTTTGGATTCAAAGATTTAAATTGGAAGTCAATGAAATTCAATAAAAGGCAGAGAGAATGATTAAGTATCAATATGCAAAGGATCAGGATGATAGGCTAATTGACATTAGCAGCTTGAACGAACGTAATAGAAATGATTTTAAATTCTTTTGTGTGGGATGCGGAAATGAACTTATTGCTAAACTCGGGAGAGTAAAAGTTCATCACTTTGCACACAAGAAGGTTATTACTTGTTCTGGGGAAACCTATCTGCACGTTTTAGGAAAGCAATTGTTTTTTGATACGTATTCCCAGTGCTTGAAAGAGCAACAACCTTTCTTTATTGAGATTTATCGAAAAACAACGTGTAATCATTATGAAAATGAACTTGGGCATTCATGTGCATTAACTAGGCGTACTCAGCAATTTGATCTAACGCAACATTTTGATAAGGTGTCGATAGAATCAAGAGAGGGCGGTTTCATCGCAGATGTATTGCTATCAAACTCGAGGGGAAAGGAAAAAATTTTTGTGGAAATTGCAGTGACACATGCTTCATCTGAAGAAAAAATAAATTCCAATTATCGGATTGTCGAGTTGGAGATTCAAAGTGAGGATGACTTTGAACCTATAAAGAGGCGGTGTTTAAGTGTTAGTGACACAAATGTCAAGTTTAAGAACTTCAAATCAAAAGAGCTAACCATGTCCATTTGCAAAGGGAGTTGTAAGGTCAAGCATAATTTTTTCACTCTTGATAATGAAGGAAGATGTCTGCTCAGACAAAAAACTTTAGTGCATATAAAAAGACAGTTAGCTTCTGAAAAGGAAAAAATTGTAAAACATGAAATTTCGAAAGATTTTACAGATGATTACTCGTCAATATTTAAAAGAGGGGTTGCAACTTTTTCTTTACAAAATCTTAAGGTTAAGAATTGCTTTGTTTGTCGATATCACGCAGAGAACAATTCATGGCAGTATGGCATTGACATTTCCAAGGAGCCAATTTTTTGTAAGTTTTTAAAAATCAAGTGCAATTCAAACCAAGCCGTAAATTGTGTTTCATTCAAGTTAGAAAAGAACTATGTTGAAGAGATTTTAACCAACATATGGCCACATGATGTGTTTGATTGGTTCAATAATTCCGATGATGATCGAGGTTGCGAAGATGAAAACTGGAATAGCTGCTAATATTCGATCGGAATTGAAGCGCTTAGACGAAGCTTTTATAGAAGCCACGCAGAGTAAGTATTATGAAAAGGCCTCAGAGATTCGTTTTGAGAAGCATAAGCTGAAACTGCGTTTGTTTATGGAAAGGGAGTTTCATCATTAATTCTCGATTGCTTTTTTGGTTTTGATGAAGAAGCCCGTAAATTATTTCTTTATATTCGGGTTCTTCATTTCGAATTACCTAAAATGCTTTTGAAATAATATTTGATTCTGAATTTTGCTTATGGAATTAAAACCGATAACCCAAAGAATAATTTCTGACTTATCCTATTTTGATTTAACCGAGAATCAAATTTTAGGCTTTTTATTTCATTTAGGTTATACCGTAGATCAACATGCTAAATACATTGGAGTGTATGGTAGCAAGGGGGTAGAAGTTGGGCTAATGGAAAACAACCCGTTTTCGTATTTGTTAGATAGTAATTTCGAGGTAGAGGATAATCAATTGTCATATGAGAGCGAAGAGATTAGTAGCTGTTATTACACCTTTGCCAAGGTTATTCATGAGGTATGGGTCGAAAGTGAAGTCGCCTTGGACACATTTATTAATGTAGGTCCTCAGTTTTTATTTACCGGGGAAATTCATGAAGAGATTTGGAAAAGGAATGAAGGAACTCCTTTTTTAGGGGTGAATATAGACGAAGGTGTTTTAGTGTTTTTCGAATCTATTGGAAATGAATTATCCGAAAGAGGAATCACTGATTTTAATGAATGCTTGTGGTATGGTCATGATTTGTACTTTGGAAGTGCTATGGATGATAATAGATCTTTTTCATATGTCGTAGATAAAATAAATACGGTCATGTCACCTTTTCTAAAGATGTTTTTGACGTACCCAATTAATGTGGAAGTAAACAAGGTCAGTTTTGAAGAAACTGATTTATACACGAATGTATTTAGAGCATCGAGCAAGATTGATGATAATACTCAAAGACGGAATTTATCTGTGCAATGGCAGAAGGATACTATGTTTGATTCTGAAGGAAACTTGTACGAAAATTACAATATCGATGAACAAAGTATGGGGCATCTATTAATGCAGCTCGCATATGATGGCTTTCAGTTTAAGTATTCTTTGAATTCGATTCAATACAAAGAGTTGCAAAATGCTGGTAATGTCCTCAAGCTTGAAGAATTTGAAGGGAAGGATATCGATTTAGGTACTTATGCATCAATCATTGCACAAATTACACATATGCAATTTGGTTATGATTATAGAGAAAACAGTTGGTTAAACAGAGGAGTGTATTATCAGTTTTTAGCATTTTATTTTATGCTCGCTATGCGTTATTCAGTATTTTTAGACAATTTAATGGAGAAAGAATGAAATTAAATCAAATCTTCAATTTTGCCCTTGGTAAAAAGTCAAAACCTTCTGAATTTGAAAGTGTCACAAATAATCTACATGATTATCTAGGGTTTACCAAAAAGCAGAGAAAGGGGTTAGCTTTTTTGTATGGAATGACTTTGCCCATATCAGCTTTTAAGTCGAAAGTTTTCGATTCTCAATCTATTCAGGGTGATAACAACAAATCAACTGAGTTTATTCTATCGCTATTGGGTTTTTACACAACATCTTCAGGAAGTTGGCTGGATTACGCACAAAAGATTGATTCAGATTTCGTTCGGTCGAAAATTTACAACTTTAATTTTATCTATTGGAAGTGCTTGAAACAGTCGGAGGGCAGTATTGATGATTTTTTAAAGACTATCCCTGACGTAGATATTATAATTGGAAAGACAGATTTGGAAAATGAATGGGTTGAAAATTTTTTTGAACTATCGTTTAATTTAAAAAACGTAAATCAACTGTATTACGATTTCATTTTATCAATAGGCAGTCTGCTTGATGAACAGAATGTCAGTATTGAAGAATCTTATGCGGCTGGTTTTGCGTTCTACAGTTTTGTAATACAACAAGACCCAAAGGGCTCACACTTTCTTATATCTACTCTTTCAAATAGTTGTCCTCCATTATTTGCTACTTTACAAGAGTATCCAGTTCTTTATACTTATCATCGTGAATCTCTTAATGCAAATCATATTTTCTCTTCGATATTCCATTTTTTTACCATTGGCATAGAACCTTCAATATTGAAACCAGTTCACACTTTTCATCAGCTTTTGTTTTATGAGAATGGGACCACTGAGTTCAGATCTATTTGGGATTTTAGTAAGATTGATAACGAATTACTTATTGTACAAACTTTTAAAAATGCATTAGCTATCAGAAAAACGAATTTCTTCGAAAGAAACTCTACATACATGGAATCTAAGCAAATTTTCGCGTCTCAATTGATTGGGCAAAGAGTAGATGAAGCAACTATGTTCAATGAAGTACAGAATGTATTAATGATGAAATATGGATACAGTCTAGAACTGGCCAAATTAAACAGTAGAGGCGAATTTATTGAGTTGATTGCAATGCTTTATTATGAAACTTGTCTTCATGCAATGGTGGTTGATTTAACTGATGATATTCATTAATCAGCTGATTTGTAATCGAAATCGCTGCGATATTAACAAATCATTTTATTTTCTTCACCCACACATGTAGTTCTTAAAGTTTGAATTAACTTTCAAACAATTATTTAGAGATGAATTACGATATTATAGGTGATGTACACGGACATGCAGATGCGCTAGAGCAGTTGTTGCAGAAAATGGGGTATGTTCGAAAGGCTGGCGTATATAGTCATCCTGAAGGCAGACAAGTTTTGTTCGTAGGTGATTTCATAGATCGCGGACCGAAGATTCGTGAGACCTTGCATTTGGTTCGAGACATGGTAGAGGCCGGACATGCGCAAGCGGTTATGGGCAATCATGAATACAATGCGGTTTGTTTCCACACGCCGCACACAGAAACCAATTCCGGTTTTTTCAGAAAACATACTGTTAGAGAAATTGAACAGCACCTGGAGACGTTGCGTCAGTTTAAGCATTATGAAGAAGAGTGGGATTCCTTTTTAGAATGGTTCCGTTATTTGCCAATGTTTTTAGATTTGCCCGAATGTCGTGTTGTGCATGCCTATTGGAAGACATCTCACATTGAATGGCTGAAAGCGAATTATCGTGGATTGACATCGGAATTCTTGACTGCCTCAACAGATAAAGGGTCAGACTCTTATCCCATAGTTGAGGACACCTTGAAAGGCGCAGAGAAACCATTGGATGAAGGGGCTTCATTTTTAGACAAAGACGGTAACAAACGAACTGAATGTAGAGTTAAATGGTGGTCTGTGAAGAGAGAACGTTATGGTGATGTATATATGGAATGTCCACCTGAATATAAAGACAAAATTCTTCC
>Ga0315905_10006392_pt1 | contig 11981 bp, 11 predicted proteins | sample LakEriMetagenome_5_FD_203522 | JGI IMG/M metagenome (GOLD analysis project Ga0315905, IMG submission 203522) | Freshwater fungal communities from buoy surface, Lake Erie, Ohio, United States - Buoy 4 MA121 | ecosystem: Environmental > Aquatic > Freshwater > Lake | place: USA: Lake Erie, Ohio...
CGGGCGCGCGGGGCGCCCGCCCCCCCCGCCGGGGGGCGCGCGGGCCCCCCCCCCCAGGCGGAGCCGACAGATTGTCAGCAGGCGAGCTGCAGCGCAGGGCGGTGGCAGGATTTTTTGTACTGGTGGCTCTGAGCAAGGCGACATTGCTGGCGTCCATTGTGCATTTTTGTGTGAGCTGCTGCCACGAGCGGGGCAACCCCTCGCGCCTGTGCTAATGCTGGAGCTGAAACCAAACACCTTGGTGGCTTTCAGCCTGCTTGGCTGCGTGGTTGGGCAGTGTGGCTGGGTGGTGCGCGTGGCTCTGTGAGACGCCCCGACGCACATGATTGGTTGTGGGGCGGCGCCACGGCACACTGCCAGGGTGGACCATGATTTTCAGAGCCGTCCGGACTTGTGCTGGCACCGCTTCTTCCCTCATGTGTACCATTCAGGCCATGCGGTATGAAGTGACTGGAGCCTGCAGCCCGTGCTGGACGTGGCATGCTGGCACATCCTCCTTGAAACAATGTAATGCGCAGGGCAAACACTACCAAGAGCCCAGGCCACACTCGCCACTCGCCGCCGTTGCTTACTGGTGTGCAACCGCACGTGCAGCCAGTAGATGGGTACAACAACACTCCTGCCCCACGCCTCCCTCTCGCAGCCTCAGGCGCCGCCAGCGCTGGCTGCAAACGCGGGCGCCGCCAGCCCATGCTCCACGAGCGAGGCACACATGTCCCCGATGGTCTCCTCCACGGTCCGGTACGTCAGCTGCAGCTCGTCTTGTGCCTGCAGCAGTCCGGGCGGCGGGGCGCCTCGGTCACCCCCAGGCGGCGGGGGGGTCAACCCCCGCGCGCATGCTGTGCGTGCTGTGCCTCCGACACCCGCCGGCGGGGCTCGCTCCAGGGGCGCTGCGCCCGCCCCGCAGGGCCGCAGGACCGTGGCTGCCAGGGCGGGCAAGCCGCGGGGGGGGCGCCCCCCCCCCCCCCCGCCCCCCGCCCCCCCCCCCCCCCCCCCCCGCCCCGCCCCCACAAACAGGAGCCGGCCCCCCCACCTTGGTGGTGCCCATCGTCTGCTTTGTGGGTGCCACGTCGCCGTCCGGCAGGGCTGCCGCCTCCGGCCAGCGCTTCTTGATGGCGTCCGTGATGGTGCGCGCGTCTATCTGCCCGGGCAGGCTGACGATGTACCTACAGCCACGCGCCAGCAGTGCACCTGGCCGGCTGTCGGCAGCCCTCGGCACCGCCCCCCCTCGCTCGCTCGCTCGCTTGCTCGGCTGGCTGCAGGCCGCAACCGCAACCAGCTCCCAGCACCACCACAACAACACCCTCCAGCAGCAGGCGCCGTCCAGCGCGCTGCACCCACCTGCCCTTGGCGGACGGCGTCTCTGCGGCCAGGATGTGGGCCGCCGCCACGTCGCGCACATCCTCCACCACCCACGTGCCCGACGGCACCTTCCCCTCCGGCGCCTCCAGGAACGCCTGCGGCCGCGCCGCCAGCCGCGATCGGGTCACAGCACCATGCCACGGGTGGCGTGCCGGGTGGCCACAGCCCACGCACACCTGCAAGCAGCCCCGCCCCGGAGGCGCACGCACGCGCGCCCACCTTCATGAATGACACGCTGACGCTGCGGGTGCTCGCCCCGTACACCGGCCCCAGCACAAAGTTGGGCAGGATGGTGACCAGGTCCAAGCCCAGCTCCTCCGCCAGTTGCCAAGCTAGCCGCTCCGCCTCGATCTGCGGGGCGGGGGCGGGGCAGGGCAGGAGCAGCCCCTCGCCTGGTCCAAAGGGAGGACGAGGGTTCTCGCAGGCAAGGGAGGGCCACATGCCTGCTGCACCCCCCCCCCCGCCCCCACATCCAGGGCGGCGCTGCCCACCTTGCTGACCCAGTAGCCCTCGCTTTCCACGGTGGACACGCTGTTCCAGTCGTCCTCTGTGTACAGGCCATCGGAGCGGGATGCTGGCGTCTGGGCTTTCGCGTCGTGGATGGCTGCGAGGGGGGCACGGGCGCACGGGCCAGGGTTTGTGGGGTGGAAGGGGGGATACTACCCTGGGGACGCAGCGCGCGCCGTGCATGCATGCCATGCCGGTGTTGGTGACGTGCCGCTGGCGCGGCCACGTAGCCTGCGTGGGGCGCTGCCAGGGCGCCGGGAGGGGGCATGCAGCGAGGTCGCCGGCGCGCGGCGCCGGCGCGCGGACTGCTGCCCGCTGCTCACCGCACACAGACGAGGTGACCACGACGCGCTGCCCTGGCATCTTGTGCTGGGCTGCTGCGCGCAGCACCACCTCCGTGCCTTTGACGGCGGGCTCCACAATGTCTTTCATGGGGTCGCCGTCGAACCTGCCCAGGCCGGCACCACCCAGCGGGCACGCGTCAGCAGCGCGGTCAGCCCCGAGCCCCCCCCTGCAGCGCTGCTGCGCCCACGCCCCCCACCCCCCACCTGAAGGGTGAGGCCACATGGAACACGTATGTGGAGCCCTCCAGCGCAGCGTCCAGCTCCTTGGAGGGCTCCAGCAGGTTGTGCACCTGGGCGGAGGGCGACGCGCGGCGACGACACATCGCATCGATCCGCATGCCCGCGAGCATTGGATCGCCCCCAGGCGGGCGTACCTGGCGGAAGTCCAGCTTGCCGGGTGACTGCTGTGCCACGCGCACCAGGTGCGCCAGCTGAGGGGCGTCGGGCGCCTGCCGGACGATGGCTTTCACGCCATAGCCCTTCTTCAGCAGCTGGCGCACGATTTCCGCGCCCACATACCCACTGGCACCTGTGACTGACGCTGTGCGCGCCATGTTATGCATGTTTGTGCCGATCCGTCCGCGCCCCGACCGATCTGGTCCCAGAACCCGCTGTCGCAACGCGAAATTGCAGCGACAATCACAAGCGCGTTTACAGCAGCAGCGGCATCTGGCTGTAGCTGAGCACGGGCGCCGACGCGGCCAGCTGCACGGCGCTGAACAGGTGCTCCTCCGCCGCCTTCCTGTGGCCCTGCGCCTTGCGCACCAGCCCCAGGTTGAACCAGCCCACGTGGTTGTGGGGCTCGTAGCGCAGCGCGTCGGTCAGCAGGCTGGCGGCCACGCTGAGGTCGGTGGCGCGCGCCTGGCGCCGCAGCAGCGTGCCTGCGAGCGGGGGGCGGGGGGTGGGACCAGGTGGGGCCAGGCGGCAGCTGGCGCAGCGCGCCGGTCTTGGTCCATCGCTGTGGGGGCGCATGCCAGCCTGCATGTGCGCCACAGGACCCGCCACCCACAGGGGTACGCGCGGCTGCTGCCAAACTGTGCCCCCGGCTCACCCAGGCTGAGCAGCGTGGGCGCGTGGGTGCTGTCCACCGCCAGGGCTGTGTGGTAGCTGGCCAGCGCCTGGCGCACGTCCCCACCAGCCTCCGCCACCAGACCCTGCAGCAGGCGGGGAGCACATGCTTGGAGTGGGCAGACCCTTGAGCGGGGGAGGAGGCACGGCGGAGGCCTGGCCCGGGGTGGGCAGGGCCAGGCGGCGCTGCATGCGCAGGACGTCAGGTGTGCGGTGGTGCTGCACCCGCCAGGGTGGGGGTCCCCACCTGGGTGTGCAGTGTTGCCGCGCTCGCCGGCTCCAGCTGCTGCGCCTGAGCTACGCAGAAGGCGGCATCGTTGACCTGCCCCTGGCTGGCATAAGCAGCCGACAGCTCACGCCACACCTGTCCGGCAGGCGGGCGGGCGGTGGGGCGGGCGTTCAGTCGAGGGCCGAGCGGCCATGCCACTTGCGCTGGGGACAGCCATGCCACAGTCCGCCAGGGAACGCGCTGCAGGGCCCCAGTCTGCCCCCTCCCGGTCCCGCCCGCACCCCCACCTGCGCCTCCTGCTGCTGGTAGGGCCGCTGCTGTGCCGGCCCCGCGTCCTTGGCCGCCGCCGTCAGCCGTCGCTTCGCTGTCCCAAACACGGTCAGGGCGCTGTTGGTGTCCGCCACGGCCAGCAGGATGTGGGCCTTGATGCGCAGCAGCAGCACCTCCATGAGCGTGGCCCGGCTGTCCGTGGCGGCGGCGGAGGCGGCGCCGGCTGTGGGGCCGGCGCTGGCGAGCGCGGCCAGGCCGCCATCTGCCAGCTGCAGCGCCCCCGGCACCTGTTGCCTGCAGTGCAGGGCGGCCGCGGCTGGGTGTTGCTGGGCGCCTTGAGGCACTGCAGGTGCTCGGGCTAACTGGGAGGCGGAGCCCCTGGGCAGGTGAGATTGCAAGTGGTCCACCCCTGCCAGGAGGGGGCAGGCACTGGCGGACTGGACGTCACGGCATGGCCAGGCACTGGTTGACTGGACATGACGCACGGCATGGCCAGGCACCCGCCACGTCCGCTCCGCCCTCCCCTTCCCCAGCAGAGCCCCCAGACCGCCCCACCTTGCCGACAGCAGCAGCGCCAGCAGCGCGAGCGGCGCGGCGCGCTCCACGCCGGCGGCGGGCGCGCCCTTGGTGGCCCGCTTGGCCGCATCCACGGCCGCGTCGTAGTGCCCTCCCTCCGCCAGGATGAGCGCCAGGCTGTATTGGGCGGAGCTGGGACCGCCAGCTTTGATGCAGGCGTCCAGCAGCTCGCGTGCCTCGGCCCTGCAGCAGCCAATAAGGTGGGTGGGCTGTGCTGCGGGCTGGGCGGGCGGCAGGCAAGCTGCGCAGGCAGCCCCCCTGGGCTGGCCTGGTAGGTGCAGGCACTGCGGACCCATGGCGGTGAGTGCCGAGGGGGCCAGCTGGGACCCCCTTGATCACCACGTGCACGGCCCCGCACGCGCCAGAGGAGATGGCATGAGGGCGCAGCGCCCCCTGCCTGGCGTGGCAGGCGCGCCCGCACTGCAGCTGCAGCACACCCACCGGTGGCTGGACCGCTCCGGCTGCGCCATCACTGGGGTGCGGGCGACATGGCCCAGTGCCAGGGCCACCGCCAGGCGCATGCGCTGCTGATCCGCCTGCGAGCCGCTGGTGGACGCCTGGTCCAGGCCGCGCCTGCGCAGCGGAGTGCAGGCGCCCTTCCTCGCACACGATGCGAGGGGGCCCGCATCGCGCGCCATGCAAGGGCCCCGGGATCGCACCTGGCGACCTGCAGCGCCTCCGGGGCGTTGTCAGTGAGCAGACACGCCCGGCTGTGCATCCAGTAGGCCTCCAGGCTGTTCCCGTGGGCAGCGATCAGGGTCGCCAGCAGCAGGCGCGCCCGAGCTGGCTCTGCCTTGACGTCCAGCAGCTTGCTCGCCGCGCTCAGCCACTCCTGCTCGCCGTGCTGGACGGGAGGGAGCTGGAGATCGGTCATTGCAGCCCGCAGATTCGTGTGCTTACTCCTTGCGCAGGCGATGCAGCCAACGAAGGATGTGGCGAAGAAATGGGGTGGCGTGGGTGTGAGGGCTGGCCAGTGGCGCCTCGAGGAATCTGGGCGGGGGAACCGATTTTGGGGGGTGAGTCCATGGCTGCTGCTGGGGTTTTGTCAACGCAGCGTTGCTTTGCCGCGGGCGGCCGCCCCAAGGAGAGCACAGATGCATAGTACATGCCGTTACAGCTGCGTGAGCTGGTCAGTATGCCCCGGGTGGTGGGGTGCTCCATCTGCGCCGCCTGCAGCAGCTGCGGGGCGCGAGGGGCGCGGCATCGTCATGCAGCGGCGTGGTGGGCACTGGCGGCCAGGCGCAGCTGTGGGAGGCACGCTCCCGGAACGCGTCCAGCACGCTGCCTGGCCTTGCATATAAGTCCCCAACTTCACACACACCATTGCGGGCACAAGCCGCGCGACCCGGCCAGAAAGCCCATGCTGACGTGGCCAGCCCGCAACCAAATCGGTGCGACGGTGCTGCGGACGTGTATATGCGGCGCGCGCACCACCACCACGATATCCCCTGGGTGCGCTCGATCATAGCTGCGCCGGGTCAGGGTTCATTCCCTGCCTCTGCTCCCAGCTTGATTTTGTGCCCTGCCGCTCCGCACCCCTCCAAGCCCATGCAGCCACGCAGGTCACGCACCTGGGGGCTGGTGTAGCTCTCTTGTTTGTTTTCCCCTGCTCCCCCGGCGCATCAGCAGCTCACATGCAGCAGTGGACTGCCTGCCCCAGGCCATGTTGCTGGCACAGTGCATGTGACATACAGCGGCTCTTTGTCGCCCTGCACACCCGCATGCGCGCCTGCCGCGCCGCCAGCCGGCGCCACGCTCATGTCAAATGCCACAGCATGCTCCCGCCACTCGCCGCCCGCCGCAGCGTCCCTGTGCCGCTCGCGCAGCTGCGCGCACCCGCCGCGCGACACCGCCACCACCGTCTCTGAGCGCGTGCCGAACTCAGCCACAGGCTACAGCAAGGTGACGCAAGGTGACAGTCAACTCAGCGGTGGCTGGGGCAGGGGCGGCAGGCAGGGTGGGGGACGGGGCGGAAGGGGCCTGCCCTGGGGGCACCTGATGCGCTCAGGTGGATCAGCGCAGCTGCTGTCTAATCCAAGCTTCGGCCCCTGTGACGACAGCAAGCTTGCCAGATGAAAGGTTCTGGTGAGCCGCTGTGCTAGCAGGCCAGCTTGCCGTTTGCTTTCGTCGCCCCACGAGACATTACAGCCCACCCATCGACGACCAGGCCCGTTGCCCACCTGTGCCAGGTGGGTGGGCCATGGCGGCAATGCAGCCCACAGACACGCCAGCATCATATCATCTTCACAATTGTTAATTGATACACCCTCACATGCTCTGCTCTGTCCGGCGCCCCGGCCCACCCAGTGCAAATTGTCAACACCCTCACATCCCAGCACGGCTGCTGGTGGCGCCGTGGTCGGCGGCGGGCTGCGGCCGCTCCCCCGCTGCGCCGGCAGCTGCCGGCTTGCCGGCCTGCTGCGCCACCAGCCAGCTGCGCCGGGCGGGCGCGTCCATCACGCCCGCCCAGGCCACCGCGCCCGCGCCCATAGCCAGGCAGGCAGCGAGCGTGTAGGGCCCATCGCCGGGGCCGAAGCTTGCCACCCATGTGCTCAGGGCGCCGCCGACGCTGCCCAGCACCTGGTGGGGCACCGACAGCCGCAGCACCATGGGCCGCACCAGGAACTCCATGAGCGCAAAGGGCAGCGCGCGGGACACCAGCGCCGCGTTCAGGGGGTCGTACACCGGCCCCGTCAGCAGCACAAAGCGCGTGAACACGCCGCTGCACCCGGCCACCAGCAGGCCCACCGCCCACAGCCAACCGCGGTGGGACAGATAAAAGGCGCGCGCGGCGGGGACACGGTGCACGGCCGCCGGGAACAGCACCAGCAGCCACCAGGTGGAGACGCAGCACAGGAACACGCGGGCGCTGGGCCCCACACCCAGCAACACATGGGAGGCCACCACCACCCCCATGACCGCCGTCCCCGTCAGCATGGCCTCGGTCCAGTAGTCGCCCGCCTCCAGGCGGCGCGCCTTGCTGAGCTGGTAGGCCGCCTCCTCCCGCGCATCCGCGAAGCCCAGCACCACCTCCCGCACGCGCAGCCGCCTGCCGGCGGCAGCAGCGTCGCCAGGCGGCGGCTGCAGCTTCGCCTTGGCGGCCGCCTCCTCGCTGGGCTTGGAGGGCGCGGCAGCAGAGGACCAGGCGCCTGCGGGTGCAGGCGGCGCAGGCGTGTCTGACACGCTGCTGCTGCTGATGCAGCCTGCTGTGCCCGCCGCTGCAATGATCCCTGGCCAGCCATGGCCTGTGGCCGCTCACCGTCCTGAATTGCGCAGCTTGCAGGCAGCCAGGCGCACACACGCACAAGCAGGCAGGGGCGCGGCATGAGCTCCAGCCCACAGCCCGCCCCTGCAGATCCGGCAGCAGCGCCCCAACCGCACCTGCGTCGCCGCCCGCCGCGTCCGCGCTGCACCCCGCCTTGCCGCCGGCAGGCAAGCTGCCGCCGGCCTCGCCGCCAGCGCCCCCACACCCTGCCCCGCACAGCTCCAGCAGGCGCTGGCAGGCGGGCATGCCGTTGGCCCCCAGGTAGGACGCCATGGCCTCCCGCTGCTGGGGCGCGGTCGCCAGCCCGGCGAGCAGGGCGCCCAAGTCGGTGGCAAAGGTGGACAGCATGCCGTACGCCACGCAGGCTGCAGCAGCCTCCTGCTGCCCGCTGCCGGTCGCGCCGTCCTCGGGGCAGCTGGCATCGGCGCTGCCCCGGGCACCCTCAGCTTCCTCCTGGCGCAGCATCTCGTCGCACACCATGGCGGCCCACAGCTGCCCCACCTGCATGCCAAGTCACTCAAGGGTCGGTGCAGGGTGCAGGCGCTTGCACGCGCGATGAGCTGCGCCAGGCGGTGCGCCCAGCACACCCCCGCCCGCCCGCTGCGGGCAGACCTGCTGGGATCTGAAGCGAGGTCTGGCCACCCGCCCCGGCGCGTTGCTCGTCCGCATGGCTGCCACCGCCACCTCAACAGCGGCTGTGCAGGCTGCGCACCTCGTCGCAGGCCGTCTCTGGCAGCATGAGCAGGGGCAGGGTGGCGACATGGTGGTCGGTCATGGCGGTGTCGCCCGCGCTCAGCAGGTGCACCAGCAGCAGGGGCCCCGGGTGGCTGGGGATGGCCACCTGGCAGGGGACGGCCAGCAGCGCCGGTGTGTCACATGTCTGGGGGAGGCAGGGTGTGTGTGTGTGGCTGCGGCGCTCAAATTGGGGGAGGGGAGGGGGGCGGGGAGGGCTTGCTGCCGCATGCTTTCCCCCACGCATCACGCTGCTTCTGACGCCTGATGGGGCCAGCGTGCGCTGCAGAGCACCACTGTCAGCTAAGGAGGTGAGGGGGAAGCGCATGCTGGGGGCGGCGTGGGGTGGGGGTGGGGGGGTGGGGTGGGGGGGGGGGGGGGCACCGCGCGCACCTGCACCGTCCCGCCGCAGCCCGCCGCCATGCCCTCAACCTGGTGGATGCCATCCGACAGCACCTCACCCCCCGCCACTGCCAGCACCACGCGCAGCAGCGGCGGCTGCTCGCCGCCTGCCCCCGGCAGCTGCTGCAGCACGCGTGGGTCGAGGGCCACATCGATGCAGCTGCCGCTGTCGCTGCCCAGCGCAACAGGGTCCGCCCAGGGCCACACGCCCCCAGCAGACACGGCACTGCTGTCGCTGCCGCCACACTGCTGCTGCTCCGGCGCCTGCTGCTGTTTCGCGTCTGCTGCTGGAGCTGCTGCCAGCGCACTGCTGCTGCTGGGGGTGCAGGGCGGCTGCACCTCCTGCAGGGACACGCGCACCAGCTGCATGCCGCCAGGCAGCAGCTGCTGCAGCTCGGCCTCTATCCTGCTGGCGGGCGGCAGCGCGTGCTCGGAATCGTACTGCAGCACCGCCGCCAGGCAGCCCTGGAAATGCGTGAAGCTGTACAGGCGCGGCGCGCTGCTGGCGGCCGCGTCGCCCTGGGCGGCCGCGCCGGCGGTGGCGTCGGCGGCCCGCTGCAGGGCGCGCTCGATGAGCTGCGGCAGCTTGGCTGACATCTCGTCGTACCGCTCCTGTGGCAGCTGCACCTTGACGCTGAGGGAGGTGTGGCGCAGGCTGCTGCGGTAGGACAGGCTCGACCGGGAAGCTGCAGGGCGCGAGCGGGGAGGGGGGGGGGGGGGGTGTGATGCCGCAGGGAAGCTGCACACACCAGATCGCCATCACGGCAGCAGGCAGCTCAATTGGAGGTTTGCAGGCCGCATGCCGGCGCATGCACACAACCCCCTCCCGCCCTGCGACCCGGCGCCTGGGGGCATGCGACCCCCAGGCATGGTGGACCTGTGATGCGGGCGCGGGGCCCCCAATCTGCTGAATCTGCTCCTCACCTGGCTTCAGCGCCATGGCCCGTGGGTGCATCAGGGCCATCTTGATGAGCTCGCCGCGGTTGACTGCCGCAGCAGCAAAAGCGGCGCCCGCTCCCACACCGCCTGCCTCGGGCCCGACCCCGCGGCCTGCCTCAGCAGCACGAGCGGCACCTGCAGCAGCCCATGCCTGCACGCCAGTGGCTGCCTTCTTGCAGCCAGCGCCGGGACTGCCCTGCCCGCCTTTGCTTGCTGCGCTGTCCAGCTGCGCAGCTGCGCCCTTGCCGCCCGCCTTGGCCTGCGCAGCTGCTGCCGCTGCTGCGGCGGTCGCCGCGGCTGCTGCAGATGCCCGCCTTTGCTTGATCAGCCACGCAAAGCTGAACACCAGGCATGGCAGCGTGCGGACGGTCCAGTCGCGCAGCAGCTGCTGGGTGCAGCGCTGCGACAGGACGGCCACCAGGCCGGCCCAGGAGAAGGGGCCGGGGGCGGGCAGCGACACGGCGGCGGAGGGCGCGTACATGCCCGGGCCGTAGCGCGCCACCACCACTGCCAGGGATCCCACCGCCGTGTACTGCAGGCAAGGGAGCAGGGAGGGACGGGGGCAGCGGCGGCGTTCAGCGGGCACACATTGGCGGCAGCGCTGGGCAGGAGCAGCCCGCTGTGTCCGGGGGAGGCACCCGGATCAGGGGTCCAATACCTGTGGATGGCCCAGCCCCAGGCTGGCAAGGGTCGCTGCGCGGTGGCGGCAGTGGCGGTGACCCGCAGACAGCGATGCAAGCCCCGCCCGCTCGGCACATGGGCGGGTGGGCAGGCGGGCGGGCGTCACGCTCACCGACGCCGCCGCCACCACCAGCTGCCACCAGAAGGGCAGCATCAGGCTGGCCTGGAAGAGCGAGGGGACCATCAGGGGCGAGTGCGCCAGGTCCAGGATGGTCTGCACACCGCACACAAGGGCTGGGGTCGGCGGTGCTGGGGGCGCGCACAAATGCCAGGCACACTGCGGCCAGCGGGTCGCCGCTACCACCGAGGCAGGCGCGCAGCACGTGCGCATGGGCCCGTGCGCGCGTGGGCGCGCCGCTGCTGCTACCGCTGCCGCGCACTCGCCTGCATGTACACCCTCACGGCCGCTTGGTCCGGGCACTGCCACATGCTGCTGCGCGTGTACTCCTCGTGCACGCTGCCCTCCGGCACGCCCTGGCAGGCCATGTAGCTGACCAGCATGACCAGGTGCGGCACCGCGAAGCACGCCACCACCAGCGCGTGCAGCCGCCCGCCCTGCATCCGGGGGAGGGCGGCGGTGTTGGTGTGCGGGGGGGAGGAGCCACCATGTCACTCGCCTGCGACCTGCACCCACCACGCACGCGCGGCGTGCCTCGCAGCCCGGCCAGCGCTGCATGCTGCAGGCTTGCTGCAGACGGACAGCCGGCAACCCCCCACCTCCAGGCGCCAGGCCCTGTGGGCGGCGCTGCCGCCGAGCGCTGCCGCCAGCAGCAGGACGTCCAGGCAGCAGCTCCACTGGCAGCACAGCACGTAGTACAGCAGCTGGGGCAGGTGGAGGAGCAGGGACAGGCCCTTGGCAGCCGGGGCGGTGGAGGCTGCCAGGGAGGCCACCAGCGCCGCGCCTGCTGGCTGGCCGCCAGCGATCAGCCCCTTGACCAGCACCTGGGACACACCGGGCTGCAGGTGCCGCCACACGCCCGTGAAGGCGCCCGCTGCCGCCATCAGCACCAGGGTGGCCATGCTGTGGGGCGCCAGCGCGGGCGGCGCACGCATGGGCCGCCCGATCAGCAGTCCCGGAACCCCGAACGCGGCCTGGTGGCCTGCAAGGGACCCCGTGGGGCGACAGCGTGACGCCGGAAGTGCCACCGGCCCCGATCTGCACGCCGCGGTCCGCAGGTGCTGCAGCAACACGCCACGCACCTGGGCTGAGGTGGGCGCGTGCCGGCTGCGACGCCGGGGTACGACGTGGGCACGGGCTGCTGGGCTGCGCGGTTGCAGGCACGTCGGCTGACAACAACGTGGCGCAGTTTCCTGAGAGTCAAGCCCCCGCCCCGGAGAGCACCCGCCCGGCGCAGCCTCGGGCGGGCGGCTTCGCGGCGGTGGGCATCCAGCGGCGACTCATCAGCTGCGCCCGCCGCTGGTTGCGCCTGCGAGGCGGTGCCCCCAACTTGCAGGTGCGTTACATTGCCAGCAAGCCAGGGGGGGGCAGCAGCAAGTGCACAGCCGCCCCCTCTGGGCCTCTGGCGGAGGCCCCGGACCCAATGCGCGCGCGCTGCGAGCCGCCCCAGCACCCCGGGGCCCCGCCGGGGGCGTGGGGGGGGCCCGC
>Ga0315905_10006393_pt1 | contig 11981 bp, 3 predicted proteins | sample LakEriMetagenome_5_FD_203522 | JGI IMG/M metagenome (GOLD analysis project Ga0315905, IMG submission 203522) | Freshwater fungal communities from buoy surface, Lake Erie, Ohio, United States - Buoy 4 MA121 | ecosystem: Environmental > Aquatic > Freshwater > Lake | place: USA: Lake Erie, Ohio...
AGGAAGGCTTCGAGGGCGGGGAGGTCCGAGGATTCGAGCCAGCCCTCGATGAATCGGTCAAAGAGAGCGCCGGGTGCGGGGCGTTTTTCGAGGGCGGCGAGGGAACGGGCGGCTTTGTCTGAGAGGGTCGGAGGGTCGGCGGGAAGGGGTGAGGTGAAGGCGAGCCAGAGGGAGGCCGGGAGGGCGAAGAGGAGGGCGGGGCGGCGGGCAGGCATGGCGGCGGGGAGGGCGAGGGAGTGGGGAAAGTCGCTGCGGGAGGCCTGACTGCAAGCGGGTGGGAAAGTGAGAAGTGAGAAGTGAGAAGTGAGGAAGGGGAATGGGGGTGCGTTGGGGGGTGATTTGGGAAGTGAGAAGTGAGAAGTGAGAAGTGGGAAGTGAGAAAGAGGGCTTGCTGGGAGAGGTTGGGAGAGGGGGCGTGTTGGGAGAGGGCTTGTTTGGTGGCGCGAGTACAGAGCCTCGCGATCCCGGGCATTTTCGGAGATGGCTTGTTGGGAGAGGGGCGTGTTAGGAGGGCTGGCGGGCGTGCTCCGCACGCAGAGAGAGCTGTGATGCTCCCAGCAGTCCAGAGCCTGCGGCTGCTTGTTCGGAGAGGCGGACCCCTATGGGGTCCTGTGTTATGTTGTTGGGAACCGGGGGTGCCGCGAGTGGCTCGCGGTACCCCCGGCTAGTCACCGGTCGTCCCTACGGGACGGGGACTTGTTGGGAGAGGTGGTTAGCGGCGGAGGCGCCAGTAGCGTTGGGGGGTGGCGGGGGTGGGTGGGGGTGCGGTGAAGGAGCGGGTATTGCCTGAGGTGGTGATGCCGGTGGTCTGGACGGACCATGAGAGGAGGTCGGGGGAGGATTGGAGGATGACGGCGGGGTCGGAGCTGGACCATGTGAGGACCGGGGCGTTGCTGGCAGCGCTGGTGGCGACGGCGAGGACGGGGACTGGGGCGGGGGCGGGTTTGCTGGATGGGGCCATGGGGTCGGTGCCGGCGTTGTACTCAGCGAAATTGAGGAAGCCGTCGTTGTCGGAGTCGTCGGCTGGGTTGGAGGCTCCGGTGAGGGCCGCCCATGAATCGCTGACCCCGTCGTTGTTAGAGTCCGGGATGGGTGGGGCGGCGAGTGGGCCGGGGGTGGCGAAGGAGTAGGAGGCGGAGGAGATGGGGCTTTGGCGGGAGCCGTCGCGGACGAAGGCGCGGATGGTGGCTGGGCCGGAGAGGGCGACGATGCCGTCTGGGGAGGCGGAGAAGCCGGCTGGGCCTTCGATCCAGACCGTGCCGGAGGAACCGGGGCTGACCCTGACGGAGAAGGAGGAACCGGAGGGCGGGGCTTCCTGGGTGCCGGGAGGCGGGGAGAAGAGTGGAGGGGCGATGGCGCCGGGGGTGGCTCCGGAGAGGAGTCGGAAACTGCTGGCGGAGTCGATCTGGTTAGGGAGCGTGAAGGCGGCCGGGGAGGGGAGATTGACGATGGAGGAAGAGATGGCGGCGCTGAGGCCGGTGGCGGGGCCGGAGTCGGTGCGGAAGTTCACCTGGCGGGCGATTCCGGCGGGGAGGATGGAGACTGACCAGTCGCCGACCCGCTGGCGGTGGACCTCGGAGGGTTGGGGGTCGACGAGCGGTTCGTGTTCGAAGAAGAGGACGTTGGAGGTGACGGGGAGGGAGGCGGTTGGGGGCGGGGCTGGGAGATTGGTGGGGGTGTAGGAGGCACCGTTCCATGCGAGCCGCTGGAGGGATTCCGAGCCGGAGGCCGAGCGGCGGAGGGCGAGGAAGGAAGTGGGGCCCGTGGGGAGGAGGGCGGCGGCGGGACCGCCGACGGTGCCGAGATTCTGGAGGAGGACGGGAGCGGTGGTTGGGGAGGCGGCGTTGAAGCGGTAGATGCGGATGGAGTCGTCGGCGAAGGAGACTGCGAATTCGTGAGACGCTGCGGTTTCGAGCGGGACGATGGAGCGGATGACGGTGCCGAGACTATGGCTGGAGGGAGAGCCGAAGGAGAAGACCCCTGCGGCTTCCGAGGTGGGGTAGAGGACGAGTGAGGAGCTGACGTCGGGCACCCATGTGATGAGTGTGGCGTTAGGGAGGTAGAGCCGGGAAGTCCAGCGGCTCTGGGCCTGGATGCCGGGGAGGGAGACGAGCGAGCCCTGAGCGGCGGTGGAGGCGAGCTGTATGCGGAGGGTGGCGGCGACGCCTGCGCCATTGGAGAGGAAGGCTGGGCGGATGCCGTCGGAGGAAGTGAAGGAGAAAGGATTGCCCTCGCGGATGCCTGCGTAGGCGGGGAGGGACCAGAGAGCGCCCCATGCCGGGGCGGAGAGGGAAGAGTGGCCGCCGGAGCCGGAGGTGCGGCCGACGAGGACACCGCCGGGGTTTCCGGGGACTGCGTGGCGGAAGGGTGCGAGGACGAGCGGTTCCGGGCCGTCCGGGGAGAAGATCACATCGGGAGTTCCGGTGGGGTCGATGACGCGGACCTGGTTGAAGGCCGGGCTGGTTAGGAAGATGGCGGGGAAGGCGGCATTCGTGGCGGGGGTGACGGCCATGCCGGTGGCGGCGGGGATGCCGGAGTCGCGCTGGGTCCACTGCGGATTGCCGGCGGCGTCGACGAGACCGATGCGGAGATTGCCGGTGACGGAGTCGTAGAGGACGGCGTCGCGACGGGAGTCGTTATTGAAGTCGGCGGCGGCGGACCATGTGGGGCCGTGGCGGTGGATGAAGGCGGTGGACTGGGCCGAGGCGAGGGCGGGGGCGAGGGCCGCGGCGAGGGAGAGGCAGTGCAGCGATTTCATTCGGAGTCGGGGATGGAGACGATGCCGCAGTCGAGGACTGTGTCGATTTCGCCTGGGGCTTCTTCGGAGGAGGAACGGTAGCGGACGAGGTAGTAGTGATAGGTTGCGCCGAACTCGACGGGTTGGCTGTCGACGAGGTAGAGTTCGCCGAGGTCGAGGACACCGGTTTCGCGGACGAGGACGCGGACGTAGGGGTCGGCGATGGTGGTGGCGGCGGAGTCGGGCGTATTGGGAGAGAAGTCCCAGTCCCAGATGGAGTTGGTGAAGACAATGCCTTCGCGGAGCGGGGTGGTCTGGATGAGACTGCCGGGGGAGCCGTCGGGGAGGATGGTCTGGCGGTAGAGGACGAAGGGGAGGATGGAGCGGGAGCCGGAGGCGGTGGCGAAGGGAGTGAGGACGGCTTCCGGGGAGTCGCCGAGGCCGACGGATTGATAGGAGAAGTTGGGGATGGCGGCGTAGGCGGCGGAGAACTGGACGGTGCCGATGCGGATGCCGACGGGGTATTCTTCCATTTCCTCGTTGGTGATGGTGCTGCGGGCGGCGACGGAGCCGGGGAGGACATCGGGGAAGTAGACGGCTTTACCAGAGTAGGTGACGCCGGGAGGGAGGGGTCGGGCGGGCCATGCGACGGTGGAGTCGGCGGGTTGCTGCCATGTGAAGATGCGTTTGGAGCTTTCGGATTTGGTTGAGTCCTTGATGCCGATGGCTTCGATCCAGACGATGTATTCCTGGTTAGGGGTGACGGCGAATTCGAGAGAGAAGATGGAGTCGGTGCCGTCTTTGGCTAGGTCGGGGAGTTCGTAGGCGGCGATGGCCCATGCGTTTTCGTCGGTTTCGGCGCCCTGGCGACGGAACGAGACCGAGTAGGGGGCGGCTGGGGGGATGGCGGTGCCGCTAGCGGTGAGGGGCGGGGTGACGGCGTTTTCCCTGGCGGCGAGCCAGACCCGGAAGTTTTTGACGCCGGGGCGCGGGCAGAACCAGCGGACGGACATGGCACCCGTGTCGGTGGAGGCCGGTTGTTCGAGGACGGGCGTGCCTGGGTCCGGGAGGAGCGTGACGCATTTGATGAGGACGAGCGGGCTGGGGTTGCCGCTTTCGTCGAAGGCCTGGAGGTAGTAGCAGAGCGTTGCGCCCTGGGGCGGGAGGACCGTGTCCTGACTGGAGACTTCGAGGGTATCGACGGCGGGGATGGCGGCGATGCCTGAGAGGTGGAGTTCCATGGGGCCGTTGTCGACCTTGCGGTAGATGCGCCATTCTTTGGTGCCGATGGGGAAGAGCCCGACGATGACGACTGGTGAGGTTTGGGAAGCGCCGTCAGGGTTCGGGTCGTGGAGACAGGGGCAATCGGCGGGTTGGATAGGGAGGAGGAGGGCGCGCCATGACTGGGCGGCGGCGGGCCATGAGCGGACGCCGAAGGTGACGGAGGCTCCGGAGGACTGGGCGAGGGCGGCGAAGGACCATGTGCCGCCGGCCTGGGGGCGGTTCTGGATGAGGATGGAGCGGTTAGGGGCGACGGCGGCCCCGAGGTCGGCGCGGACGACATTATTGCCGAGATGGGTAACGGAGGCAATGGCGATGGGAGAGAGGAGATTGGCGTCGGTGGCGCTGTCCGGGTTGAGCGAGGAGGCGGAGAGACTGCCGGTGTCGAAGAGGAATTCGGTGCCGGTGCCTGCGCCGCTGGCGAGGTTCTGGAGCGGCGAGGCGGCGAGGTTGGAGAGACAGAGGTGGAGATCGACCCCCTGGCAGCGGATGGTGGCGCGGGAGGCGGTGGAATCGAGTTCGATGGAGACCTCGGAGGTGCCCGGGCCAAATTTGATAGGGCCGATGGGGACGGCCTGCTGGGAATCGGCGGGGGTGACGGAGAACGAGACGGCTTCGACGGACGGGTCGCGGCGGATGCAGCGGAGACGGATGCGGTTGAGACGGGAGAGGTCGCCGCTTTGGCCGGTGAGGGGAGGGCGCTGGAAGGTGGTGGCGGAGAGGTAGCGGGCGGCGAAGATCGGGCAGTTCTGGTGGACGAAGCCGCGTGGAGCGGGGAGCCCCTTGCGGTCGCGGAAGGCGCCGAAGGCTGGGGGGCTGGGGGCGGACATGACTGGGCCGCAGAGCGAATCGTGGACGGCGCGGACGGCGTACCAGCGGGTTTTTCCGGCGTCCGGGTCATCGGCGGTGAGGACATTATCGACCCAGACGATGCGGTTGGAGGCGTCGGGCGAGTGGGAGACGAAGACGGGGGTTAGGGTGGCGAGGCGTGCGGGGTCTTCGAGGTCGTTGAGGGCTTCCGGGTTGGTGACGTTGTCGGTGGGGCGGCCGCGGTAGATGGCGTAGCGCTGCGTGGTGCGGCCGGGGATGGCTGGGTCGGCGTTGTTGTTGGCGGACCAGCGGAGGACGATGCGGCGCTGGCCTTTGAGGGCGCCGGAGGTGAGGACTTCGTCGGTGGCGGTGAGGTCGGAGGGGACGTCTGGCGGGATGGTGCGGCAGGAACGGCCGAGGGCGCGGGAGGAAGGTTCGGAGTCGCGTCCGAGGAGGTCTTGGGCGGTTAGGTAGTAGTAGAACTGGAGCCCGTCGGAGAAGGAGGGATCGCGATCGGCGAAGAAGAACGTGGAGGGGTCGCCGGAGACTGGGGAGAAGTCGGCGGCCTGGGCGGCGTCCATGAGTTTGGCGGCCGGGATGGGGGAGATGGAGGCGAGGGCGTAGGCGGAGGGGTTGGCGGCGGCGAAGGATTTGAGCTGGGCGAGGGTGGGGTTGGCGGAGAAGCCGGTGCGGTCGGCGGAGGCCTTGAGGATGCGGTGGAGGATGAAGCCGGTGGTGTGGTGGAGCTGGCGGCGGAGGGCGTCGGGGACCGACCAGCGGAGTTTGATGGTGAGGTCGCCCGAGGGGGTGAGGTCTGGGACCTGGATGGCTGGGGCTGGGGTGGCGAGAGGGATGCCCGAGCCGGGGGTCAGGGTGACCCGGCCGAGGACATCGGCGTCGGTGTTAGTAGCCGGGTTGTGGCGGCGGAGTTCGATGGTGGAGGGATTGCCGGGGGGGATGGGTCCGGCCCATGCCTGGCCGAGGGCCATGCGGAGGGCTGGCTGGGTGATGGCGATCTGGCGGAGAGCGGTGGCGGCGGCGGGGAAGTCTGCGGCGCGCTGGAGGGCTCGGGCGATTTTAGCGGAGAGCGGGAGGGCGGCGAGATCGGGGGCGAGGGATTTGTCAGGGCGGATTTCGGTGGCGCGGGGCTGCCATGTGGCGAGGAGCGTATTGATTTCCGTGGTGATGGCTGAGGCCGGGAGCCCGAGGGCGGCGGATCGGGCGAGGAGGAGAGAGACGGCGGGTTCGTCTCTGACGGATTGGACGACGGCGACGCGGGAGAACGGGCCTGAGGAGTTAGGCTGGAGCCAGACGGAGACGGCCATGGAGGCAGGGAAGACGGGGGCCGGGGGAGACCAGACCACGTAGGCCATGTCTGGCGAGGCGGCGTTTAGTCTGATGGACGTGCCTGCGGTGATGAGGGCGTCGAGCCTTGCCGGGGCGGCGCGTGCGACGGCGGCGAGGAGGGCGAAGAAGGAGATGAAGAGGAGACGTTTCATGGCGGCGGCGCGGTTGAGCGGCAGGGCCTCAGAGGTCGTAGTCGAGCTTGAGTGGCGGCGACTGATTTTTGTTAAGACTGAAGTAGAGCGTGAAGGTTTTGTCGAATTCGACGGAGAACGGATCGATGCCGACCTCGATGGTGAAGTTGGCGGAGGCCTGGCCTGCGAGTGTGGCGTTTTTGAGGGCGTCGAAGACGGATTGGTTGGGGAGTTTGGTGACGACGGCGGCGGCGATCATGTCGAGGTTGGCACCGATGTCACAGATGCAGAGGACCTCACCGGAGATGGAGAATGACTGGCGCATGACGGCGGCGACGGAATTGCCGCGGTAGAAGAGTCCGTAGCCGGAGCCGGCACCGGCCTTGATGTTGAGGAAGCAGGACGGGGGGATGCCGAGGAGACTATTGACGCTGACGGCACCGCCGCCGTAGGCGTAGATTCCGTAGAGCGGGCTTGCTGAGCTAGGGAGACCGAAGTCTGAGCCTCCGGAGGCTTGACCGGCGCGGGTGAGGACGGCGGCGACGGAGGGGTCGGTGCGGGCGAGGACGTCTGGGTCGCAGGTTTTGCCGAGGAAGACGGCGGCATCGAGGTCGGCGACGTCGGATTTTCCGGCGGCTTTGCCGTAGAGGTAGGCGTCGTTAGCGCCGAAGCCTGCGCCGAGTTCGAGTTTGGTGATTTTGAGGCCCTGGAAGTCGAGTTCGCCGTCGATGCCGAAGCGTCCGGCGAGGCCGACGGGGGAGCCGGAGGAATCGAGGGAGACCTTGAGGGCGGCTTCGAGGGTGGTGGGTGAGCCGCTGAGGGTGGTGGTGGTGGCGGCGGAGATGGTGACATCGGCGGCGGCACCGCCGGCGAGACGGCAGGCAGCGCCGGGAGTATCGGAGTGGAGGTCGCGGATGAGGAGTGAGGCGTCGAACTTGGTTTCGTCCGGGACCTTCATGAGGAGCTTTGCGTCGATGCGGAGCTCGCTGAGGGAGTCGCCGTTGATGCGGGCGTAGCCGGTGAGTTTAGCGGTTTGGATAGGGTTGTCGACGCCGCCGCCGAGGACCCCGTTGGCGTTGGCGAAGATTTCAGCGCCGAGCGCGCCGGTGGCGTCGGCGGCGGCGCGGTTGATGGCGGAGAGGAGGGAATCGGTGGCGTCGCGGAGGGCGTCGTGGAGCGGAGTGAGGTGGATGCGGAGGATCTGCTGGAGTTCTGCGGCTTCGTCGCGGCCGAGGAACTGATCGATGAGGGCGCTGGCGAAAGCGGCTTTGAAGGCGGCCTCGCCGGAGGGGCCGGGGAATGCTGCGGGGAGGTTAGGGCCGTGGATTTCGTGGAGGACGGCGAGCGCCTGGTGGACGGTGGATTCCCATTCCGCGGAGATGGGGAGAGCGGCTTCGATGGAGGTGGCGAGGGGGCCGTTGAGGGCGCTGGCGGCGATGCCGGAGATGTCGCCCTGGAGCGCGGCGAGGAGGGAGTCGAGCTGGGAGAGGGTTTCGGAGATGTTGTCCGGGATGGGGACATTGGCGATGCCGCTGATGGCGGAGACGGTGTCGGAGATGTGTTTGGCGTCGGCGAGGGCGGAGCGGAGATCGGCGACGACCCTGACTGCGCCGGAGGGCGGGCCGCCGGAGGGACCGACGATGGAGGAGAGGGCGGAGCGGAGCGGCTGGCCGGAAGCGCCGAGATTGCCGAGGACGATGCCGAGTTGCGTGCGTGCGGCGGCTTCGGTGAGGGAGGCCTGATAGAGTTGAGCGGCGATGGGGTCGGTGAGGGACTGGACGGGAGGTTGGACGAGATCGCGGAGATTGTCGGAGAAGGCGTCGTCGAGATTTGAGATGTTAGAAAGGACCGACGAGAAGTCGATGCCGAGATTGGAAGAGAGTTTGGAGAGGAGATTGCCGCCGGCTCCGCCGAGTTCGCCGTAGAGGGAAGAGACATTGAGCTGACTGAGACCGGAGGAGAAGTCGACGCCGAAGCTGATGTCAGCGGTGGAGGGCGTGATGGATTCGATGCGTGCTTCCGGGGTGACGATGACGAGGTTTTTGGAGAGTGGGGAAGTGGAGGAGAAGCGGCGGTCGGAAGCGGACCATGAGATGGGGAACGTGAAGTCGACGAGACCGAGCCAGTTTTTGCGTGCGGAGAGCGGGTAATTGGCGCGGTACTGGGCGATGGAGATGCCGGGAGGAGCGCCGGTATTGGAGGGATCGAAGTCTGCGGAGGTGAGAGCGCCGCTGGCGTCGTCGGGGCCGATGAGGATGGTGGAGACGACGGCGGGGTTAGGGTCGGGGGACGTGTGGAGGTGAGCGCGGAGATTTTCGAAGAAGGGGACGTCGATGGTGCCGGCGAGATTGGCGAAGCCGGTGAGTGGGGCGTTGCCGGGGCCGGGCCAGCGGTTGAGATAGGCTTCTGTGGCTGGGGTGAGCGAGTAGGTGGTGGATCCGGGACCGGCCAGGGTGACGGAGGAAGGGACGGCGAAGCGGGAAGTGAGGCCTGAGCCAGCGGCGTCGGCGTCGGCTTTGGCGACGAGTGAGCCATCGGTGCCGCGGAAGCCGAGCGTGCCGGCGAGCCATGGGTTGGAACCGCCGAGGGAAGGGAGCCTGGCCTGGCAGCCGAGTTTGAGGAAGCCCTTGGTGGCGTCGGCGCAGTTGGCGGGTTGGGCGAATTCGAGGACGAGCGGACGGACGAGCGTGCCCCAGTAGGTGAGGGTGAAGTCCGGGGAGGGGCCGAGGGAAGCGGATTTGAGACCGCCGCGGCAGTTGAAGAGGAGACTGGCGAAGTCGAGGGAGAAGTTTGAGGCGCGGGAGGCGGCGGCGTTGGTGCCGACGGTGAGACCGCCGTCGATGGCGGAGTCCGAGTTGGCGTTGTCGAGGTAGGCGAGGCGGAGATTGCGGAGGGAGACATCCATTCCGTAGATGCGCCTTGTGAGTGTCAGGGGGACGGATTCGTGTTTGCCGCTGACGCCGCCCAATCGGGTGTAGTATTTCGACGCGTTGGTGAGCCCGTAGGAACCTGTGGAGACCCCGGCGATGATGCTGGTGCCTGAGGCGGTGCCATTGGACATGCGGAGGTTGAGACCGGCGTAGTCGCCGTCGCCTTTGCGGTAGGCGGAGGTGCCGGGGACTTCCGGGGTGGCGGTGTTGTAGCCGGCGAAGTGGAGGGTGGCGGCGCGGTTTTTTTCTGCGATGGCGGCGGTGGAGGCGTCCGGGGTACCGGTTGGTGAGCGCCATGGGAGGTGATTGCCGGGCATGTAGAACGAGCCCGAGGTGAAGGGACCGGAGTTCTGGGCGAAGAGGGCTCCGTTGACATTGCCCCAGCGGAGGGTGTGCGAGCCTAACGTGACGGAGGCCTGGAGCCCGCCGTTTTCGGTGAAGGCGAGCTTGTTAGAGACTGGGATGCAGTTGATGCTGCCGGGGCCGGCGGCGGGGATGGGAGGGTCGCAGACGGCGGCTTCGAAGCAATCGCGGCCGTAGCGGATGAGGAGCGGGGAGAGACCTTCGATGTTGCTGGCTGGGGTGACCTTATCGCTGGCGATGGCGAACTGGCCTGGAGAGGGGAGGGCGAGACTGTTCCACTGGACGGGGATGCCGTTAGGGAAGTGGGTGAGGAAACTGCCTTCGCGTTTGGGGCGGAGGGAGAGCGAGCGGATGGAGGCGCCGCCGTCGGGAGCGGAATCGACGAAGGCGGCGGTGGCGAGGGCGGGGAGTTCGATGAAGCGGTGGACTTCCTCGTTGGAGTTGTGGCGGACGGCGGCTGGGTTGGCGGAGCTGCCTTCGCCGATGTCGCTGAGACGGTCGAAGATGCTGGCTTGTTTTTCGCGGATGTAGGCGATGTCGACTGGGGTGAAGGTGAAGCGGCCTGGGCCGAGAAGGAACGTGAGGGAATTGGCGGTGAAGATCTGGGGGATGCGTTCGATACAGATGCGGAGCCGGTTTCCGGCATTGCCGACGGAGGGGTCGGTTGTGGGGATGAGGGTGGATGTCAGGGGGGCGATGCCTGCGGAGGTGATCCTGGTGGTGAGACGGCGGCGGCGCGGGGTGGCTTCGTAGGTGAAGCCCATGCCGCGGGGGAGGAAGAGCGTGTAGCCGTAGGCATGGGCTCCGTTGGTGGTGAGGAAGATGGGGCCGCGCTGGAGGGTGGTGTTGTTGATGGTCTGGCGGTCGGGGAAGTCTGGGGCGGTGACGCCGATGGAGGTGCCGGACTGGGTGAGGTGGAGGTCGCCGTTGAAGGCCATGTGGAGTTCCTGCATGTTCAAGGTGAACGTGTGCAGGGTGCCTGGGATGGTGCCTCCGGTGGCGGCGAGTTGAACTGGGCCGCGGACGCGGAAGCCGGCTTCGGTGGGGGCGACGGCGGCGTTGGCGAAGTCGTTCTGGATGGCGGAGAAAGTGGTGAGGAGCGGGCCGAAGCGGATGTTGCCGGTGAGGCCGGCGAGGAATCTGGAGAAGGCGAGGTGGTTGTGGAGTTCGAGGGCCTGATCGTCGCTGTGGCGGACACTGATGCGGCAGGTGTGGAGGGGGAAGGGGTCGAGGGTGGTCCAGTCGGAGGGGAGGACGTCGAGTGTGACGTTGAGGGTGGTTTCGGCGGGGATGCGGAGGGTTCCGGACTGGGCGAACTGGGGGATGGTGAGCGGGTGATTGGTGGCGCTGCCGGAGAGGGTGAGGTCGGTGTTCGTTGCGGAGTTGGTGAGGGAGACGACGACGGGGATGAAAGTGTTGGTGGACTGAGGGACGGAGGCGAGCCAGTTGTCGTAGCGGCGGACCGTGAGGGAGACGTCGAGTTTGAAGGCGTTCTGGCCGGGTTGGGAGCGGATGATGTTATTCTTCTGGAGGGTAGCGGAGGAGACGAGGGCGAGGGTGAAGTCGTCGGTGGTGGCCGGGGTGAGTTCCGGGAAGTGCCAGATGCGGCGCCATTCTTCGTCGTGGACTGATTGGAGCGTCATGCCGGCTCCTGAGTCGCGCCAGAACTGGCAGCGGAGCCGGTAGCGTGTGCCGGGGAGGAGACGGGTGAGGGGGACGAGGTCGGCGGAGATGGTTTCGGTGCGGTTCAGGGGGTTGAAGGAGAGGTTGAAGCCGACGGAGCGGGCGATGGTGAAGACGGTGCCGGAGCCACCGGCGGCGGTGCGGATGAGCTGGGCGGCACCGGTGGATTCTTCGAGGAGGGAGAAGCGCCATTCGCAGGAGGCGGATTCGGCCTGGCCTGCGGATTTGGCGAAGTTCCAGACGGTGCGTGCGTGGAGGGCGTCGCGGTCGAAGCCGGGGTTGGCGTTGGCGGCGTCTGAGGCGATGAGGTCGCCGGTGAAGTTGTCGTACTGGAGACTGGTGAAGGAAGGGGAGATGGACGCGTGAGCGGAGACGAGCGAGAGGGCGGCGAGCAGCGTGGAGAGGAGACGGCGCTGCAGGGAGGTTAGAGACCGCAAGGCATTCATGATGTTGGGATCATGAAGACCGGGGGCTGGCGTGACTAGTCATATTTTGTGGTGTACGGGGTCGCGGATGGCCTTGAATTAGGGGTCAGCCGTAAGGCGGGGCCGGGTGGTGGCGTAGGGGAGGAGAGCAGCTGCCATGATGGTAGCGGCGAGACCAAGAATTTTTATGAAGATGACCCGTCGCCGAGTGTTGAGTGCGAGTGCTTTGCCATTTCTGCTGCCGGGGAGGGTGTGGAGTGCGGAGGTGGTGCCG
>Ga0315905_10006394_pt1 | contig 11980 bp, 9 predicted proteins | sample LakEriMetagenome_5_FD_203522 | JGI IMG/M metagenome (GOLD analysis project Ga0315905, IMG submission 203522) | Freshwater fungal communities from buoy surface, Lake Erie, Ohio, United States - Buoy 4 MA121 | ecosystem: Environmental > Aquatic > Freshwater > Lake | place: USA: Lake Erie, Ohio...
AGGATACACGACCTTTAATCTTCTTAGAAAACTTGAAAAACAAGAAGATGTTATAAATAATCAAGCTACAATTTTAGCCTCTTATTTATCATATCTAAATAAAATCTCAGATATAATTAATTTCTCCGATAAAAAATTAAGAGAGATAGATCACAAAGGTTCATTCAAATCAGATGATGAAGTAGGTTTTTTCTTTGAGGAAATTAAACAAATACAAGATACATTAAATCAATTTAAAGTTAAAGATTTATGATTGAGGTGAAAGAAAAAAAGAATACTCAATATTTTACACAAGATACTGAGGATGCTATTGTGTTATACAATAGTCTTATAGATCAAACTGAGCGTGATATTTTATATAGAACTCGTATTCATTATGCTTTTTTTAAATTAACAGAAAATATTATTCATACATTTAAATTTTATTATACAGAAGTAGATAATATTGAAGATTTACAACATGAAGTAATTACATTTTTACTTACTAAATTACATTTATTTAACCCAGAAAAAGGAGCTAAAGCATATTCTTATTTTGGGACAATCGCTAAACGTTATCTAATTAATAGTAATAATAAAAATTATAAAAAACGAGTTGAGAAAGCACCTGTTAGTGAGATAGAATCAAATGAGAATTTTTCATATAGAATAGATGAAGGTTCTGAAAGTGATAAACTAATTAATTTCATTGATCAATATGTAGAACATTGTACAGAACATATTAATGAATTATTTCCTAAAAAAACAGATGCCCAAATTGCGGATGCTATTTTAGAGTTATTTCGTAAAAGAGAGAATATAGACGTCTTTAATAAAAAAGCACTGTATATATACATCCGTGAAATTATTGATGCTAAAACCCCTAAAATCACTAAGATAGCTGATAGGCTATATGATATATTTAAACAGCATTATTATTTTTATTTAGAAAACGGATATACAAATTTCTAATGTCCATATTTATAGAAAATAAATATTATGGAAGGTTTAGATAATATAATATTTGGTGGTAAAAAATTCTCTGATATTTTAGAAGAAATATATACTAACCAAAAGAAAAAAGATAAACAAATAAATGCTTTAATAGCAGAATTAAAGCCACTTGTACAATCAATGGGTGATGCTACTTTAATTGTACCATTAATCAAAGAATACTTAGAGATAAGTGTTAAAAATGATGAACAATTAATTAAAATGGCTACTATTATTCAACGTATGGTTAATAATGCTACCTCAAATAGTGATGGTGGGTTTAGTATCTCTGAAGAAGAAAAAGCACAATTGTTAGCTGAAATAGATAAATTTAAAGAAAATCAATAATGGGTAATAAATTTTCATTTAATAGAGAATCTTCCCCATATATTAAAAGTAATAATTTTGAGTTTGATATTGTAAGGGTTAAAGATATCATTTTAAGTGATACACATCCTGAATTCTCAAATTATGGTGGATGGACTAGTTTAGGTACAATATTTTACGACTCAGTATTGAACCCAACTATATCTCCAAATATCAATACTTTTTTAGTAGCTAAGCCATTATTTCCAAATATAAAACACTATCCTCTTAAAGAAGAAATAGTACTTTTACTAAAATCAGCGGGTACATCTATTACATCTAATACCTCAGATGTGATAAAATATTATTTACCTCCAACTAATATATGGAATACACCTCATCAAAATGCTGCTCCTAATCAAGCTCCTGTTCAACAATCTCAAAATAGAAATCCAGAAGAAATTTCAGCTGGATTTCCTAATGTTACAACTGATAGTGAAGTAGAGATTAATTTAGGAAATACATTTAAAGAAAAAGATATATATTCTTTATTACCATATGAAGGAGATGTAATATATGAAGGAAGATGGGGTAATTCATTACGTCTTAGTTCTACTGTGTCTGGGTCTAATAATGGTTGGTCTAGTGTAGGAAATAATGGTGATCCAATTATTATTTTAAGAAATGGTCAAACTGAGTATGGGGAGATATCTCCATCATTTATACCTAAGAATGAAAATATAAATACAGATTTATCTTCAATATATTTAACATCAACTCAAAGATTAAATATTGAGCCTGTTGTAGCTTTAAAATCTTCATTTGCTAAGATACAAGAACCAACATCTGTTAATGAATATAATAAAAACCAAATTGTCCTAACTTCAGGACGATTAGTCTTAAATTCTAGGACAGATTCTATTTTACTTAGAGCTCAAAACTCTATACATATAGCCTCCAATACATCTATTAATATGGATGGAAGTAAACAAATAGTATTAGATGCTGAAAAAGTTTATCTTGGCTCCGCTGTAGGTTCTGAAAAAGTTAATATCCAATCTGTAGTTTTAGGAGAAGAATTAGTCTCTGAATTACAATTATTAACTAGTGCTTTAAAAAGTGTAGCTATTGGGCTTCAACGAGCCAAAGATAGTCAAGGTGGGTCTATTGCTTCATTGCCTGGTCCTGGTTCTATTTTAGAAGCCACATGTAATGATTTAGAAAAATTATTACAAGGTGGATCATTTTTATCTAAAAAAGTTAAAACAGTATAATGGATACAATTATAAAAGGATACATTGTAGATAATAATGGCCAACCAATATCTGGAGTCAAAATCAATTTAACATCTAACCCAGCTGATGGAAATACTCCACCACCAACATATAAAGTAAGTGATGGGAGTTTAATTACTTTTGAAAAACGTGGCCCAACAATAACAGCTGTATTGACTATGCCAAGTGGGCTAGTCACTAGAGGCCCAGCTCTATTAAGTGCTGGTTATGAAATCGCTGCGAGAGAAATATTATTAGCTAATAATATAGTTGATTATAACGCTGGAGGGGCACCATTACCATATATTATAATATCATCAACAGATAATTACAAAACTATAGATGATACTAAAAATAGTAATGATAAAGGTGAATGGGAGTTTACATATCCTTCTACTGATATTAATACTAGTCTTATTAGGATCACTTTTTCAAAATCAAAATATGATTTAAAAACTATCACTAATCCAATAGTGACTCAATCCACCCCAGAGTTAATAACTATAGACATAGCTCGAATATCTTTACAACCAGTAGCTGAAGTTACAAATAAAGAAACAACAAAAATAATAAAACAAACTAATGAATCTGAGAGTAAAGAAGTAAAAGCTAATTCTAAACCATCAACAGAAGGTATCATAGCTGAGACTATAAATAATAAAAAAGAAGAATTAAAAAGAACATTAATCCCATTTATTTTAAAATTAATTTTACCTTTTGGAGCACTAGCTTTACAAGCGATCTTAGCTAAATTACCTCAATCAGAAATAGCTAAATTAGCCAATTGTCCTTCTCAAGCAACAATTCAGAAGTTAGTTAATAAAAGAAATAAATTAGTTAAACAAATAAATAATCTATATGATTTAGTCACTAAAATAACTAAAGCATTAAAACTAATTAATATAGTTATAATAGCATTAAAAGTTGGTTTATTAGCAGTAGCAGCTATACCTCCTCCAACATTCCCTGGAGCGGCGTCTGTTTTAAATAGTGAACTTAGTCAACTATTAGATATAGCTGGAATAGGTGTTAGCTTATTAACCATTACCGCAGCTACATTTGGGGCATTTTTAGGTGTAATTTTAAATCTATTAAATTCATTAGATTTTTTATTACAAAAATGTTCTGAAGATAATGCTCAAGCTCAAGCTGAAACAGAAGTTCAAGCTGCTGGTATAAAACCAACCGACCCAGGATATGACACAGCTGTTCAAACTCAATTAAAATCAATTCAAAATATATATTTAGAACAGATAAATGATGAAATAAACGCTTTAGCTAGTTCTACTTTAGAAGATTTACAACAGAGTCAACCTAATGAAACTAATACTTATAAAGGATTTAGATTAGAGTTAAAAGTAAATGAAAAAAATCAAAGTTCATTTATACAACGTTATGCTCAAGCTTTAGATAAAAATGGAGTAGCAGTTTTAAAAACAGAACCTTCATTTGCTTCTGATCCTAATGTTTTACTTTCCCAATTAAAATTCATAATAGATTCCAATCCTAATATAACAGCTGAATAATCAAATATTTATAACTATATGAAAATCGATATTTTAAAAAAATTAATTAAAGAAGCAGTACGTGAAGCAATTCAAGATGAATTAAAAGATATTCTACTTGAAGCAGTCAAATCACCTAAAACAGTAGTACAGGAAACATATACACCTACTCCTACATATAGTGCTCCAACAACAGTAAATCATGATCTTAGACGTAATCTAAGAAGTATGATTGGAGGCGAGTTTGACACAGTTATAACTGCTAATTCTACACACGCCCAACCTGCTTATTCTCCACCCCCAGTTAGCACTATGGGTGAAGGATCAAGTTTACCTGGTGGTGAAGTAAGTTTAGATCAAATAATGGGTATAATGAGTGGTAAATAATGGCTTATAGAATACCAAATAAAATACCTATAGATTTAAATGCTAGAGTAGCAGTGGGAGTATCTCTCCCATTTAATGCTCCTGGTGTTTTTAACAGTACATATACTACTCGAGATCAAACTAAATCTAATATTATAAATTATGTTTTAACTAATCCTGGTGAAAGAGTATTCAACCCAAATTTTGGATTTGGTTTATTAAGATATATATTTAGTAATATAAATCCAATAAACTTACAGAATTTAGAAGAAGATTTAGCTCAATCTATAGCTGCTATTTTTCCTAATGTCATTGTTAATAATGTAATATTAACACCAATATATGAGCAAAATGCTATAAATATTCAAATAACATATTCAATTCTAAATAACCCTTTAGAAACTATTAACATCACTGTGTAAAATGGCTGAAAATAAAGATATAAAATATATAAATAAAGATTTTACTGAATTTAAATCATCCTTGGTTGAATTTGCTAAAACATATTTCCCTAACACTTATAATGATTTCTCAGAAACCTCTCCTGGTGGTATGTTTTTGGATATGTCAGCTTATATAGGGGATGTGTTATCATTTTATCTAGATAATCAAATTCAAGAAAATTTTCTTCAATATGCTAGACAACAGAATAATTTATATTCATTAGCTTATATGATGGGATATAGACCTAAAGTTACAGGTGTAGCTACTGCTACTATATCTATTACTCAAGAAGTTCCATCAATATCATCTGGTGGGGTATGGGTTCCGGATGTAGATTATGCTCTTTACTTTACAGAAAATACTGAATTAACATCTAATGCTACAAATACAGCTAATGCTAATTTTAATTTTTTAATCCAAGACGATATAGATTTTTCTTATTCTAGTTCATCTGACCCAACTTCTGTCACAATATCATCATATGATTCTATAACAGGCAACCCAGCATATTTTCAATTAAGAAAACAAAGAACAGCTATTTCAGCCACAATTAATACTACAACTTTTACTTTTGGTTCAGTACAAAAATATCCAACAGTAGAAATAGAAGCCACTGATATTATAGGAATATTAGATATTGTAGATGATGATGGGAATGTCTGGTATGAGGTTCCATATCTAGCTCAAGAGACTATTTTTGATAGTATTAAAAACACTAATGTTAACAATCCTAATTTATCATCAGATTCAGAAGAAGTTCCTTATTTATTACAATTAAGAAAAGAACCTAGAAGATTTGTTACTCGATTTTTATCTCCTACTCAAATGCAAATTCAATTTGGAGCAGGAACAAATACATCTAATATTGATGAAGAAATAATCCCTAACCCAGATAATGTTGGGTTAGGTTTACCTTATAAAAAATCTAAATTAACTACAGCATTCGCCCCAGCTAATTTTTTATACACAGATACTTATGGTATAGCTCCATCTAGTACAACTTTAACAGTTAGATATTTAACAGGAGGAGGAGTAACAGCTAATGTCCCTTCTAATACTATTAATGTTATAGCTTCTAATAATTATAGATTTACAACTACTAATTTAACTCAAAATACAGCTAACACAGTGTACTCATCAGTAGCTATTAATAACCCATCAGCTGCTACTGGAGGACAAGATGGTGATACATTAGATGAGATTAAATTAAATTCTTTAGGTACATTTCCAACTCAATTAAGAAGTGTGACTCAAGATGATTATTTAGTAAGAGCACTTAGTTTACCATCAAATTATGGTTCTATAGCTAAAATTTTTACCCAATCTGAGAAAGTATCTGATTTATTACCAGGCCAAATACCTGCGGTTTTAGATATATTTATTTTAGCTTATAACTTAAATAAAAACTTAAAAACAGCATCCCCAGCTTTAAAACAAAATTTATCAACTTATCTATCACAATATAGAATAATAAATGACTCAATTAAGATTAAAGATGCTTTTATCATCAATATAGGTGTAGATTTTGAAATAATTGTTTTGCCTCAATATAATAATAATTTAGTATTGGCTAGTTGTATAACAGCTTTACAAGATTATTTTAATATTGATAAATGGCAAATTAATGAACCTATCTTATTAAAAGATTTATTTATTCTTCTAGATAAAATAGATGGTGTTCAAACTGTCAAAAATGTCAACATCACTAATAAAACCGGAATAAGCCTAGGCTACTCACAGTACGCTTATGATATTTCAGGAGCTACTCAAAATAATGTTATTTATCCAAGTTTAGATCCCATGATATTTGAAGTAAAGTACCCTAATACTGACATTAAAGGTAGAGTTGTAACTTTTTAATTTTTATATTTATTAATATATGGCTATTTATAAATTATTTCCTACCAAAGATGCTACTATCTATTCAAGATATCCTAATAAAAATACAGGATTAGATGAGATATTAGATGTAAGTATTGAGGACGCTCAAGACAGCGGTAATGCTCAAGCAAATAGATTTTTAGTCCAATTCTCCCAAACTGAAATCTCAGATGTATTAACTAATAAAGTAGGTAATGCTTCATGGAGTGCCTCATTTTTAGCTTATCTAGCTTATGGAGATGGTTTAAATATTGATACTACTTTAGAATTTTATCCTATTTCTCAATCTTGGGAAATGGGAACAGGTAAATACACCTATTCTCCTGAATACACAAATGGTGTAAATTGGATTTATAGAGGAGCAGCTAATACAACAGCTTGGGCTACATCTTCCTTCTCTCCATTTGTTACTGCTTCTTATAGTTCATCTACTGGTGGGGGTACTTGGTTTACTGGATCATCCAATACAGGTATAGTACCTACAGTGACAGCGTCCCAAACATTTAGTTACTTCGATGATTTCGATATTAATGTTAATGTTACTAATATAGTTAAAGCATGGACTAGTAGTTTAATCCAAAATAATGGTTTTATAGTTAAACAGCAAACTGAATTTGTTGATAGTTTAGAATATAATAATATTTTAAGATATTTTTCAAGAGATACTCACACTATTTATCCTCCACAATTAGAGATAAAATGGAGAGATTATAGTTTTAACACTGGTTCATCTGGATTAACTATATTAAGAACACTACCTATTTTTGTAGATGTAGCTGAAAACCCAGGCATATTCTATCCTGAAAGTGTAAATAGATTTAGAGTAAATGCTAGACCTGAGTATCCTGTTAGATTATATCAAACATCTTCATATTATACTCGCAATCATTATTTACCTACTTCTTCATTTTATGCTGTAAAAGACTTGGATACAAATGAATTTGTTATTAACTTCGATAATCAATTTACTCAATTAAGTGTTGATGATCAAAGTAGTTATTTTGATCTTTATATGAATGGATTACAACCTGAAAGATATTATACAATTTTAATTAAAACTACTATTGATGGTAGTACTTTAATATTTGATAACAACTATAGTTTTAAAGTAATAAATGGCTAAATTTGAATTAAATAAAACCATATTAAATAAAGATCAATACCAAAAAGTAATTGATACTTCATTTATTCAAAATACTCCCCCAATCCCTATTGAAAATACAGTGACTGTGGAGCAGTTTTTTACTTTATACGACACATTATTTTATGATATCCCTGTCGAAGGAGATATTAATTCTCATCTTTATTTAGTGCGAAAAAGTGGGGAATATGCTAATGCTGAAATAGCTAATGATGAAATTCAAGTTTTATTAGATGAAATAACTTCTCTTCAAGAAGAAAATTTAAATCTCAATAAACAAATAATTGAACTACAAGTAACTGGTTCATTATCTCAATTAACTCTATCCCAAACAATCTAATAATGGCTACTGAAATTCAATATATTAACCCGGCTGATTTAACTAGTCAAGACTATTCTAATAAGGACCTAAACCTTATTAATCAGAATAGTATTAGTTCGAATTTTAATCCATCATTAAATTATATAGAATATACTATTTACAATAATGGTATACCAACAACAACATACAATTACAATAGATATTCTATTGCTAATAGTGGTCTTCAAAATGATGGAAGTATTTACTCAATAGATATTGATATTGAAGGAGATTTATTATCACAAGGATTTAGACAAGGATCATATAAAGTATTATATACTTTTCTTAATAATGAGTTAACAACATCTCCATCAGGCCCTTTCTTCTATGTCAAAAACATATCATCAGATAGAACAGAGATAACTATAGCTACAACTAATTTAACAAATGATGAATTAGAAACAGCTTATAATACATTTCGAGCAAAATTAGATTCAACAGATTATTTTCAAGATTTTTATTTAAATTTTGGTAATAATAGATTATATATAGCTAACAATATAGCTCTTAATAATACAACAAATCAATATGAATTATTAATTAATTTATATGAACCGTTACCATTTGATGTATTATTATTAGATACATTTTGGATTGTAACTCAAGTAGCTAATTCTATAGCTGCTGATGTTAGTTTTCCTCCAACTGTAACTAAAATTAGAGATAATATTAATGTTTTAAGAGGTCCTAACACTAATTTATCAATTAAAGATCAAGTTAATAACACTACTGATTATATTGATTATGATAGATTAGTATTAAGTTCTTCAATATCTCCTCAATATTCTCAAATTCAAAATATTTTAAATGAGAAATCACTAAATATCAATGTTGATTATACTGATTTTTCAAATTTTATCCATTTCTCATCAGCTGTTAGTCGTGTAAATAATTTTTATTATAAAGCCTCATTAATAGAAAATGCTTCATCTTCCCTTAATGCTATTAATAATCTTAATTCATTTGACAGTTCAGGTAGCAAAGCATATTATACTAATCTAATCAATAGTACTATTGAGAATTTTGATGGATATGAATATTATCTCTATTATGACTCAGGATCGTGGGCTTGGCCTAAATCTACAACAACCAGACCATATACTTTACGCTCAACAGGTAGTAATCAAGTTCAAACGTGGTTAACTAATATTTTATCTAGTGCTTCATATTATGATGAAAATAATCAAGATTATGTTTATTATACATTGCCTGAATATTTAAAAGATGATGAGCGTAATACTCAATATTTTATATTTTTAGACTTAATAGGTCAATATTATGATAATATATGGGTTTATTATAAAGATTTAAATAATCGTTACAATGCTGATAATAGGTTAGATTATGGTATATCTAAAGATTTGATAGCCGAAGCCCTAAAATCATTTGGAATTAAATTATATCAAAATAACTTCTCAACAGATGACTTATACTCAGCATTTCTAGGGTACACTTCTGGTTCAACCACTATTAGTAATTCTTTACCTATACCTTCTAATTCAGGTATAGAATATATCACAAATTATATTTCAGCTTCATACACAGCTAGAGTAACTCCTTTAGATGATGTAAATAAAGAAACATATAAACGTTTATATCATAATTTACCATATCTATTAAAAACTAAAGGTACTATACCTGGTCTAAGAGCATTAATAAATTGTTTTGGTATACCTGATACTATTTTAAGAATTAGTGAATTTGGAGGTAGAGATAAAGATACTTCTACTTATGATTATTTTGATAATAAATATAACACTACTGCTTATATAGATGGAGTTAGATCTGTTATAACTTCTAGTTTAAGATTAGATAATAATTTTGTAGGAACTTTAACTAATAATGCTCCAAGAGCAATTCAATTTAGATTTAAACCTGATAATTTTTTAAAACCAGGTTGGAGTTATTCTCAATCTTTAATGTTGTTTTCTGCTCCTACTTCTTCCCCAATATCATCATCAGCTTTAGCTTTTAAATATGAGGGTACTGGATTAACTAGTGGTTCATATAATGGTTCTATTCCTAACCCCTTATACCAAATTGGAAAGATTACTTTTATTCCATTTTTAAATATAACAAATAATAAAACTGAATTAGAATTACCTATTTTTAACGGAGAATGGTGGTCTGTAATGTTAACAATTGATGAAGACGGAACAGACAATATTTTTACATTATATGCTGGAAGTAAGGGATATTATGATGGATATGACGGTAATCAAATATGGAGAATAGCTTCCGGATCAGTAACAGTACCTAAAACTGATAATAGATGGGTTGAATTAAGAAAATTAACTATAGGAGACGGATCAAGTTTTACTTCACACTCTATATACACAGGATATATCCAAGAATTAAGAATATGGTCTAAACCCCCAGGAGTTGAAGCTTTTAAAGATTTCATAATGAATCCTAGCTCTATTGATTATGATGGAGAAGAAAATAATTATGCTAATTATTTAGCTTTTAGAGCACCATTAGGTAATGAATTATATACTGGATCTAAATCAATTCATCCTAAAATAACTGGATCGTGGGCTATTACTCAATCTTTTGAAGATGGAACAAGTAATTTATATACTAATTTTGTCACTTATCTTACTAACATAGAATCATTCTTTTATGACCAACCTATAGTAGGTATTAAAAATAGAGTAACAGATAAAATACAAATTGTATCTTCAAGTTATCCTACAGGGAGTACTTTATCACAATATCGTTCTTTAGATCAAACATACCCAACTTTAGGCAGTGAAACCCCAGACATTAATTTATTAGAAGTAGCATTTTCACCTCAAAATGAAATTAATAATGACATTATCGCTTCATTAGGATATTTTAATATAGGAGAATACATTGGTGATCCAAGACAAGTATCTTCATCCGCTACCACTTACCCAGACCTAGTTAATTTAAGCAATGGTTTTTTCCAGAAATATTTTGCTTCATATGATTTATTTGATTATATAAGACTTATTAAATATTTTGATAACTCATTATTTAAAATGATTCAAGATTTTGTCCCAGCAAGAACAAGTCTTACATCAGGTGTAGTTATTAAACAACATTTATTAGAAAGAAATAAATATCCTCAACCACAAGTTGAGTGGGAAGATGTGACATATAGTGGTTCATTAACCACCGCTTTTATAGATGGTGGAACAGGAGGTACATTTGATCCTTATAATTTTACTGGATCAACTTTTCCTCCTACATTTATTAATAATACTCAATCATGGGGTGAGGAAGTTAAAACACCCGCTGGGTTATTAACTATTAGTCATTCTTCTCAAGAAGAATTTTATAATGGTGAGTTGCCTGGCTCAGAATTTGTAGTAGAAGATGGTGAATTAAATCCTAATAATTTATATAAATATCCTAATAGAGATGGCAGTATATTAGATTGGGGCTTAACATTTACTGCTTCAAGTATAATTCCAAAATCAAATACTTCTGTTCAACCATATTATGTAGCTGACATATCAAATTTTGCTCCAAATATAGTAGCTAACTATACAGAAACAGGAGTAACTTTAAAAACTACATCAACAACAATAACACCACTACAAATAACTGCTTCTGTAAAGATAACATGGAACACAGCTAGTGGTGTTTTACCAACAGCTATATTTTCTTATCAATCTAGTTATTTCTATTTTACTAGACAAGATAATCCTACTAGTGCTTTTAACGACAATATTCCTGGAAAAAAACTCCAAATAAACCTCTC
>Ga0315905_10006396_pt1 | contig 11979 bp, 10 predicted proteins | sample LakEriMetagenome_5_FD_203522 | JGI IMG/M metagenome (GOLD analysis project Ga0315905, IMG submission 203522) | Freshwater fungal communities from buoy surface, Lake Erie, Ohio, United States - Buoy 4 MA121 | ecosystem: Environmental > Aquatic > Freshwater > Lake | place: USA: Lake Erie, Ohio...
CAATTATATCACCAATTGGTTCATTTTGTAATATAAATTTAGAAAATTCAGGTACACTAATAACAGTTGATTCAACAACCAATCCTTCTGTTTCTTGCACATTAGGGAAAGTTAAAATTGGTTCATTAGGATTACAATTTGAAACAAAATAATAGTCAGCATCTTTATTGTAATTTCTAAACAATGGTGTGTAGTTAGTACTAGGTATTAATGAAGAAATTGTTGAACCTGATGATAGACTAAATTTAGTATAATCAAAAAATCTAGGACTAGTTCTATAATTTTGATAATAACCCGAATAAATAAACTCTTCATACATTGTGTATGGTGTTATTGCTGTAAATAATTGTCCTTCTTGAGGACATGATTGATATTTAAAATATGGTTTTATAATGTATTCAGAATCACAATCTAATAATGAGTCAACAATTAATGTTGATATTGTTGTAGATGTTGTAAATGCTGTAGAAGTTGCACTAAATGTATATACAGGAATATCATCAAACCCTAAAATAATAGGTGAATTGTTATATTTATGAATACCATAATAAAATTCAGTTGTTGCTGCTGTTAATGTTTGAGTTGCTGATGTAAAATTAAATGAAACAGTATGACCTGTTCCTGATGATTTATTGTATAAAGAATTATTTGTTAAACTTGATAATTCTATTTTTGTAGCACCTGTAATATTAAAAGCAGGTGCTTCATTATCACAAATAACACCATCCCAAGTTGGTTGTAATAATTTAGATTCTTTAACAAAAGCATTTGTTGGTGTATCAATATTACCATTATTACCAACATTAACTTCAGTTGATATTGTGGCAACAATTAAACTATTCTCATAAGTATCATAAAATTCACTTTCTAAAATTACAATATTTTGTTTAATTTCATAATCACGTTGTAATTCGCTTTGAAATTCAGAACCATCATCAATACCTTGTTTATAAACAAATTTTTGAGGTGTGAATATTGTATTTCTAATTTTTGTACCACCACCATCTAATATTGTTGTAGCAGGTATAAATTGTTTAACAAATTCATCAAATACAGCATCTAAATTATCAACATAATCTAATAATTCTCTAAATCTTCTTCTATTTGATACTTCACCAATATCATTAAATGATTCATCCAAATAATCATAATATAATTTTGTTAATGATGGATAATAAGAACCGATTGCAGAATCACTAACTTTTCTATTTTGAACATTTATAAATTTTGAATATACATTATTAATATATTCTCCAAAAGTTAATTGACTTGCATCAAATATGTTTGATTCTCTTTGTGGGTATGGAGAAGTTCTACCTGTATTTGAAACAGGGTAATTATATTCTTTATTAAAATTATAAACATCGCATTCAATTGCCCTAGCAATATCTAAATTTAATGTTATTTCTTTTGTGTTTATAATTAATCTTGAATCATTTATTTGGTAATTTGTATTTCTACCACTTGATGAATGCGTAATTGCGCTTTCATAATAAACCCAAGATTTTTTGTTATCAATTGTTTTTGTTACATTAAATCCTAGTTTTGTATATAAATTAATATAATATTGCCCACCATCTTCGATTCCATTATTTTGGAAATAAATTGTATCTGTTCTTGTTGGTGCAGCAGGATAACCATCATCATCATATGGAATTGGTACTTCTCGATTTGTTTGACCATTGATTAAAATGGTTGGGTCAACCGTTTGAGGATTAATCTTACCATCAACAACATAAACATATTCATCAAAACCAATTAAACAATCAGGTGCGCCAATAAAACTAAAAATAGTTTCAATTGCTGTCCTTGTTCCTTTTGATTTCATAAACCAAGCTGTATTAATAACAAGCCTTCTCCAAAGTTCAATATCAACTTCAGCTAATGAAGCAGTTATATCTGTATCACCACTTTTATCATTGGCAAAAACAGACGCAATTAAATCTTTATCGTTTATAATATTTCTTGCTTTCCAACTTAAAGTTCTTGCAAGATTTTTAATCAATGTATCGGGAATATTATTAACTTTATCATATGATGTTGCATTAATATTCATTAAAGAATCAATGAACATTTTAATTTCATCAATTTCTTTTCCATAAATCTTAAACATTGATTCGGATTTATATGAATCAGTTGTATCTAAATCAATTAAAGTCTTTGGAATGAATTTTCTTATTATTAAATTTGATTTATATTCATCATATAAATCACCAACCTCAAATAATTTTTCAAGAAATAATATATAATCAATAGATTCAGTATCTAGATTATAACCATCATATGAAATTGGAAAGCTAAATTTATATTCAGCAAATGATAAATCACCATCTTCATTAACTTCAGGTATTTTAAAATTAAAAGTATATTTAGGATTTGAATTTTTATTTAAGAAATATCTTTCAAGTTCATTTAACGAATCATAAAATTTATTAAATTCAATCTCATTTGGTTTAATAACAAAAACATCACTAATTGATGAGGATGAAAAAGCACCGAATGGGTCACCAAGAACACTAAAATATAAATAAGAAGAATTACCACTACTAAAACCTGTAAAACCATTTATACCGTAGTCAATATTATTATATAAAATAGTATAATCTTCATATCTAATTACAAGATTATCAATATTTTTTGAATCAATTTCACTAAATGCATTTAAATTGATATAAAAAGGATTCTCAATTACAGTTACAGGTATTCTAAAAGTTGAAATTGATTTATTTTCATCATAAGTATAATCTAAGGCATTATTATATGGTGTACCACTAACATATGTATTAATAAATAAACCACCAGGAAACTTATTAATAATATTATTTACAGCAATCCTATATTTTTCTTTTAAAGAACCATAAACGGCATAGTTAGATAAATTTGTTTTATCAAGATTTAGTTTTAACTTATTTGTGACTTTAATAAAGTTATTTAACCCATCTAAATCAGTAATCTTTAAATCGCTTAAAGAAACATTTTTTTGAGTTATGATAATTCTTTTTTCTCTATTTATTCTATTATTAGTTGAAAACTTGGTTGATAGTTTAATATCACCATTAAAAATAGTAGTTTGGAAACTATCATTAAATATAGAAAATGAAGCTAAGGAATCTTTATTAACTGCTTTAGTACCAATGTATTTAATCTTTTTTGCCACTTATAATGATTTTATATAAATAGTTCTGAACTATTTATTAAAAACTATCATGGGAATTTTTAATTTTCTAAAAAGCAATAGTGAACATAGAAAATCTATAAGGGTCAATACTAATATTGGTGATAAATATATTAATATTAATCTTGGGCAGACTTATGAATCTATGGATATCCTATCTTTAAAAATCTTTCAAAAAGATTTGTATAGATTATTTGATGCTGATTATGGGATTATTGTTGGTAGAGTATTAGGTCAAGGTGTTGGAATACCAAATGCTAAAGTTTCTGTCTTTATTCCATTAGATGAGGAAGATATAACTAGCCCTACAACCTTAGAAGATATTAAAAAAATAGAAGCAACTGCTTTATATCCTTTTCAAACTGTGTTTGATAAAGATGGTAATGGAAAAGTTTATAATCTATTACCAAAATATGCAAGAAATAGAAATGTTAATGGTTTTCCCGATAATCCCTATGGTATTGGTGCTACACCCAAAACACCTGTTGGTACATTTCCCGAAAAAGATGAAATATTAGTAAACGAAACTGTTGCTTATGTTTATGATAAATATTTAAAATTTACAACAGTTACAAATGAAAGTGGTGATTATATCTTAACCGTTCCTGCCAATAAAAGTTATAATGTTAACATGTCTTGTGATATCACAGATATCGGTAGATTTTCAACTTGTGCTGCATTATTAAAGTTAGATGGTTATCCTGATAACTTTTTTTCTGAAGATGGAAGAACATTAAATGAAGAAATAGAATTGGAAAGACTACCAAACATTGATATACAAAACAATTCAATTACAGTTAAACCTTTATGGAGTCAAAATATCAGTAATTCTAATGTTGGGATTAATAGATTAGATTTTAATCTTGTTAAAAAAATTAAACCATTTGTTACTATTATTGGTAATCAATTTACTCAAAATTCAAGAGCGTGGTGGGGTGATAAAGTTCAGTTTAGATTTATAATAGGTATTAGAGCATTGTGTTTTACGGTAGCAAATGTAAATGTAAGAATACCAGGAATCCTTCCATTTTTTCGACTAAATGTATTTGCAAGGAAAATGTGTACATTAAATGGTGGTAAAGGTGATTATGAACCTTTTGAAATGAAAACTATTAACGCATATAATGAATGTGATAAAGAAGCTGCGGAATCAATACTTACTGAAGGATTATCAGATGATATTTTTATTAGTTCACATGTAAAAGGTGATTTAGATATTAAACTTTTTAATATAAAAAATACAGTTCCTGAATCTGATGCACAAATATTAAATGAAGAAGCAAAATCTATTGCTAATAATGACCCTATATTTAATAATTATTCATATAATACAGATATTGAATTATATGATAAAAATAAATATATTTATTATCAAAATCAAGGTAGTTTTTTATTTTTAATAAATTGTAACAGAAATAAAGTTATTACAAATGAGAATGGAGATTTAATACCTGTTGATGATAAATCAGAAAAAGGTGTGTTCACATCTTTTAGAGGGTATTTTTATGTTACTAATTTATCGGATGTTGATAATCCACCAACTAGATACAGAGTTGGTAAAGTAAGATTAAAAGTACCTCAACTTTTTGATTATGCACAAACAAATAAATGGATTTGGAAGCATTTTAAATTTGACTTTGGTAAAATTTATAGTGTTGCTCAAAATACAAAAGTAAGATATTCAGAAATGACTACTGACAAAGAATCAGTTGATGATTATACATTACCCGATGACCCTAATCCACCAGAAGGATTTGCAACTCAAACAAATTTATTTTTATTTGGAGAAAGAGAAATTGGGGATTCTGAACCAATACCATCATTTGTAGAAAATCATAATACAGGTTATACAAGTTATGTTAATTCATATAATCATATTGTTAGCCTAGGAACTGATACGGCAAATTTAAATTCAAGTGAAATCATCACTAATACAAATCAAGATTCTCAAACAGCACCACCACCACAATTTAATTTTAAATTTGCTCTTGGTGATAATCTACCTGTGGATGATTTACAACAACCTCCTATAGTTTTAACCACTCAAAGGTTTGGTTCTACTTCAGTAGGTTATTCATATTCACCAACATCGTTTTATTTTTCACAGATTAATCTTGATATATTTTTAAACCCGACAAACATACCAATAGATACTTGGAGAATTATTAATATTGAGGTATTAAAAGAGCGAGTCTTTGGTTCACTTGCTTATGAAGCTGTAAAATTTCAATCTTATTCCTCAACACCAAACGTATTATTAAGTTATAGGTTTGAAAGTACATCTTCTTCTTTTGAATTACAAGGAATTAGTATGTCACCACCAGAATTTACACCTACTATTTCCCCTACATCATACAAAATAGTAAATCCTATTAGTAATCCAACTTATAATCCCCAGGATATTTTTTTGTTAGAAAATAGGATATTTGATGCGTTATTAGAAAGTTTAAAACTTAATACTAGTTCAGACTTCATTGATGATGGATATTATTTGTTTAAGCTTACATTAAGAAGTATAAATGCAGCTAATGTTGCTGCTACAAATAGAGAAAAAAACCAATATTTTTATATAAAAGTAGAATAATTTAATAGATATGGCAAAAGTTTTAGGATACGCAATAAAAAACCAATGGATAAATTTTACTTTATACTTTCCAAATTTTATGTTTAAAACCAAAAGGAATCTTAGTAATAGTAAATATTGTAAATGGATAATACCTGCAAATGCATACGATAGATTAAAATCTAATTCATTACCAATAGGTGGAAAACAAAAAGATACACAATTTTTGGGTAGTGGTGATACATATCAAACTGATTTTGTTGAAATTGATAAAGATGATTTTGTAAATGTTTTTTATACTGAATTATTTACATTAAATAATATACCATACCCTCAATATGGCATGAGAATAGATAAAAGTAGATTAAAAGGTACATATAAAAGAAACAATACAGCATTTAACACAAATCAAGAAACAAATAATAACGACCAAAATAAGTATTATTTTTTAAAGGGAGTGCTTAATAATGATATATTACAATATTTAGTAGATTCAAAAATAATTTAATGGAACAGCTTAAACCCGATAAACGATATTTACTTGCAACTCAAGAAGATATAAATCTCAATATATCATTAAAAACTAATTTTAATGATTTAAATGAATTTAAAAATAGTAAACTTATTTCATTAACTGAGTTATTTAATGAAGAACGAAATAAGTCTTCAAAATATAGAATATATGGTAATATTAATTGTGTTTCATTTTTAACTAATAAAAAAACAACACAGACAGGAATAACTGATTTTTTCAATGATGATTATAAACAAACAGGATTTAATTTTGAAGATTTTTTTGATTTAAAAATATTTAAACAAACGATAAATCAATATACAGCTTTTAATTCAAATGATACTTATATTGAGAATTTATCCGCAATTACAGTTGACTCAACATATAAGTTATCATTTTTTGGTTTTTCTAAAAACATATACAATGAAAAAATTTATAATTTTAAATTTGATACTATAAGTTTAAATCCTTATGAATTATATAAAATAAACAATGAATTATTTTATAATAATTATGTTTATTTAGGTTTTATTCCTAAAAATTTAACTGCATATGAAAAAGTTTTTAAGAATAAAGAATACATAAATACATTAGATGTAAAAACTAAGTTAGGATATTCAGCAATAACATTTACAAATAGTCAAATAAATACAATAATTAGCGGTAGTAATTTTGATACGATTCAATTATTTAATGAATTTGTTTCAGCAAAAACCCATAACTTTTTTAAAACATATAATATAAATATTACTGATGATAATATTAATTTAAATAAAAGATTTATAAGAAATTATCTTGATATTGGCAATAGTGATTACAATATAAAACAAAAAATTAATTTAGATTTAACTAAATCAGCTTTAACAGGTAATCTTATTTATTTTGATAGAGAAGAATATTTATTTACTGAAATTCTTAAAAAAGAATATGTAATTAAATTACAATTAATTGATACATATGCAGGACCTGCTCCTAATTATCAACAATATAGAGATTTAAATTATAGTTCATATACATATACAGAAAATAATAACACAATAACAATTGATTTTTATTTTAAGTTTAACCCATTTTATAAAATTGAGTTAAGAAAATATGAAACTACAAATGAAGAAATATTTGATTCCGTTAAATCAAAACCAATACCACCTGATAATGCAATAAAAATTAGTGGTGGAACTATTTGGAGAGATTTAATGATATATGGTAATCCTGAAAATTACGACTTTCCATTTTTAAATGATACGCATTATTATTTTAATGATATTAGATTTTATTTAAAACCTGATTTATCAGATAAAAATAGTGCTACATTAGTAAAAGAATTTGGTCTTGATTTTCAAGATAGAAACTTTAAGTTTAATAAAAGTAATATTAAAATACCACCTCAACAAAATAATAAAATATGTTAACTCTTGTAACAAATACAATTAGCGGTTTAAGTTTAAATTTTGATATAAATCAAAAACATGACTTTATACCTAAAAGTGAATCAATTAAAAAATATGTTGATTATGAAGTTAATAAAGTATTAGAAGAATCAAGAGCATCTGAAAAAGATTTGGAATATATATCTTTTATTCCAAGTAAATCTTTTTATTTAAGGTCATATTTTGATAACAGTAGTTCATATAGTAAAGTAGGTTTTACAGATTTTTATTTAACAGGTACAACTGTATATACTCAAGAAAGCTATTACATATTTGATTTATATGATTCTTTCGAAGATAATAACCAAGAATTGATATCAAGAAATTTTGTTAAAATGTCTAAAATAGTAAAAGATACAACAACAAATATATTTTTTGACGTTTCCAAAAAAATCAAAAAAGAATTTATAAATATTTATGTTCCATCGTATTTTATAAATGAAAAGATTGATACTTTTTATTTAAAAATAAGTTTCTTTAACGCAATAAATGGTAAGTTTAGATTTTTTAAATGTTCTCAAACGGATGAAAAAGCATCTCAAAATTACTTAACTTTAAAAATTGATAATACAACTAAAACTTACGATATTATAGGTGGTAATAATATATCAACTAATGCAACAAATATTTATAAGATTACACAAATTATACAACCTAAAAAAGAAGAAGATTTATTGGACAATAATGGAATTAGAAACATCAGACCAACAATAAGACAAGAAAAGTTAATAACCTCAAGAGGTAAATTTTTATGATAGATTTAATAATAAAATTTTTTGGTATGTTTATTCCAAAATTTATATTTTGTGGTTCTATATTTTATTTTATTTATGTAGCATACATCTTTTTTAGATGTATGAAGAAACAAGAAAAATTATCAGAATCATTAACAGAAAAAGAAAAACAATATTTTTATATAGCAATAACTTATATATTTACTTTTATATTACTATGAAATTTAAAAAAATAATTGAAGAACTTAAAGACTATATCGTTCAAATTAATTTTGACGATTTTGTTGATGTATATATGTCATTCCCTTCAGATTGGGATTTAACACCATTCTTTGATGAGAATGAAATTTATATATTAGAAAACCCTAAGAAAACATTTGAAGATAATGGTAGACAATATAATATCTATCAGTTTCTTTTAAAATCAATTGACCATACTGATGAACTATTTAATATTCTTGTTCAAATCAAGAATACATTCTTGGAAAGGGAAAAAATGTTATTTGAATTAAATCAAAAACTTGAAAAAGAGAAAAAAGAACTTGAAGATAGTATTAGTAAAAAAATTAATTCTCTTCGTGGAACTCAACAACCAAAAAAACCCAAGAATGAGATTGTAGAAAAGATTGAAGAAGTGAATGAATTAAAAAGCATAGATGATATCATGACTATTTATAATAAATAAGTCATAATGATTTTTAAAGATTCACAAGAGCAATTAAAACTTTACAAACAGATTAGAGTATCGATAGGTGAACCTGTTCGTGACTATAACGATTGGGTTACAGATGATGTTATTGATACCTATGTTGAAATGGCTTTAGAAGATTATATCTCTTATTTAGATAATTGGTTAATTGAACAACAATGGTCTTCATTAGAAGGTCTTAGCATTAGTTCAGCTAACTTTGTTGAAGCATTCACAACCAAAACACTTGATTTTGAAAAATCATTTGCTGTTGCATATGGAAAACAAACAGGTATTTCTACATTAGGCGAATGGGAACTTAAAAGTGATTATGTAACTATCTCTGCTAATACACAAGTATATTCAATCCCTTCGGGAAGAGAAATCAATGAAGTTCTTTGGTATACACCTTCACAAATTGCAACTAACATTCTTGACCCTATTGGTATGGGTGGTGGTTGGTTTGGTGCGCCAACAGGATGGTATTATGGTAATGTACCTGCACAAGCAATGCTACCATCATTCTCATTGATTCTATCTACTATGGATAGGTTACAAAAGAAAAAGATTATTCAAAGTGAATTAACATATCGAATAACACCTGGTCCAAATAAAACAAAAAATTTATATCTATATCCAATTCCAGGAACTAGAGAAGAAATAGTTGGTAAATATGGTAAAACAATAGAAGGTTCTAAAGTATGGTATTTTTACTATGATACTTTTGATAATAATCAAAGGGATAAATGTTTAGAAGAAAATGAAGATATTGTAAAGTTACCTTCTGATGTTCCAATTAGAACAAAAAAATGGGATAACTTAAATGCACCATCTAAAAATAAAGTTAGAAGATTAAGTGTTGCATATGTTAAAAAATATCTTGCAACCATTTGGGCAAAAACATCAGGTAAAATAAAATTACCACAAAGAGATGAAACTCTTGAAATTGATTATAAGTATTTTGCAGATGATTATGATAAAGAAAAAGAAGCAATATTTAAAGAATTGCAAGAACAATTAGCTGATTTTACATATCAAAAGATTATGGAAAAGAAAGCAACAATTGGTGAAAATTTAAATAAAGTTTTACAATTTACACCACCTCAAACAGGTATAATTTGGAAATAAATGTCTAAAACACCATATTACAATCAAAAAGATTATTTAATTGACCTTAGAATGTCAAAAGACTATATTGATGAAGATATGGGGTTATTTATCTATTTATTTTCAATTAATATTACAGCATCCAAAAAAGATATTTATGGTGAAAGTTTACCAACTGAAAAAGAATTTGCTGACCCTGTTAAATTAAGTGCATTTATTTCATTAACTAAATCAGAAATATCTAAATTAGGAAATAATATGCTTGTTAATGAAACAATGGAATCGGTTAAGTTTGGTATATTTTTAGATGAATTAGAAAAAACACAAACCGACCCTAAAAAGGGAGATTTTATTTTGTATGATGATAATCAAACAAAAAGATTCTATGAAATAAATACAATAACTAATATACTTAGTAATAATCAAATGTATAACTTTAGACCTTTCTTTAAAGAAATGAGTGCTAGTTATGTAAAAGATTATAGATTACCTGATAATTTAAAAAATATAATTTAATATGGAAAATAAAAGTTGTGGTTGTGGTGGAACTAAAAAACCAACAGTAACAGTAAAAAGACCTAGAAGATAATGGAATATTTATTTTTATCAATAGCAATTGGGTTTTGTTCAGCCCAATTAACTAAAGTATTGGATTTTTCTTTCAATGAAGGAAATATATTAGATTGGTATTATATTTTATTATTAAAATATGTAGAACCAATATCAAAAAAATTAGCTAAACCTCTTGGCACTTGCATTAAATGCTTTTCAGTATGGGTTTGCTTTTTTGTTTTTTTAATATTTTTAATTTTTACAACAATTCCTTGGTATTATATATTCTTATCACAAGGAATAAGTGCCTTTATAATCTATAGAGAATAAATATCTCTAGCATCATACTTCTTTACATACATCTTAACCAATCTACCTGCAATAGCGTTAGCGGTGTCTTCTATTACACCTCCAATGTCAGGTATATTACCTGTAATTTTTCCCTGTAAATCTTGTTTCTGATGGACTAATTCATGTGCAATAGTTCTAAGTACATCAGCAATTTGCCTTCCTTCTGAAATTGTATAAACACACTTATCTTTTGGATTATAACCTCCTGTTGTTATATTTAAATTATTTTTTTTAGTTAATAAAAATACCCTTATGTCATTTGTGATATCTAATTCATCTCTACAAAATTTTAAAAACATAGATAAATGTTTAAATTTAGCAGGATTTAAATTGTCTATTTTTTTAGAATAAGAAACCTTAATCATTTTTATTATAAATAGTAAATAAAAAAAGGGTGGAATAAATCCACCCTCTTAATTTTTTAATCTAACTTATATTAGATAGTATCTAACATAAATTCAGCAGGAGAAGAACTTGGTAAACCTTGTACCAATACTTTACCATAGAACCTGTTGTTAACAACTTTCTTCGCATAACGAGTCATGATGCCCATTACAGGTTTGAAGTCAGCAGGGTTAATGGTCTTAGGCATCAACATCAACGGAACGTATGGAGCGTAGATGTAACCTGCGTGGAAGATTGAATCACCTTTGTGACCCATAAGCACAACACCAGCAGGAGCATAAGCATCAACATATACCGTGTATCTGTTAGCAATTGAACCAACTTTCTCAATACCTAGAGAGAACTTAGTTTCTTCAGCAGAAGCATCAGAAGCATGGAAGTACTCAAGGTCATTAAGAACAGCAGCAACTTCAGGGGAACATACAACCCAGTTTGCACCACCACGAAGAGTAAATTTCAT
>Ga0315905_10006398_pt1 | contig 11977 bp, 10 predicted proteins | sample LakEriMetagenome_5_FD_203522 | JGI IMG/M metagenome (GOLD analysis project Ga0315905, IMG submission 203522) | Freshwater fungal communities from buoy surface, Lake Erie, Ohio, United States - Buoy 4 MA121 | ecosystem: Environmental > Aquatic > Freshwater > Lake | place: USA: Lake Erie, Ohio...
AAGTCGAACCAGCGCCACCAACGGGTGCGCACCGCCTCGATCTGACCGGTATCGCGCCCGACATAGACATTGGTGCCATCCTCCAGCGCGACTTGCCATGCTGCCACCGGCCGGCGGAAATCGAACGGCGCGTTCTCTGCGCTAAACAGCGTGACACTGCGAACCTTGTCGCCGCCTGTGATGCGGTCCGCCACCAGCGCGCGCGCGGCGGTGGCATCGAGCGGGGGGAGGGCTTTGCCGCTGGCGAAATCGACCCGCCGCGTGGCTCCGTCGAGCCCGGTGAGGATCGCGACCGCGCGGCCACCTTGCATGGTCACGCGCATCTCGGCGAGATTGGTGTCGTCTGCCGCGAGCGCGCTGCCGGGGATCACCAGTGCCTCGGTTGTGACTTCGCGCTTCAGGTGCTCGCCGCGCACCTCTTCGATCGGGCGCGAGACCATGAACAGCCCGGTCGCCAGCCACATGGCAATCGGCACGCCGACCAGCCAGCCAAGCCAGATGTGCCACTTCGCTAGGTTTCGCATCGATAGTCGTGCCATCGCCCGCCCATGACGAAGCCGGCTCAGCCGTGCAAGTTGTTCCCGATTGCCTCGGCTGCGGCGATGCAATCGAGGTCGCTCCAGCGCGGGCCGATAACCTGCATCCCGCACGGCAAGGTGCTGCCGAGATAGTCGGCGCTGCCGATCGGGAGCACAGTTGCGGGCAGGTTAGGGAAGGTTGCAATCCCGGCATAGACCAGCGCCTTGCCGCCCGGTTCCTCGGCCCCGTTGATGGTGAGCCTGCCGCGGAACACCGCAGCATCGCGGTGCGGCACGGCGAGCACCGGCGCCGGCGGGACCAGAACGAAGTCGTAGGTGGTGAACAGTGCCTCCCACTGCGCCATGCAGGCAGCCTGCGCGTTGAGCAGCCCGAACCAGTCGGTCGCGGTGGCGCGCTTGCCGTCAGGCGCGGGGGCGCCGTTCGACATGACGATGTTCATCATCCTGAGGTAGCTGCGGTATTGCTCCGCTTGGTCGGGCAACAGCTCGCTTGCGCGGTCGATCGCGATGCCCGCGCGGGCGAGTGCCTCGTAAGCCGCTTCGGTCGGCGCGCGCACGCTTTCGTCGAGCGGTGATCCCGGCAGATCGGTGAGCGCCAGAAACCGGCATTCGGCGAGCGGCTTGGCCCTGCGGCGCAGCGGCACCTCGCCGCCGATTTCGGTGAGGATCGCAAGGTCGGCAGCGTTGCGCGCAAGCGGCCCGGCGACGCTCAGCGCGCTGTCATGCGCGGCGATGAAGCCTTTGCGTCGCGAATAGACAGGGGAATCATGCCCGCGCTTCGAGACAAGCCCCCATGTGGTCTTGTGACCCCAAATCCCGCAGAAATGCGCCGGTACCCGGACCGATCCGCCGATGTCTGTACCATAGTCGCAGGCCGCCATGCCGCTCGCGACGGCGGCCGCGCTCCCGCCCGAGGAGCCGCCCGGCGAGCGTGCGGGATCATGCGGATTGCTCGTGCGACCATAGACCGGGTTGAAACTCTGCCAGTCGGTGAGATCGACAGGCACATTGGTCTTGCCGATGATCACCGCGCCGGCCTCTTTCAGGCGCCGCACCAGTACGGCATCCTTGGTGGCGATGTGATCGCGATATTCGGCATGGCCGAAGGTGGTTGGCAGGCCGGCGACATCGAAGCTTTCCTTGATCGTCATCGGCACGCCGAACAAAGGCTGATCGCCCCCTCCGTCCTTGGGCGGTCCTGCCGCATCAAGCGCGCGGGCAGCGGCATAGGCCGCTTCGAAATTGGGGACCGCCAGCGCGTCGATGCTGGCATCAAGGTGCTCGAGCCGCACGATCGCCGCATCCACCGCCTCGGTGACGCTCAGCCGCCCCTCGCGGATCGCCGCCGCCGTGGCGAGCGCGCCGGGTTCCTCGGTCAATTGCGGATAAGCCATGCGATGCTCCTCTCTCTTGCCCGTCATGCTATCGGCCTGCGCCACCTGCCGGAAGCCCGCTCGCGACAAATGCTGTTCAATTCAGCGCTCGCAGCTTGGCCGAGATGCGTCCGGTGATGTCGACCGGAAGATAGAGCCCTTCGCCATACGCGGCGATCACCCCGGTATCGATCGTCTCGATGGTGATGCTGTAGTCCGTCAGGCGCCCTTTGCGTTTGGCAACAGCGCGGTCGATCTTGCCGCGCAGCTTGTTGAAGTCGCCTTCGAAATTCTGCTGCAGCGCCTCGGTGACCGTGCTCTGGAACTCGGGCGAATTGGCGAGAGCGAACAGGAATTCTCCGCCGATCACGTCGGTCTCGCCTGTAATCTTGATGTCGCGGAAGACAACCGCGCGCGAGTTCGGGGCATTTTCGGGCCTTGCAGTCAGCCAGATTGTCCCGCTCGCCTGCTTGATCAGCGGCAGATCCGAGTTTGCGGTGAACTTCCCGCCTACCGCGATCCGGCCCTTGCCGGTGCCGTAGACGATGATGTCATCGAAAGTCGCTGTGACCTTGCCGTAGTCCTTGATCACAAACGGGCGCGTGGCGCGCTTGTCCAGTGCCTTGGCGATCACCGGTTCAAGCACCGCGTAATTGGCGACAACCGGCACGTGCAGGATTGATTCTGCCGCGTCCTTGGCCCGCCGCGCGAGCCGCGGGAGCGGGGTGGGGGAGATCGCCTCGGGCTTCATCCCCACGAAGGTTTCGAGCTGGGCATCGAGCCCGAGGCGCAGTGTCAGCGCGCGGCCTTTCACATCATAGCCGCCGAAGCGGAAACGCTGCGGCGTGAGCCGGCCCCACACAGCGGGGTTGACGCGGTTCAGCTCGAACACCTGATGCGCCGCCTGCCAGCCCTGCTCGGCGGTGGGCCTCACCGCAAGGCGCGCCAGTTCGCGCGCGATGATGCGTTCGATATCGCGTTTGACCGGGCGCAGCTCGCGGTCGGCCTCGCTGGTGAAGGTGATCCGCCGTCCGAGGAAATCGATCCCGGGCTCACGGGTCCAGCGGTAATCGAGCTGGCTGGTGCCGGCGAGCTTCCACTCGGGCGTCAGATCAAGCTTGAGCGATAGCGTCACCTCGGCCGCGCCGGTGCCGGTCTCGCCCTTGAGGATCCCCGCGACATCGCGCGCCGCCAGCGTGCCGGTGACGGGCAGGGTGACAGTCAGCGCTTTGCCGCGCCCCGACAGCCGCAAGCGTCCGCGGGTGACCTTGCCGACAATGCGGCATTTGATCTTGGGCGATTTGACCTTGAACAGTTCCAGATCGACCATTTTTGAGGCCACGCATTCGCTGCCCGGCCGGTCAATCTGCCACAAGGTGCGCGGCAATTCGCGTTCCAGCTTGCGTTCGAGATCAGCCAGATCGACCGCAAGATCGACCGCGATGTTCGAGGTTTTCTGGGGAAAGACGATCCGGTCGGTGGCGCGCGGCGGCGCTAGCGACGCGGTGTCCGCCGCTTTGCCGCAGCCCGCCAGCAGCGTGAGCGCCGCCGCCGCTCCGGCGATCATCATCAACCTGCGCAGCGCTCCCACCTGCGTCCCCCTAACTTGCAGTCCGTTGTTCCCGTTAGCGGATCACGATGGTGCGAGATAGTGGTCGTCGAACCGGGGCCATTGCGCTGCCGCGCGAGGCACTGGTTCGAAGCCGAGGGTGCCGACGAAGCGCCGGAGCCGGGTCACATGTGGATGGGCTTGCCCGTCACCGCCATCGCCGCTTCCTTGAGCGCCTCGGCATGGGTCGGGTGCGCATGGCAGGTATAGGCGATGTCCTCGGAGGTCGCGCCGAATTCCATCGCCACGCAGGCCTCGGCGATCATCGTCCCGGCGAGGCTGGCGATGATCCATACGCCAAGCACGCGGTCGGTCTCGGCATCGGCGATGACCTTGACGAAGCCTTCGGTGTCGCGGTTGGCCTTGGCGCGGCTGTTGGCCATCATCGGGAACTTGCCGACCTTGACCGCGATCCCGCGTTCCTTGGCCTGTTCCTCGGTGATGCCGACGCCCGCGATTTCGGGCGCGGTGTAGACCACGTTGGGGATCACATCGTGGTTCACGATGCCGGTCAGCCCCGCGATATTCTCGGCGACCGCAATGCCCTCATCCTCGGCCTTGTGCGCGAGCATCGGGCCGGGGACGACATCGCCGATGCCCCAGATGTTGGGCACGGACGTGCGGAAATCGTGGTCGATCTCGATCTGACCGCGCGCGTTGGTGGCAAGTCCTGCCTTGTCGAGCGCCAGCCCATCGGTGTTCGGACGCCGCCCGATCGACACCAGCACATGGCTGGCTTCGATGGTTTGCGCATCGCCGCCTGCCGACTTCTCGATGGTGAGGGTGACGGTTTTGCCCGCAACGCTCGCGCCGGTCACCTTGTGGCCGAGCATCATGTCCATGCCCTGCTTCTTGAAGATCTTGCCCGCTTCCTTGCGCACATCGCCGTCCATGCCAGGGAGCACCTGATTGAGGAATTCGACCACGGTAACCTTGGCGCCCAAGCGCCGCCACACCGAGCCGAGTTCGAGGCCGATCACCCCGCCGCCGATGACAACGAGGTGGCTGGGTACTTCGTCGAGATCAAGCGCGCCGGTGCTGTCGACGATCCGCTTGCCCGCATTGTCGACGGTGACGCCGGGAAGGGGGGTGACCGAAGAACCGGTGGCGATGACGATGTCCTTGGAGGTGACCTTCTCGCCGCCGACATTGACTGTGTGCGCATCCTCGAACGCGGCATGGCCCTTGAGCCAGGTGACCTTGTTCTTCTTGAACAGGAATGCGATCCCGCCGGTGAGTTCGCCCACGGCCTTGGTCTTTTCGGCCATCATCTTGCCCAGATCGAGCGTCGGCGTGGCCGTAATGCCCCAGGTGGCGAAGTGGCCATTATTGGCCTCGTCGAACAGCTCCGAGCCGTGCAGCAGCGCCTTCGAAGGAATGCACCCGACATTGAGGCAGGTGCCGCCGAGCGTGGCGCGGCTTTCGACGCAGGCGGTCTTCAGCCCTAGCTGCGCCGCACGGATCGCCGCGACATAGCCGCCGGGGCCGGCACCGATGACAAGGACGTCGTAATCGTAGGAATGGTCAGCCATTTCCAAAAACTCCGTTCGCCCTTCGCTGGTGTTGCTTCGCAACAGCTTCGCTTCCGTAGGGCCACACTTTTCTTGGGGTCCGTCGCTCTCAAAGGAAGAGCAGGGCTTCGGCAAGCTCAGCCCGAACGGAAAAAACGTTAAAGATCAATCAGCATCCGGGTCGGATCTTCAATCGCGTCCTTGATGATCTTCAATGCGGTCACGGCCTCGCGCCCATCGATCAACCGGTGATCGTAGCTCAATGCCAGATACATCATCGGGCGGATCACAATCTGACCGTTCCGCACAACCGGACGATCCTCGATCCGGTGGAGGCCCAGCACCGCGCTCTGCGGCGGGTTGATGATCGGGGTGCTCATCAGCGAGCCGAATACGCCGCCGTTCGAGATGGTGAAGGTGCCGCCGGTCATGTCTTCCATCGTCAGCGTGCCCGCCTTCGCGCGCGCGCCGAAATCGGCGATGTCCTGCTCGATCCGGGCAAAGCCCTTCTTGTCGGCATCGCGGATGACCGGGACAACCAGCCCGTTGGGTGCGGACACGGCAACCGAGATATCGACATAGTCGTGATAGATGATTTCGTCGCCGTCGATATAGGCGTTGACCGCGGGCACATCCTTCAGCGCAAGGCAGGCGGCCTTGGCGAAGAAGCCCATGAAGCCCAGGCGGATGTCGTGCTTCTTGGCGAACAGGTCCTTGTACTTGTCACGCGCTTCGATGACCGCGCTCATGTCGACATCATTGAAGGTGGTGAGCAGCGCGGCATTGTCCTGCGCGCTCTTCAAGCGCTTGGCGATGGTTTGGCGCATCCGGGTCATCTTGACCCGCTCTTCGCCGCGCGCGCCGCCGGTGGCGACGGGGAGAGCAGCCTGAGCCGAAGCAGCCGGAGCAGGGGCCGGTGCCGGGACTGCACCGCCGGTCTTCTTCGCTTCAGCCGCAGCCAGCACATCTTCCTTGGTCAGGCGGCCATCCTTGCCGGTGCCCTTGATGGTCGAAGGATCGACGCCGTGTTCGAGCACCGCGCGGCGCACCGCAGGCGACATGGTCTGCGCTGCGCTCCCCAGCTCTTCGGTCGCCCCCGGAGCGGGCGTTTCTGCCTTGGCCGCAGCCGGGGCAGGGGCAGGCGCTGCAACCGGCGCGCTCGCACCAGCTTCGATCACCGCGATCACCGCGCCGACTTCGACCGTGTCGCCCACAGCCACACGGTGTTCGGACATGATGCCGGCGACCGGCGAAGGCACGTCGACCGCGACCTTGTCGGTTTCGAGGCTGACGATCGGCTCGTCCACGGCAACCGCTTCGCCCGGCTGCTTGAGCCATTCGGCGATGGTGCCTTCGGTAACGGATTCGCCCAGAGCGGGGACTTTGATTTCGGTGGCCATGGTAGCGGGTTCCTGAAACTTGGCTTTATCTGGTGTAAGGTGTGGCGGGCCGTCAGAGCCCCAGCGCGGCGGCGACCAGCGCCTCCTGCTGCGCCTTGTGGCGGCTGGCGAGGCCCGTGGCGGGCGAAGCGGCGGCGTCGCGTCCGGCATAGGCAGGACGCTTACCGGTGTGTCCGGAGGCGGTCAGCGCATCCTCGATCCGCTCATTGACATAGAACCATGCGCCGTTGTTACGCGGTTCTTCCTGACACCAAACCACGTCCTTGAGGCCGGTCATGCGCTTTAGGCGGACGGCCAGCGGATCGCCGGGGAAGGGGAACAGCTGTTCGATGCGAACGATCGACACATCGTCTTGTCCCGCCGCATCGCGCGCTTCCATCAGATCATAGGCGACCTTGCCCGAGCACAGCACCAGGCGCCGCACCTTCTCGTCGGGGATCGTCTTGCTGTCGGACAGGATGCGCTTGAACTGCGCCTCGCCGAGGAAGTCCGCCTTGGCGCTCTTGGCCAGCGGGTGGCGCAGCAGCGACTTGGGGCTCATGATGATCATCGGCTTGCGGAAAGACCGCAGCATCTGGCGGCGCAGCACGTGGAAATAGTTCGCCGGGCTGGTGATGTTGCAGACGCACATATTGTCGTCGGCGCACAGCTGCAGGAAGCGTTCGAGCCGGGCGGAGCTGTGCTCCGGCCCCTGACCCTCATAGCCGTGGGGCAGCAGCATCACGAGGCCGTTGGCGCGCAGCCACTTGCTCTCGCCGCTCGCGACGAACTGGTCGATCATGATCTGCGCGCCGTTGGCGAAGTCGCCAAACTGGCCTTCCCAAAGCACGAGGCTGCGCGGATCGGCCATCGCGAACCCATATTCGAAACCCAGCACGCCGTATTCGGACAGGGTGGAATCGTGCACCTCGAACTTGCCATGGGGCAGCGTCTTCAAGGGCACATATTTGCGCTCGGTGTTCTGGTCGACCCACACCGCGTGGCGCTGGCTGAAGGTGCCGCGCCCGGAATCCTGTCCGGACAGGCGCACGCCGTAGCCTTCCATCACAAGGCTGCCAAAGGCGAGTGCTTCGGCGGTGGCCCAATCGAAGCCTTCACCCGTGCTGAACATCTCGCACTTGGCGGCAAGCACGCGGTCGAGCGTCTTGTGGATTTCGAGATCGGCGGGGACTTCGGTCAGCACGCGGCCCAGCGACTCGAAGGTCTTCGCCTCGATCGCGGTCTCGACCGAGCGGCGCGCGGTTTCGGGGTCGGCAGGCTTGTTGAGCCCGGACCAGCGTCCGCCGAACCAGTCGGCCTCGTTCGCCTTGTAGCTCTTGCCGGCCTCGAACTCGTCCTCGAGCAGCGCGACGAATTCGCCCGCAATCCGCTCGCGTGTGCCGGCTTCGATCACGCCTTCGTGCACCAGCCGCTCCTCATAGGAGAGGCTGACCTTGGGGTGGGCGCGGATCTTGTCGTACATCAGCGGCTGGGTGAACTTGGGCTCGTCGCCCTCGTTGTGGCCGAAACGGCGATAGCACCACATGTCGATCACCACGTCGCGGTGGAAGGTCTGGCGATATTCGACCGCAAGCTTGCAGGCGAAGGTCACCGCTTCGGGGTCATCGCCGTTGACGTGGAGGATCGGTGCCATCACGCCCTTGGCGACATCGCTCGGATAGGGCGAGGAGCGCGCGAACTTCGGCGAAGTGGTGAAGCCGATCTGGTTGTTGATGATGAAATGGACGCAGCCGCCGGTGTCGTAACCCGGCACGCCCGAGAGCGAAAGGCTCTCCCACACCACGCCCTGGCCTGCAAAGGCCGCGTCGCCGTGGATCAGCACGGGAAGCACCTGCGCCTTGACCTTGAGATCGTCGCGGATCGCCTGCTGCGCGCGGCTCTTGCCAAGCACCACCGGGTTCACCGCCTCAAGGTGCGAGGGGTTGGGCACAAGGCTCATGTGAACGCTGATGCCGTCGAACTCGCGGTCGGTCGAGGTGCCGAGGTGATACTTCACATCGCCCGAGCCGCCGACATCATCGGGGTTGGCCGAGCCGCCCGAAAACTCGTGGAAGATCACGCGGTAGGGCTTGGCCATCACATTGGCGAGCACATTCAAACGCCCGCGGTGGGCCATGCCGTAGATGATCTCGCGCACGCCCGCGCTGCCGCCGTGCTTGATCACGGCTTCCAGCGCCGGGATCATGGACTCGCCGCCATCCAGGCCGAAGCGCTTGGTGCCGACGTATTTGCGAGCGAGGAACTCCTCGAACTGCTCGCCGCGCAGCACGGCCGAAAGGATCGCCTTCTTTCCTTCAGGCGTGAACTGGATCGTCTCGCCCGGGCTTTCGAACTTGTCCTGCAGGAAGCGGCGTTCCTCGGTGTCGGCGATGTGCATGTATTCGAGGCCGACCTTGCCGCAGTACACTTCGCGCAGGCGCTGGTGGAGCTTGCCCACCGTGGTCCATTCCATGCCGAGCACGCCGCCGACATAGACCTCCTCGTTTTCCTTGCCCGCAAGCCCGTGCCATTCGAGCGTGAGATCCGCCGGGCCTTCGCGGTTCGACAGGCCGAGCGGATCGAGGTTGGCCGCCATGTGGCCGCGCACACGGTAGAGCCGCACCAGCTGCATTGCGGAAATCGAAAGCCTAGCGGCTTTTTCGGTCGCCTTGGGATCGAGCGGCTTGCCTGCGTCTTTGGCTGCCTTGACGACCGCGAGGGTCATCTCGGTCGGGTCCATCGCCGCCGTCAGATCGGCTGCGCTGTCGCTGAGCGCATCAAGCCAGCCGCGCTTTTCCCACGAAGGGCCGGGCTGCGGGCCTTCCTGATCGGTGAAGGCGGGGAGGAAGTTGTTTGGTTCGTTGCCCATTGGGGGAACTCCTGGGGAGGAGGAAGGATGGCCCCCCGCCTGTGCGAGGGGCCGGTATTCGAAGCTTAGGCCAGCTCTTTCAGCATCGCGGCGAGGGTTTCACCCAGCAGCGAGGGCGAGGGCGAAACGCGGATGCCCGCATCTTCCATCGCAGCGATCTTGTCTTCTGCGCCGCCCTGGCCGCCCGAGACAATCGCGCCGGCATGGCCCATGCGGCGGCCCGGAGGGGCGGTGCGACCGGCGATGAAGCCGACCATCGGCTTAGCGCGGCCCTTGGCGCGTTCGGCCTTGATGAAGGCGGCGGCTTCTTCTTCGGCCGAACCGCCGATTTCGCCGATCATGATGATGCTCTCGGTTTCCGGATCGTCGAGGAACAGGTCGAGCACGTCGATGAAGTTGGTGCCGTTGACCGGATCGCCGCCGATGCCGACCGCGGTGGTCTGGCCGAGGCCCGCCATGGTGGTCTGGTGCACGGCCTCATAGGTGAGCGTGCCCGAACGCGAGACGATCCCGACCGAGCCCTTCTTGAAGATGTTGGCGGGCATGATGCCGATCTTGCACTCGTTCGGCGTCAGCACGCCGGGGCAGTTGGGGCCGATTAGCCGCGACTTGGAGCCCGCGAGCGCGCGCTTGGCGCGGACCATGTCGAGCACCGGAATGCCTTCGGTTATGCAGATGATGAGCTCGATCTCGGCATCGATCGCCTCGCAGATCGCGTCGGCGGCGAACGGCGGGGGGACGTAGATGCAGCTCGCCGTCGCGCCGGTCGCGGCCTTGGCCTCGCGCACGGTGTCAAACTGCGGCAGGCCGATATGGGTGGTGCCGCCCTTGCCGGGGGTCACGCCCGCGACCATCTGCGTTCCGTAATCGAGCGCTGCCTGGGTGTGGAAGGTGCCGGTGTTGCCGGTCATCCCCTGAGTGATGACCTTGGTGTCTTTGTTTACGAGGATGGACATGGTGGCTCCTAATGCACGAGAGATTTGAAGGGATTGACCACTGTGACGTCACCGTAGACTTGGCCGTCATTCAGGTCTTCGGAGTAAAGTACTTTGGCGCCCGCAACATGGGCGGCTGCAATGATCGCGCCATCCCAATAGCTTAAATCGTAATGCTGTGCGAGCGCCGCGCCATGGACAACAATATCAGTATCGACCGGAACGCATGGTCGGACACGAAGCAAATTGATATATTCGATAGCTTCGTTGTGAGAAAAAGGTGCCGGGCCCTTTTTGGTAATATTGTTGTAGAATTCTGCAAGCACTTGCCCGGAAACCGCAAAACGTCCCGCGTCCAGCAAATCGCGCGCGAGTGCCCGTTTCGGACGGTCTGTCGGCGACAGGCCACGGGTTGCTGCGTAGAACACAACATTGGTGTCCACGAACTCGACCACTTATTCGCGCTCCTGCGCGAAGCGGCGCCCGGAATAGGTGCTGTCCCGGTCAAATTTGGAGGCCTTTGACTCATCGCTGACTGGGTGCGCTTCATCATAGGCGTCGCTTTGCCTGCTCAATTCAGCCAGTCGCGCGAGCGCCTCGGCCTTTGTCGCCATCGCTCCCGTCGCCTCCTCCATATGCTTGCGCACCAGCGCATTCACCGAAGTGCGCTGCTGTGCCGCCAACTGCCGAAAGCGGGCAAGCAGGCCTTCTTCGACGGTCAAGGTGATGTTTTTCATCATGGCTAAGGCTCCACATTTACACAGGATATGTGTAAACTAGGTGTCAACCTTTCTGCTGTCAACGCGCGCGGGTGGCGGTGCCGGTGCTGCCGGTCATCCCCTGGGTGATGACCTTGGTGTCTTTGTTTACGAGGATGGACATGCGTTGGTCCTTCTAGAGTGAGCGCAAAGTCAAAATGCTATGTAGAGATGCATGGCGTTTTTATCTGGCACGACACGTGTGCGCCCAGAGACCTCCGCGCGGACTGGTTTGGTCCCCCCAACTTTGCCGGAATATTCAAAGTAATGAGGAAGATCAGTGCTCTTGCCCTTGAGGCCGATTGATTTGATACCGTCGGCAAATGCCTCATTATAGGGCCAGCCTGATTTTACATTGGACGCTACAAATGCGCAGATCGTCGGATATCGGCGCTTTTCGGGAAAAGTAGCAACAACAGCACGAACTCGGCTGCCATCAATTTGCTTTTCCCACTGTTTCACCGACAACGGCTTTGAAAACTCGAAGTTGCGATCCAGAGCGCCGGAGATGTTAAATGATGGCACATCGACATTGACCGCTGTTTCCGCCCATCCTTCGGCAGCCATGGCAGTCTCGCGAGCTGCTACCGATAACTCACCGTCGACGCATGCCTTGAGAAACGCAGGTACGAGACCGGGATATTCGGGTTGCTGCTGAGCGAAAGCGGGCGTGTCGGCAAAGCAAATCATTCCCAACACGGGGATTGAGAGCCGCATCATGCAAGACTCCCATCCAGCGCCTTGCACGACTCAAGCAGTTCCTTGACCGCATCGACGCTGACGCCGAGGTTGGCTTTTTCCCTGGCGTCTTGGTTTGCGAGGATGCTCATTTGGCTTTGACCTTTTGTGCAAGGAAACTGAACTGGATGCCCGTGTAGCCTGACGCAATCGGGCTGAATGTGGCCACAAAGGCTGGGGCCGAACCGTCCGCAGCAGCCGGGAATTGCCATTCGGGGCTGAAGTACTTGTTCGGCTTGCCATTCTTCTTGGTGCGGTCACCGTCA
>Ga0315905_10006399_pt1 | contig 11977 bp, 10 predicted proteins | sample LakEriMetagenome_5_FD_203522 | JGI IMG/M metagenome (GOLD analysis project Ga0315905, IMG submission 203522) | Freshwater fungal communities from buoy surface, Lake Erie, Ohio, United States - Buoy 4 MA121 | ecosystem: Environmental > Aquatic > Freshwater > Lake | place: USA: Lake Erie, Ohio...
CAAATACTGCGGGCGCTGCGTGCGGTTCCGCCGCAACCGGTCTTGGTCGTTTCCACAAGCAGTCGCGAAGACCTCGACTTTGTCGATGCCTTTCGTGGGAAGTTCGACGCTTGGACGAACCCAGCCCCAACGAACCGAGCCCCAACGAACCAAGAGCCGTCGAAAAACGAGCCGTCGAATAACGAGCCCACTTGGGCCGTCTCTTTCGTCGCGGGAACACCCCAGGAAGCCCGCAAGGCGATCGATGGCAGCACGTCCAATCGCATGATCCTCGTCGTGAGCCCCGACGCGCAAACATGGAAGCTCTTGGAAGGGCTGGGCGAGAAATTTCCTGGAAAGGAATTGCGGGTCATCGCTCCTGAGCCGGTGATATGGCCCAGTTTTCTTAAATCGCAGAACCTGATCAACATCGTCAACCAAATCGTGATCATTGCCATTCTGGCGATCGGCATGACGTTGGTGATCCTGACCGGCGGAATCGATTTGTCGGTCGGTAGCTTGATCGCCCTCTCGGCGGTGATCTGTACCCGTGCCATTCGCGATTGGGGGGGAGGCGAGCAGGCCGAGGGCATCACGATCCTGCTGTGTGGTGTTTTGGCTTTACTTGTGTGCGCACTGGCGGGATTGGTCAATGGCCTGCTGGTTGTCTATTCCCAGTTGCCTCCATTCATCGCGACGCTCGGAATGATGCTGATCGCCAGCGGCAGCGCCTTCCTGCTCTGCAAGGGCCAGTCGATCGCGGCCGTTCCCGATTCTTTTGTCTGGCTAGGGCGGGGTACTTGGTTCGGGTTGCCCGTCGCCGTGATTCTGATGGCCTGCATGTATGCGGCGACTCACATCGTGATGCGGAGTACGGTGTATGGCCGAGCGATCTATGCGATCGGAGGGAATGCCGAGGCCGCACGGCTGTGTGGTATTCGCGTTCGCACGGTGATTGCGTCGACCTATGTCCTCTGCGGATTGCTCGCGGGGTTGGGTGGATTGGTCATGGCCAGTCGCTTGAAGAGCGGGGATGCAACGTATGGAGCCATGTACGAATTGTACGTCATCGCGGCGGTGGTGGTGGGTGGGACATCGTTGCGGGGCGGATACGGCTCGGTTCTCGGTACCCTTGTCGGGGCTCTCATCATTGCGGTCATCGAAAATGGAATGAATTTGATCCAGATCGAAAGCTACATGCAGAAGGTCGTTTTTGGACTCGTGATCCTCGGGGCAGTTCTCCTGGACCGCAACGCCCGCGACCGCAGATGACAAGTCGGCGAGGAAGGCTCGACGAAGCCTGGATTCCTGGTAAGGTGACGAGTGAACGGGAGGTCCATTGACGATTTCTCCATCCCTTTTTGAGTTGAACTCATGGCATTGTCGTATGCGATTCTCGGCACGGGCGCTTTGGGCGGCTTCTACGGGGGCTTGATGGCGCGAAGTGGACTCGATGTCCATTTCCTGTTTCGCTCCGATTTCGATCACGTCGTCCAACGAGGTCTGAGGGTCGACAGCAAGAACGGCGACTTCTATCTCCCGTCAGTCCAAGCGTACCGGCGGGTCGAGGAAATGCCGCGTGTGGACTGCGTCATCGTCGGCCTGAAGAGTACGCAAAATCATCTGCTTGCGTCGTTGCTCCCACCCTTGCTTGGCGAGGAGTCGACCGTTCTCGTCCTGCAGAACGGTCTGCATGTGGAGCAGGCAACTCGGGAAGTCGTCGGACCGGGACGAGTGGCCGGCGGATGCTGCTTCCTTTGCTCCAACAAAGTCGGGCCAGGTCATATCCGCCACATCGACTACGGCCGAATCTTGTTCGGCCCCTATCGCGGCTTGGAGGATGACGAACCAGGACCGTCTCAGGGGAGACTGGAGGCCGTCGAACGGGATTTGAAAAATGCTGGCATCGAGTGTCAATTGACACAGGACCTGACCACCGCCCGCTGGAGAAAGTTGATGTGGAATATCCCCTTCAATGGCCTGTCCGTGATCCTCAATGCGAGCACCGACGTGATCATGGGTGACGCCGACTCGCGAAATCTAGCCAGGCGGATCAGCGAAGAAGTACGACAAACCGCGTGCCTGTGCGGGTCCGCCATCGAACCGGAGTTCGTCGACTGGGTCATCGACCACACGGATGAAATGGTCCCCTACGACAGCAGCATGCGACTGGATTTCAACAACGGGCGTCCCATCGAAGTGGAAGCGATCTATGGAAACGCGATGCGACACGCCGCACGGCACGGCGTCCAGACTCCCCTCCTCACAACTCTCTTCCAGCAACTGAAATTCCTGGCCGCCCATCGATAGGCCCGGGGATCAGAAAACGATGCGATACGATTTGCCATCCACGCAGTAGGTGGCTTGCCGCCATTCCACTTGCAAATCGCAGTCGCCTGCAGAAAACTCTCGAATCAGATTCCCACGGCGCTGCGCCGGGGCGTTGAGAGGCGGCGAACGGCGGGCCGTGGAAATCTCATCGCTGCGCACCACGGGGGCGAGTTCCACCAAATCAACAAGCTTGCGATGGTATCCTTGGTCCGACATCTCGTGGTAACGGATATCAATCTTTTTGCGAATGGGCCAAGCCGTGGAGGGATCCAACTGCAGCAGAAGCCACAGCTTGCTGATCCAGTCCAATCGCCCGATCAGCATCTTCGGGATACTATCCTGGTCGGAGAACTTTACCGATAATTGATTCAGAGAGGTTTGCCACTTGTCGATGATGTCCCACGCCTCGGAGGGAACGTCGCTGCGAGATTCCAGATGCTTTTTGAGGCGGTTGAGATACCAACGCTGAAGTTCCAGGGCCGTGTATTCGCGGTTGCGAACCCCTGCGACGGAACTTACCAGCATCCAGTCTCTAGCAATTTGCCCAATCGCTTCGATCGGTCGGGCCAATCGCGGAGCGGCTCGCAATTCCCGCTGTTCTACCAGATCGATCATCAAGACCGTGGCACCGATCCGCAAATGCTGCGACCAAGCGCACATGCCCGAATCACCGATGGCAAGTTCAATACGCTGCTTGGGTGCGAACAGACGGCGAATGCGGGAGAACGACCAAAACGGACCGGCGATCAGATCCCGAAGCATCGGATCGCATCGAAAAATAGGACGGGCTGCACCATAGCTTCCAAAGCCAATCATCTGGTTGGCCATCGCTGACCGCTGGCTGATCCAATAACGCCCCTGTTCGTCCACATGCCCTGCGCCATCCAAAATCGATCGGGACGCAAGGAAAGCGGCCAAGTCACGACGATGCGAACGCAGGGCAATCAAGCGAATCAAGACCAAGAAGAGTTGGACCACTGGCCAATGCAGGAACCGCAAGCCCCAGGCCGTCCATTGCATGCTCCGAACATGCAAAAACGGATCGATCGATCTTTCCAACGAGTCTGTCTCCTCCTCCGATCCTGGAACGCGACGCGGCGCAACTCGGCAAATGCGATGCACGCCGCGTACCCACGAGCAGATCGAGTAAATGATCCCAATCCATGCCATGGCCAAGAGACGGTAAAGAACCACCAAGGGCAAGATCAGAGCCAGCCCAAGCCACCATAGCAACAGGCCACTGCCCCGCGCGATCCTCATGTCGTACGATTCGTGTTGACCGAGAGTATGGCCTTGGGAATCCATGTTGGCTTTGATCAAGGACCAACGGGAGCTCGGGTGGTCGTCCGAAAAAACCTCCTCCACGAGTTGCTCGTTAGCGATTTCATACAAGACGACGTCGCGCGGACTCTTGCACTCGGGAGTCGCAATCTCAAACAAGGCGGATTTCAGATCGCCGCTGCCACCGACCTCCAAGGAAACCGACGAGCCATTGGCGAGAAAAAAACGAAACGGATTGGTCCGGCTGGGTGCCAGCGGAACGCGCTGATGAATTCCTTGGATCAGCGAAAAGAATTGGGTGAGGGTCTCCGGTTTGGGATCGATCGGCTGACGAATGAAGAGTTCCGTCTCCAAACCCACTTGGCGATCCAGCAGTCGAGTGTCACTCCCCGGAGTGTGGCGTGACGCTCTCCCCCAAATATTCGAATGTTTCCGCCTGAGAATCTTGTTCAACGCATTTCGCCCATTCCCGCAATGCATCGGGGCTGGTGAAGATTTGATCGCCAACCTCCGACTCGCTTCCAGCCTGACTGACCACCTGCTCGATTTCTTTGCGGCTTAATTCCATCGCGCTCCCCAACAACTCTCCCCATTGTACAAAAACGCAAGGGGATCGGCCAACGAAAAAAGATTTCTAGCTATCAATCTTTGGGCGATCGATACCCTGGGCGATACCTCCTGTTGAACGTTGCATCAGCCCAGCGGGGAGCCCCGTTTTCGCTGGCCAGACCGCTCCTTGGATCCCGGTTTAATTTAGGTCGGGTTGCCGCGAAATCGACCGCCTCCGAAGTCCCTGCTGCAGGGAACATCGCAATAGGGTATCATCGGGCCCGGTGCAATGAGTGCATGCGGGCAAACCGAACGGAATTTCTGACGAAAAAACAAACTCGGATCGCATCGAGATGAACGAACCAATCGGTGGACGGATCAATGCTCCAATAAACATGCCAACGGACGATACCGCTCGCTGCGTGGCCGTCAGTCATGTGCGACCCGCGCAGCATCAACTTCCCTGGGAAGCACTGTTGCTAGCGATTGTGGTTTTGGGAAACGTGCTGGTGCCAACGCTGCTGCAGACTGTCTTCGAACCCACCGGCTTTCGTGCGAATGATCAGTTCTCCCTCTACGAGGCGACGTGCTTAGGCTTGATTGGTCTGTGGATCGCCCAGTACGTGCTTGTCTGGCTTTGGGTAAACTCTTCGAACCAAACAACTGCGATTCGTTACTTCCTGGGTGCGTTTCTCAGCTCGGCGATTACGTACCTAGTTCTGTTCGGCTTGACATCCGCCTGGGGGCCGGGGCCAACCAGGGCGGATGTCCTGATGATCATGGTGCTGGTTACATGCACCTATTTTTTAGCGGGCTGGCTTATGCATGGACTTTTCCGTTGCACCCAGGTTGCTTGGAAATCGGAAGGCGCAGGAATTCAGAAGCAGCTCTCGATTAGAACGCTGTTGGGAATGACGACTGTCAGTGCGGTTGGCATGCTGGCGTTGAGCCGACTTCCGTTCGGGCGGTTCAACCTCATGTACGGCGGGAATTCGATGGTGAGCTTTGCCATCTGGATCGTTTGGATCTCGCTGGCGGCCGCGGTTTTGATCTGGCTGCTCGTCGGCTCATTTCGTGCGACAAAGCCTTGGATTTTCCGCACATCGCTCCTGGTGTTTGCCGTCACGGCTCCTTGGATCTTCCAAGCTGTCGCTGCGCTGTTGTGGGGGATGTCGGGCCAAACTACCGTTTATGAATGGGAACGATACTTCTGGGGCTACGCCGTCGAAGCGGGCTTGATCCTCGGCGTCGCCGCGGTTCTCCCTTGGGTTTCTCCAAAACAGGCTTTCGCATCTGCTCCTAGCACAACGCCTTAATCTGGCCCGCCAATCCATCGGTTTTTGGATGGGTAGTCGCTTCGAACGAACCGAAATCGGCAACTTCGGTGCATCGATTTGTTAAGGTTGTCGCATTACACATGATGCGTGCCACCCATGCTGCGCCACCCATGCATCATGTATAAGCGAACAGAGTGCTGTGATCGGAAGATAGCAGCCAACTCGAATCTCGCCCGAAACTTGGCTGCATAAGCCCGAAGGGCTGGCACAGTGACTGCCGTGGCTCAACGAGCCACGGTCTGCTCGCCATTCACGCTGAAAAAGGCCTGAAAGGCCGGCACAATAACGACCCTTCGGAACCTCTCCGCCGCAGAACCACTCGCAAAAGTTAGATACATGCCCTGTTCCGAGATGTGCCTCTGAACGTATTGCTTTGCCCTCGATGTTCCACTCGGTGCAGACAGGAGGTAGTTACCAAGACCGATCTCCGCAAATCACTCGCGACGCATCACCCAACCGACGCAAAGACCCGGCGAACCGCCCGTTGGCCGCGACGCCAGCGATGCTGATGCGCCGTCGCGTCGCGGGCTAACGTGTCCGGCATGCCGGCGGCGCTCCCCTGGTAGTACTTCTTGAAACTCCACACCAAGTCCAACCACAACGAGCCATCAATCCCCAACCGTTTCAAGATCGACTCCACCTCCGGTGTGGTAGTCGCCTTCGCCAGACTCGGCCGATTGCTTCCGGTCCACGCGAGCAGTGCCAAGTAATCCTTCAGCGACATCGACAAGAACCCCTTGTCGCTGGCTCGGACCGGCGTGGAACTCACCTGCGGGCCTGGCTTGCCTTGCTCGTCGAGCGTCAAGGGAGATAGCCACGCATCGCGCAAGATCGCTTTCCCTCGCCGCATCCGACGCGATTCCGACCGACGCTTGCGCAATTCGTCCGGGGTCGAGGTCCGGCGGATCCGGCCCGCTTCCTCGGTCTCAATCACCACCGTATCCGAGGCCGCGGAAGGAAGTTTTTCTCCTTCCAAGCCAGCGATTCGGTCATAAGCCGACGTATGGAGCGAATCCTTGAGCGTCATCGCCATGGCGGCACGAATCGGATTTAGATCGACGTACATACTGCAAGCCAACAAGCCTGCTTCGTCGCGGATCGCCTGGGCTTTGAATCGACCTTCCCAGAACCGGCCCGTGCACTCGTCCTGCTGATTGGCCAATCGAGCGATGGGTTCTGCCAGCGCCCGCATGAACCAGGACGGATTGCTCAGGCGCTTCCGGACTTCCGCGATCTTGCCACGGTCGTTGACCATGGCATCGATGCTGTTTTGGGTGGGTTGACCCAGGAATTCATCGACCCGCTGACCAGGGAACAAGCTCAACCACCGCCGGGCGACTTCTTCATCCGACCACTGAGCCACCACATCGGGCCGAGTCCGCAGGATGACATGCATATGGTTTGAGAGAATGGCATAAGTCAACACATCGAGCCCGAAGACCGAGGCTAGGCACTCGAGCCGAGCCCGGATCCATTCGCGACGGAATTCGTAATTCTTCCCCGAAACCGGATCCTCTCCGGCAAGAAACGCACGTCGTACGCAGCGTTGGATGCAGTGGACGATCCCCACTTCGTTGGGATCAAACAATTCAGCACGCAGTGGTCTAGGCATTCTCTCTCCTCCCGAGGCAGGACAGGATAGCAAAACCCACCCGCCTTGTCAAATAGGTGGGTGGCACTTACCTTTACCGAACAGTCGGAGGGTGCATTGGTATCCGCATCGCCTATCGGGGAGAACACGACAAGCGATGCGGCTGGTAGTCTTTCTGTTGCGCGAATCCTGTGCCAATCGTTCGTCGTGCTGAAAAGCTGTCTTGCGAATCCGGATATGTCGAACATGCCGATTGCAGCGAACCGCGCAAGCAATCAATCACGGCCAGCCGAGCATATTTGCCAGTGATATTTGATGGCGTTGTCTAGTTCAAGATCTGGAGATCCCGATCTGTGGATTCCGCGAATCGGAGAGCACCTTAGATGCCGTCTCCGGCTCGGGGGGAGCGACCGGTGGTCATGGCGCGAGTCGGCTGTTCGCGGAGCGAGAGACACCCAGTCCGAGCGGAACTCCTGGATTAGTGGGAGCGGCTGGGGCAGGAATACGTCCCGAGCGATACTCGCGCAACGTCACGTGGCGTCCCAGATTGGGTGGGACCGCACGGTGCAGCAAGACCGGAAGCGGGTTGGTATGAACGACGATCTCTCGCCCGCGATGGTGCGCCGTGAACTGTTCTCCTAATGCAATGGGATAAGGGACAGCCACCAAAATCAGCAACGAGAATATGGGAAGGTAACGACGCACGATTGAGACTCCACAAAAGAAACGGCAGTGATGAAGCGGGCACCGCGGACTACGCAGCACGGCACCCCGACGGCACGACCCTTGGAATGCAAACCCTGGGCCAAAAGAAAGGGGCAATCCGAAAAATGGTTTCGAGGAATTGCGATGTTTGATCCAGCAACCGATTGCGATTGGATTTGACGTCTGTAATGATTGGTTTGGAACCCAAATATGTGTCGCGTGAAAAGGCCGTAACGCGATTGGAGGAAGTGCAGATCCCCCCGAGTCGACCGCGATGCGACGAAGCAACGTGTTCGCGAGAAAGTTCATGACATGACCTCCTCGCGTCGCTGCTTTAAGCCTGCTACGGTCGTTGTAGCCGAGGTGAACCCCTCCTGTATGTACCATCCGGCGACCCAATGGGCTGGCTGATCGTTGTTCTTGGATCGCCCCAATCAAAAGCGATGCCACTCTCCCTCCGACCTCTAGGTCGTTCCAGCCTTCGCATCCAAACGGGATTTAAACTCGGCAATTCTCATTCGTTGGGCGCCCATGAGCGTTCCGATGATGCCACCTGCAATTCCCAATACGCTGCCGCCGATGGCTCCCACCACGCCGACGAACTGAAAGTGCTCGGGCCACCAAACCATCCAAGCCACCATCGTCCCCAAGAAGGCTGGGAGAAGTACTCCCGTCATCCAGTACAGTAGCCGGATCTTTTGGCGTCGATGCTGGCGATACATCTCTTGAAGCTCGCCCGAACCGGAAGAGTCCATCGGTTCAGGTTCCAAATAGGACAGTTTGACCGAGTACGGGACGAAGAACCATTGGCTCGCAATGCAGACTGCGTAGGTGGAGAGGCTCAATGCCCACTGATAAAAGGACACTTGACCTGGCTCGATCGCTTCGGGATTGGCAAAAGGATATAGCCCTCGCATCGCGATCCACACGATGCATGCAAGCGACAAAGAGATACCTAACGCCCATTCCCAGCTCCGGATCGGCATCTCCCGTGCTCGGTTGGCGAGTGACGCACTTCGAACGGTAGGTCCAAGAGGTTCGGTCTGCGCCGTTGAGGAAGAGTGGCCCGAGGGTTGCCAGTCGTAACTCTTCGCGCGCACCAGTGGCATCGCCAATCCGAACCACAGCGGGAAGAAAGCGACCCACATGTGCCGATGGGCTTGCGCTATTGGGTTCGTGTTTGGCAACTGCAGTCCCATCAGCAGTAGCCCTAACCAAGCCGCCAAGGCAATGCAGGTGAAGATGACCAACGCCGACAACCGTGTTCGGAGCATCATGCGCTGCGATTCGCTACCCACACGATTCGGAGTAAGTACAGCCCACAGCAAGGGCGCGATGAGCATGATCGGCACGAAGCACAACATCATGAATCGTCCAAGAACACCGGCGGGGTCTGACATGACTTTCCCTTTCGTATCAAATAGATTTCAGTGGAACTGTTGGTTACGACGTCCAGATGCGTTCGATCTGACGCTCGATCATGGCCCGGGCTTCGGATTCGCTGAAGCCGGCTATCTTGGCATCGGCCAGAGCCGCGCCCAAAACGTGTTCGATCCGCTTCCGTTCTTCACCGGGTTTACCACGCGGTCGTTCCGTCGTACCGACGACCACCGTCCCTCGCCCGCGCACCGAGGTTAGCAACCCCGCATCCGTCAGCTCGCGATACGCCCTCGCGACCGTATTCAAGTTGATGCCCAAGTCGTTGGCCAGTTGCCGAACCGGGGGAAGCTCATCGCCAATCGACAGCTTCCCAGTCGCTAGCAACCGCCGCAACTCCGCAACCAACTGGTCCTGCAAAGGAATCGAACTGTTCAAGGAAACCGTGATCATGAAGCCATTGTATCATTGACTGATACATTGGCAATAGGTGCCATGAAAAAATTCTCCCGCGACAGACCGGTCGGCATCAGGCATTTCGCGTTTCGATGGGGCAAGTCCCCATCGGACGACAATCGCAAGACCCAAGCGAACCTGTGTCGCCTGGTGAACAAGTTTTTCGGCTAGCACCCTGTGTACCACGGACTTCCCAGTCCGTGGTGGTGACAGACGACGGACTGGGAAGTCCGTCGTAGTGCTCCAGGTTCTGGCGTTTTGGGTGCCAGTCCGTCGCTAGCGAGGAAGCTTGGCTTCCATGCGTCTTCGCGTCTCTTCGAGAGCCTTGGCTGCTCCCTTGCCCTCGTTTCCTTGCCCCTGCCTGCCGTGCCGCAGTGTACAATTCGACAGACCGGGTGACGTTCTCGGCAATCGCCGGTCGATTAGCTCTCCGAAACCAAAAGACGTTTGGATAAAGGCCGTTGGAATAATAGCATGCGAACGCCTTCCAGGAATCGTCGGCAGTTTGGTCTCGCAGGTTTGAGAGCGGCCGGCGGTGCGATGCTGGCTGGGCTCGGCGCGGAGCGGATGGATTCTTCCCCAGTCTTTGCCGAGGAAGCTGGCGCAAGAAAGGTCGCTGCCAGTGATCGAATCAATGTGGGAATCGTCGGATTGGGGGCTCGAGGTTTTAACTTACTGGATGACCTGCTTCGCATGTCGGATGTCGAAATTCGCATCCTATGCGACCTCCAAGAAGTTCATCACCGCGAGCTATTGCCTGGTGAGGGTCGAGCCTATGGTCGTGAGACGGCTCGGCAGACTATCCTGGACCATCGCAAGCGCCAAGGTAAATCGCAATCCGATGGTATCGATCTGACCGCTGACTTTCGAGAGGTCTGCGAGCGGCCCGATCTGGATGCGGTGATCGTTGCGACCCCCGACCATTGGCATGCTCTGTGCTGCCTGAGCGCGATGGAAGCCGGCAAAGATGTTTACTGCGAAAAACCGGTCACTCATTGGTTCTCGGAGGGATTGAGGATCTGCCGTGCCGTAGAGGAACGGTCTACCGTCTTTCAAGTTGGATCCCAGCAGCGCAGCGATTGGCGGTTTCGGCGGGCTGCGGAGTTGGCTCGCAATGGACTGTTGGGCAAGATCGAGCGGGTGGAGGTTGGGCTGCCGCCGGGGTATCCGCAGCCGCAGTCGGATCCTGCGATCACCGACCCTCCGCCGGAACTGAATTATGATCTCTGGTGCGGCCCAGCGCCGATGCTGCCCTACACTCGAGCCCGACACCACCGCTGGTGGCGCGGACATCGCGCGTTTGGAGGCGGGGTGCTGATGGATTGGATTGGCCACCACAACGATATTGCGCATTGGGCTCTGGACATGGACCGGTCCGGCCCCATCAGTGTCGAGGCCGTCGACTGGCAATTTCCAACGACCGATCTCTACAATACGCCAAGCCAATACGCAATCCGCTGTGAGTATCCTGGCGAGATCACTTCATCGATCAGCAGTCAGCATACCGAGGGCTTGAAGATCATCGGTGCCGACGGTTGGGTCTGGGTCGATCGTGGTCGGATGAAGGCCTCAACGCCTGAGTGGACCGAGCGCGATTTCGAACCTGGAGCACTTCGGCTGGAGGTTTCAACCTCGCACATGGCCAATTTTATCGAGTGTGTAAAATCTCGCGGTCGGCCGATCACTCCTGCAGAGACTGGCCATCGCAGCATCACGCCCGGCCACCTGGGTTATGTCGCTCATGAGTTGGGTCGAAAAGTTCGATGGGATCCAATCCATCAAACGATCATCGATGACCAGCAAGCCGATGCTTTGTTACGCTCGGGCAGTTATCGAGCGCCTTGGTGATAACTGGACTTCATCGGCTGAAAAACTATCTGAGTAAATTTCATGACAATCGCAGCCATAAGAACCGAGGCTCGGGAGATCGAGGTATCATGGTTTGCCGCCCTGTGCGGTGACGACTATGAGTTTCTGGGTGTGCCGGACGGGAAATTGCGCAGCAGTTATCAGCACTGTGGCGAGATCGCTCGGGCTGCCGATCAACTGGGTTACGACAACATCCTGTTGCCATCCAGCTGGATACCCGGACAGGACTCACTTGCATTCGCAGCCGCGATGGCTCCGCAGCTTTCCCACATCAATCAGTTGGTCGCTCTTCGCATGGGCGAGGTCTGGCCGCCGATGTTGGCTCGTGCCATTGCGACGGTCGATCATATCGCTCAAGGTCGATTGTGCCTGAATGTCATCTCCAGCGATTGGCCAGGCATCCAGGAAAGTAGCGAGGTGAGATATCGTCGCAGCGGAGAAATCATTCAGATACTGCGTGGCCTCTGGACCGCGCAAGGACCGTTTGCCTGGGATGGCGAGT
>Ga0315905_10006400_pt1 | contig 11974 bp, 4 predicted proteins | sample LakEriMetagenome_5_FD_203522 | JGI IMG/M metagenome (GOLD analysis project Ga0315905, IMG submission 203522) | Freshwater fungal communities from buoy surface, Lake Erie, Ohio, United States - Buoy 4 MA121 | ecosystem: Environmental > Aquatic > Freshwater > Lake | place: USA: Lake Erie, Ohio...
AAGAGAGGGAAAAACGCGCGCGTCCCTCTCCACCCCCCCCCCCCCCACCCCCATCAACCTCCCCAAGCACCCCCCCGCGACAACACCGACAACAAAGACAAACACAAACGCACCGATCAGCAGGATGTTGTTGAGCGCGTCCACCCCGTCGATCTTGGTCAGCAGCTGGTTGACGATCGTGTCGTGCGTGGCCGTGCCGTCCTTGACCGTCCCGCGCTGCTTGCAGATCGCGTCGATCTCGTCAAAGATGATGATGTGCAGCTCGCTGCTGTCGCCCTTGTCGCGGTACTCGGCCTCGGCGTCGGCGAAGAGCGCGCGGACGTTCTCCTCGGCCTGGCCGACGTACTTGCTGAGGACCTCCGGGCCGTTGACGACCTTTGGCTCGCGGCCGTTGAGCATCTTGCCGATCTGGCGGGCGATGAGCGTCTTGCCCGTGCCCGGGGGCCCAAAGAGCAGCAGGCCCTGTTTTTTTGTTTTTTTGTTTTGGTTTTGGTTGTTTTTGAGGGTGGAGGCTTTTGGGCGTCAGGGGGAGCGCGTGCTTGCTTGCTTGGGGCGCCACGATCGCGCGAGGGCCATCCATCGCCGACCGACCTTGACGTGGTGGATGCCGAGGCGCTCGAGCACCGCCGGCGGAAACACGCGCGACGCAAACGCGCGGCGAAAGATCGCCTCGAACTGGCGGTCGAGCCCCCCGATCCCGAGGGACTCGAAGTTGAGCTGGCGGTGCTTGAAGACGGCCGTGGTGGCGATCCCGCGCTGGCCCGTGATGCGCACGGCGTGCGCGTTCGAGTTGGTGAAGATGAAGGCGGTGGCGCCGCCGGGCGCCACGGCCGCGCGCGGCACCTCGCGGTGGTGCGGCTGCCCCGGCGGCACTTTTGCCGCCGCCGCCGCCGCCGCCGCCGCCCCCCCTCCGCCCTCGGCCTCGCCCTCGGCCGTGATCGACCCCACCACCAGCCGCAGGTTGACCCCCTGCAGCTCGAACACCACCTGCTGCCCGGCCGTCAGCACCTGCCCGGACAGGTCCTTGAGCAGGCGCTCGACGACGTCGGGCGCCGCCAGCTCGCGCGCGGGGCCGCCGGCCGGCTTGACGGCGGCGGGGGCCTCGGCGACGGGCGCGACCTCAGCGTAGACGACGGCGGCCGTCGGGAGGGAGGGCGTCGGGGTGTAGGGGCGGAGGGAGACGGCGTCGCGCGCGGACACGCGCAGGATGCGGCGCTGGACCGAGTTGAGCGCGAGCGCGCCGGGCGCGACCGCCGGGTGAGCGCCGACGTTGAAGACGCTATTTTTTGTCGCGTTTTTTTTTTTTTGTGCGGCGGTTGTTTTTTTTCGTGGTGGTTGTTGTTCGTTCGCGGGAGGAGGGGGGGGGAGGGGGGGGTGATGGTTGGTCGGTGAGTTGTTGGTCGGTTGGTCACTCTCGAGGTTGAGAGGCTCGCGCAGGCCGCCGCGAGCGTCCGGGGAGACAGGGCGTCGGCGTCGGCGTCTGCGGCGTCGCGGCGCGCGGACGCGGAAACTCACAAGGGGCCGACCTCGACAAACTGCGCGGCCGCCAGCGGGTCGGAGGCCGCGACGTAGACATAATTGGTCGTCGCGCTGGCCTGTTGTTGGTGGTGGTCGGGGGGTGCAGGGGGGGTGGGGGGGGGCAGGGGCTGAGTGCGCGTGTGGAGGGACGGGCGAGCCTTGCCGATGGCGCGCCAAGCACGCCGTCGGTACATCCCGCTTTTGGCACACACGCACGCACCTTGTCCGGGCAGTTGTCCACCGTGCGCGTCTCCATCGCGTCCACCTCCTCAGTGCAGGTGCAGGCGCCCCGGCGCGCGCGCGCGCGCAGTCGCGGAGTCGATCAACTGCCTGTGTCGCTCTTGGCCTGCGTGCGCCTTGTTGCGCAAGCTTGTGTGGGGGTTTCGCGGCGCGGACGAGCGTTGGTGGGTGTGGCTGCGGTGCGTGGCTATCGCGTGCGCGCGTCGGCGGATTGGGATTGCGTGGGGTTTAATGGGGCGCGCCGGTCAAGGGGAGCAGCTTCCCCATGAGGGCGCAAGGGCCGAGGCATCATCCAGTTCGACGCTCGTGGCGCTTGGCGACCGCCTCGCACCCCCGTTCGCCCATTCGCACACGCATCTCTAGCAGCTCCTCACTATAGTCTCCCCAGCCACCTATCGTCGCGCCAGCCCTCGCAAAAGCGCAACCGACGCACCGTCCCCCACGTCCCACCACCACCACCACCACCACCAGAGAGAGCTCCATCCCCTCCCGCCCGCACGAAGCGCAGGGTGCGCCGCCGCGGTTCTCGTCCAGCCGCCAGTCCTGGATGGCGGCTCCTCCACGCGCCGTGCGAGAGTAGGGCCAGGAGCAGGAAAGCGCCCTCCGATGGCGCTGCGCGGGGGGAGCCCCGGCGCCGCGGGCGTCGGCGCCGCCGCGCACCACGCGCGCGCGCGCCGGCCGCTGCGCCGGGCCCCTCCGCCGCAGCAGCAGCAGCAGCAGCAGCAGCAGCAGCAGCAGCAGCAGCCCGCGACCACAGCAGCGGCGGCGGCCGTGGCCGCCACGCTGATGCGCCCCCCTGGGCGCTCGCGGACGCTGCTGTTTGACGACGTGGACGCGCTGCAGGAGCGGCGGGCGGCAGAGGACGACGGCGGCGACGGCGACGACGGCGGCGCCAGGACCGCGGGGCGCCTGTCGTCGGCCGCAGCGGCCGCCGCCTTGGCCTTTCGGTCGCTGCTGCTCGTCGAGGCAGAAGAGGTGGGGCAGCAGCATCGGCAGCATCAGCAGCAGCATCAGGCCCGACGACCAAAGCGCCCTCCGCCTCCGGAACTGAGCCCCGCCGCAGCCGCCGACCGCGCGCGCGCCTTGCAGCTCCGCGCGGCGGCGTCGTTGGCGGAGCTCCGGGCGGCGGCGGCGGCGGCGGCGGCGCCGTCGGCGTCCGCCGCCGCCCCCCTGCCGCTGGGCCCGCGCGCCTCGGCGGCCCTGGCCACGCGCGCGGCGGCCTTGGTGCGCCGGCCGCGGGGCCGCGGGCGCGACGCTCTGGCGGACGAGTCGGCGGCCGAGGCCCTGGCGCTCGTCGCGCTCGCGCTCGTTCGGCAGCAGCGGCGGCCAAAGCGGCGGGGCGTGCGGCGGGCGCGGGCCGGCGGCGCGCCCGAGCCCTCGTCGTCCCTCCTCGTCGAGCTCGACACGATCGGCGCGGCCTTGGTGCTTCAGGCGCTCGGGACTCTCGCCGTCGCCCTGAACGAGGAGGGCGGCAGCCGCGGTGGCCCCTCGGCAGAAGTGGGCGAGGCCGTCGCAGCGGTGGCGGCGGCAGCGGCAGCGCGCGCCGCCTCCTCCTCCTCCTCCTCCTCCTCCTCCCCCTCCGCATCGTCCGCGCCCGGCCCCGCCCAGCTCGCGCAGGCGTCCTGGGGCGCCGCGCAGCTGCTCGCGTGCCCGTCCCTCGCCCCGGCGCTCGAAGCAGCGGAGGAAGCCGACGGCGGCCCCTCCTCCTCCTCCTCCTCCTCCGCGGCGCTCCTCCTCCGCGGCCTCGTCCGGCGCGCCGCGGCGCGGTGGTGCGACGACGCCGCCGCCGCCCGCCTGCAGCAGCCCCCGCCAACCTCGCCATCGTCGTCCGCGCCCTCTGCGCGCGACTGCGCGCAGATGGCCGGGGCGCTGCGCGCCCTCCCGGCACCGTCCGACCGGGCCGCCGCCGCCGCCTGCGCCCGCGTCCTGAGCGGGCAGATGGCAGCCGTGCTGCTGCGCCCGCCGCCGACGCCCCTCGCCGACGCCAAGCCGGCCGCGGCGCTCGCCTCGCTCGCGGCCGTCGCGTCGGCGGCCGCGGCGATGCTCCCGCCGCTCCCGCCCGCCGCGCTGCCGCCGCTGCTCTCGGCGCTGCTCCCGAGCTGCCAGGCCGAGTTTGGCCGCGTCATCGCGGCGGCCTGCAGCAGCAGCAGCAGCAGCAGCAGCAGCGGCGGCAACAGCAGCGGCAACAGCAGCGGCGGCAACAGCAGCGGCAACAGCAGCGGCGCCACCGTGCAGCCCCGCTTGGGCGCCCTCGCCGGCGCGCTGGCCGCGCTCCTGCGCGCGCAGCGGCGGGCAGCCGCGCGCGGCGGCGCGTCGCTCGGCGCCGCCCCTGCGGGCCCCTCGGCCGGCTGGGCGCGCGACTTTGCGCGCGCGCTCGAGGCGAGCGGGGCGTTTGACGCCGCTGCTGCCGCCGCGAGCCCGGACGAGGCGCGCCGGCGCCTGCTCGCGCTCGGGAGCGCGGCCGCGCTGCTGTCGGAGCTGCGGCGGTGGCGGCGGGGCAGCAGCGGCGGCGGCGGCGGCGGCGGCGGCGGCGGCGGCAGCGAAAGCCGCCTGATCGCCGCCGCGACCCGCCTGCTCCCCGCCGCCGACGACCCGTGCCCCGTCCTTCTGCTCGCCGCCCACGCGCCCAGGCTCCTGTCTGACTCGCCGCATTCTCCTGGCGGCCGCCCCCCGGCCGCCTTTCTGGCCGCGCTCTCCGACGCCGCCGAGCGGACGGGCGCGGCGAGCGGAGCCGGCGGCGCGGCGGTGCTGGCGGGCTGCTACGCCGCGTGGCGCAGCCCGCCCGCGTCGAGGGAGCTGCGGCGTCAGCTGGCGCGCGCTGTGCTGGCGGACGTGGACGACGACGGCGGCGAGTGGCGCGAGGAGCAGGACGAGGAGGGTGGGGTGCGGGGGAGCAGCAGCAGCAGCAGCAGCAGCAGCATCAGCAAGGCCGAGCGTGCGGCCGCGGCGGCCTGGGCGCTCGCGCGCGCGGGCGTGCGGCCCGCGGCCGCGGCGCGCCGGCGCTTTGTCGCGCGCTTCTTTGGCGCAGGCGACAACGACCCGGCCGCTCGCCGGCCGCTGGTCGAGCGCATGGGCCCCGAGGCCGTGTCCTGGGCGCTCGGGGCCGCGGCGGTGTGGCTCTCCTCGTCGTCGGACGGCGGCGACGGCGGCGGCGAGCAAGGCCCCCCTCCCGTCGTCGGCTCGGCCCCTCTTGCTGCCGCCTCCGTCGTCGCCGCCGCCGCCTCCAAGCGCATGGCGGCCTGCCTGGCCGCGGAGCGCCGCCGCCGCGCCCGCGTCGCCACCGCCGCGCTCGCCCGCTTTGCCGCCGCAGCGGCGCGCCTGGGCAGCGGGGGGGCGGCGGCGCCCCGGCCGCCCGCCTTTGCCACCGCCTGCGAGGACGCCTTTCTTGTGCTCGCGCGCGCGGCTCCACCCTCCCCGACGGCCACGCTGCACCTGTCGGCCGTGTTGCTTGCGTCCGCGCGCGCCGGCGAGTCTGGCGGTGGCGCGCTCCTGCCCGCCTCGAGCTCTGGGCGCCTGGTGCGCGAGCTCGCGCGGCGCCTGCAGGCGGCGGCGGGCGCGGGCGCGGGCGGCGGCGACGCCTCGGCGGCCGCCTGGCGCGCGCTGCTGCTTGCGGCGGGCGGGGGCGGCGAGCAGGACGTCCGATCGGACCTGCTGCTGGCCGCCCTGCCGTACGCACCGCACTGGCCGCCCGCCGCGCGCGCGCGCGCGCTGGCCGCGGTCAGGCGGGCGTTTGCGGCAAAGGCGGATGCCGCCGGCGCCCGCCTCCCGCGGCCGTCGCTTGCGCAGGCCGAGGCCGCCCTCTCTTCTGTTGCGTTCCCCCCTGCCGCGCCCGTGGTGGCTCCTTCTTGCGCCAAGTCTGAGGATGTGTGGACGCCCGTGTCTGCGCGCTGAGCCGGTAGTGTAAAATGACGGGATGTCGCCCAGCAACGAGTGGTGGCGGGAGGAGGACGATTCGGCGATTCGGGCGCGCGGGGCAGCAGCGGGGGAGCGGCGCCCCCCGGCGCGCCGCCCCGCTCCCTCCCCCGCGCTCTCGCTCTCTCGCTGTGCAGATGAGGTGACGCGCCGGCAGCGCCCCCGGCCGCCACCGCTACGCAGAAGTTACTAGCATCCGAGCAGCACGTAGGGACAGCTGTGTGCCCCCCCCCCCCTCCCCCCCACGCACGAACGCACCAGCACACGCAACACAGACGCACCCGTTCTTTCCCCGACTCCTCGCTTTCGGACGGCAGCCTCCCCACTTTTTTGCTTCGCGCGGCGGGCGCGGCTCACTTTCGCCCCGCAGCCGGGCTCCACCGCGCTTATCTGTGCTCGGGAGTACTAGTAGCCCTCTTGGCGCATCGACAGCGCGCCGAGGACTTGGCGCGCGGCTGAGAGAAGCGCGTGCGTTTCTGTCCTTTTTTTTCCGTGAGGTGGAGGGAAAAAACGTCGCACCCCGTGGCGGTCCTTCTCTCGACCGCCCAAGGGACCCTTCTGTCCCCCGCCCACGCGCGCGCGCTGAGCAAGGCGCGTGACACCGCCATCATCTGAACGCGCCGCGCGTGCCCGAGGCAGGATGCCGCTGCTCCTGCCGTTCAGGCGCAAGGCGCGGGCGGCACCGCGCGCCGCCGCCGGCGGCGGCGGCCCGGGCGAGCAGCACGAGGACGGCGCCGCCACCATTGTCGCTTCTCCGGGCGGCCCGCAGCCGGCGCCGCACGGCCACCGCCCGCCAAAGGGGGGCCCGCAGCTCGAGCTCGACCGCCTGGCCGACGGGCGCACGGTCACCGTGACGAGCGACGTCGGCGGCAGCGCGGCACAGCAGCAGCAGGAGCAGCAGGAGCAGGAGCAAGGAGCCCCCCGCCGCGCTCCTCCCCCCCAGCGCCGCCCGACGCCGCCGCCGCTCGTGAGGACCGACCTCATCCCCGAGCGGCTGCTGCGGCGCACGCGGCCGGCGGACGGGGCGGAGTTTGGCGGCGGCGACCCGGGGGGCACGGCCGCGGCTGACGCGGCCGCGCGCCTGGGCGCCCTGCCCGTGCCCGCCTCGGAGCTCACGCCCGAGGCGCTGCGGCTCGAGGCGATCGCGTCGGCCGCGGCCGCCGCCGCGCGTGCCGAGGCGCAGCGGCGGCGCCTGCTGCTGCTGGGCAGGAGCCGGGGCGGCGCGCTGCCGGCCAAGGCCGGCCCGGGCGCGCCCCGCCTGCCGCCCCGGCCCGATCCCTTCTCGACCACGCTCCCGACGGCCTCGCTGCGCATGCGCCGCTACCGCGAGAGCGCGGGAGACGGCGGGGGGGGTGGCGGCAGCGGCGGCAGCGGCAGCAGCAGCAGCAGCAGCAGCAGCAGCAGCACCGCCGCCGCCGCCGCCGCCGCCGCGGCCGCCGGGCCCGCCGCCCGCCCCTTGGCCACCCGCTCGGCCCCCCCGGCCCCTCCCCGCTTCCACCACCCGCGCCAGCGCCACGTCAAGACCAACTACGTGTGCACGACGCCCGACGGCTGGAGGCTGCACCTCGTGCGCACGCGCCGCCTGCACGACAGCGCGCTGCCCGGCGACGGCCTCGGGAGCGGAAGCAGCGCCGGCGGCGGCGGCCGCCGCGGGCCCGGAAGCAGCGCCGCCAGCGCCAGCGGCAGCGCCGGCGCCGACGGCGCCCCCCCCCTCCTGCGCCCCAACTCGCCCGCGGGGCGCAGCGCGGCCGCCGCCTCGGTCGCCGCGGCCGCCGCCGCCGCCGCCGCCGCGGGCGGCCTGCGCCGCCCCCCGCCCCCCGCGCGGCACCACCCGGTCATCCTCGTCCCGGGCCTCGGGTCGTCGGGCGCCTACTGCTTCGACCTCTCGCCCGGCGTCTCGCTGCCCGACTTCCTCGCGGCCCGCGGCTGGGACGTCTGGACGGTCGAGCTTCGCGGCAACGGCGCCTCGGACAAGCCGGGCCTCCTGTCCGGCAGGTCGCGCTGGTGGACGGTCGACACGCACGTCGAGCGCGACCTGCCGGCCCTGCTGAGGTTTGTGCTGCGCGCGTGCGGCCCGTCGCCCGTCGACGGCGCGCACCCCAAGCGCGCCCACGTGCTCGGGCACTCGATGGGCGGCATGGCCCTGTGCGGCCTGATGGCGCGCGCCGACCGCGCCGCCGCGCGCGTGCGCTCCGTGTGCAGCGTCGGGAGCGGCCTCTTCCTCGAGGACTCGGACTGGCGCTTCCTCGCGCCCATGCTGCCCGTCAGCCGCGTCATCCCCTGGACCGTCCCGTCGGGCGCGCTGCTGCGCGCCTACGGCGGCGTCATGTTCACGGCGGCGGGCGCGCCCCCGCTGGACGCCCTTTACTTCGTGGGCAGCAACGTCGACCACGACCTCGCGCGCGCGATGATGCGGCGCAACTGGTCCGACCTGTCCGTGGGGGTGGTGCGGCAGATCGGCACGGCGTTTGGGCCGCGGGGCCTGCTCTCGGCCGACGGGCGCGCCGCCTATGGCGACCCGGCCGCGCTGGGGCGCGTCGCCGCGCCCGCGCTGTTCATTTGTGGCGACGAGGACCGCATGTGCCCGCCCGCGGGCGCGCGGCGCACGGCAGACATGTGGGGCGCGGCGCTCGTGGCGGAGCACCACGCGCAGTGGCTGTCTGGCGGCGGGGGTGGCGGGGGCAGCGGCGGCGGCGGCGGCGGCGGCGGCGGCGGCGCGCGCGGAGGGAGCGACGGCGGCGGCGCGCGCGCCGAGAGCCCGCAGCTCGGGCCGCGCGCCTGCCCCTACGGCGCGCGCTTCGTGCTGTGCGGGCCCTCGACGCCGCTGCCCGTGGTGGAGCAGGCGGAGCGGCAGGACGCGTGGGGCGCCGCGGTGCTGGCCCAGAAGCAGCACGTGCAGCAGCAGCAGCACGTGCAGCAGCAGCAGCAGCCGCAGCAGCAGCAGCAGCAGCAGCAGCAGCAGCAGCAGCAGCAGCAGCGGCCGCCGATGCTGCAGGTGTCGGCGGCCTCCTCGCCGCCGCCGCCCGCTCCGCCGCAGCAGCAGCAGCCGCAGCGCCGCTTCCGCGACCACTACGGCCACTTTGACATCCTCATGGGCCTGCGCGTCGAGGCCGAGGTCTTCCCCGCCATCGCCCGGTTCTTCGAGGACCACGACGACCCGGAGATGCCGTCGCTGATGCTGTCGACGCCGCCCGTGAGCCCGCGCCTCTAAAGAGAGAGGCGATGATGATGAGAGAGGGGGGGGGGGAAAAGGGGATCGTTTCGAGGGGAGGCAGCGAGCGAGCGCCGAAGCCACACCATACAAAACAATAATACGTATCAAGAGCGAGGACTCCGTATGTGTGTGAAAAACTCTCAAAACAACAACGAAACACGAGCTATCTCGATAACACCCCCTTCAAATCTAGAGCCGACACAACAGATCGACGATCTTCGATCCGAAACAAGACAAAAAAAACCCGATCCGCCGCCCCCCCCCCCTTTTTTTCTCTTCCCGTCCCCCCTCTCAAGCCCCCTTGGCGTGCTTGCCAAAGATCTTGAGGCGCAGGTACCGCGGCAGCCCAAGCGCGAGCGAGGCCACGCCCGCGCCCGCGACCCCCACGCCCGCGACGGCGCCAAGCGCGAGCCCCGGGGGCAGGCCGCGCCCGTGCCGCGCGGCGCACCGCTTCGGAAACAGCGCCGCCTCGAGCTCGGCGCACGCGCGCTCAAACTCGCGCGCCGCGCGCTCCATGCGCGGGATGGACTCGGCCGCGGGGCCAAAGTCGAGCGCGGCCGCGCGGCCCGCGGCGCGCCGCCACAGCTCAGCCAGGTCGGCGTACGCCTCCAGGGCCGCGCGAGCCAGCCCCGCGTGCGCCATCAGGTGGGCGTGCTCGCGCTCGAGCAGCAGCTCGCCGCCGTGCTTCTCGCGGGCGGCCGTGCGGCGGCGGCGGCCCGCGCGGTCCTTGCCCGAGCGCGCCCCGCCGGGCGGCACGAGCCCGCGCTCGTCGCCCGCGGCCAGGGCGTCGGCCCACTCCTCGAGCAGCGACGGCATCACCGAGCCCTCGTCGCCCGCCTTGCCGCCGCCGCCGCGCAAGGAGGAGGCGCCGCCCTTGCCCCCGGCCGCCGCCGCCGCCGCCGCCGCCTCCTCCCCGTCCAGGAGCGCCTGCGCCGCCGCCACGCGCCGCCGCCGCGCGTCGGCCGCGTCCAGCCGCGCCATCGCGCGGTTGGCCACCCCCACGGACGCGTCGAGCGCGTCGAGCACGTAGGACCGGTGCAGCGCGTCGACCGACAGCTGCGAGTAGGACGCGCCGCTGCCCGTCCAGGCGAGCGGGTGGGCGCCCGTGGCCCAAAGCCAGTCGTGCTCGATGCGGCCGCCGGAAAAGGCGTCGGTAGACGCGTACGCCGACGCCGAGGCGGCGGCGGGGGCGTCGGGCGAGGCGGCGCCGCCGTTGTCGACCGCGCCGCCGTCGCCCCCCCCGCCCCCGCCGCCCTCGGCCGACAGCCCGGCGCCCCCGTCGCTCTCGTCCCCCGCCGCGGCGTCGTAGGGCGACGTGGCCGACGACCCGGGCCGGTAGCCCAGGTGCGGGGGCAGCACGCCGCCCAGGTGCTGCAGCACGGCGGCCAGCGCGTGCCGGAGCGGCGAGGGCGGCCGCGAGAGGAGGTACCCGTCGCAGCTGACGCCCATGGGCGGCTCGTCCTCGTGCGCGCTGTTGCTCACGGCGAGGACCATGTCCTCGAGGGCGCGCGCGTTGTAGTGCGCGTCGAGGAGGACGGGGTAGGGCCGGTCGAGCACAAAGACAAACACGGGCACGTCGAGCACCGCGTGCGGGTTTTTGCTCGCGTTGGCGTCGCCGTCGTCGCCAAAGGCGCCGCCAAAGCCGTCGGCGGCCGCCGAGTCCTCGGCGCCCTCGTCGCCGGCGCCAAACTTGGCGCCCCAGCCGGCCGGCGGGGCCGCGCCGCGACCGCGCGCCCCAGAGGAGGAGGACGACGTCCACACGTCGGCGCCGCCGCCGAAAAAGCCCGTCGGGTCGGCATCCGCGTTGAAGTGCACCTTGCGCAGCGCGGGGCCGCCGCCGCCGCCCGCGCCGCCGAACGCCCCGCCCAGGCCGCGCGCGCTGGGCCCGCCAAAGCGCGCGCGCAGGCGCGCGGCCAGCTCGCGCGAGTCCACGTACACCGCCTCGTTCTCCACGGGGTCGTCGACCGCGTGCGGCACGGTCGCAAAGGCGCCGCGCGTCGACGCGGCAAACGCGGCCGCCAGCCCCGGCTCGTCGTGCAGGTTGACGTCGACGACCTCGAACTCGAAGCTCTGCTTGGGCAGGGCGAGGCGCGAGACCTGCTGCTTGAACGCGCCCACGTCGAAGGACGAGAGGGAGAGGAAGACGGGCGGGCGCGCCAGGTTTGCGCCGCCGCCGGCGCCGCCGCCGCCGGCGCCGTTGCCCGGCGCGCGCCCCGAGAGCATCCCGAGCTTGCCGTGCGCCTTGGTGCCCGGGGCCGCCTGGCGCGTGCCGTCGCGCACGAGGTGCACGCGGAAGCGCACGCGCCGCGCGTAGGGTGACGCCGTGTCGTGCAGGTAGCCGCGGTGGTGCCACGTGGCCGAGGGGGGCGCCACGGCGTGGCGCAGGCCCGACGACAGCACGGCCGCGAGGTGGGGCAGCAGGCGGCCCGCGGCGCGCTTGACCGCGGGCGCCATGACGGCCGCGTGCGCCGCGTCCTGCGCGGCGAGGTCGCCGAAGATGTCCCAGTGGTGGGCGCGGTGCTCCCCGTGGACGTCGTGCCCGGAGGTCGCCGACCGCACCGAGAGGTCGTGCCAGATCTCGGCGGCCGCCTCGCGCGCGTCGTCGCACGCGGGCAGCGGGTCGGCGCGCCCGCGGCAGTGCTCGAGCGCGAAGCGCTCGACCGCGTCGAGCTCGGCGCGCAGGACCGCGGCCTCGTTGCGGGACTCGCGCTCCTGGCGCTGGTGCTCGGTCTCGCGCGGCGGCAGGGGGGTCGCGGGGGCGACCGTGCCGGCGTTGAGGATCGGGTTGCCGCTGGCGTCCAGCAGGGCCGGCGGCGCCGCGGGCGGCGGCTGCCCGTGCTGCTGCGCGTGCGTGGCCTGCTCGAGCGCCTCGGCGTGCGCGTGGGCGTTGCGCAGGCGCGCGCGGCTGGCCTCGCGGTCCTGCGAGAGCTTGTCGGTGAGGGCGGCCTCGGCGTCGGTGTACGCGCGGCCGTCGCGGATGTCTGTTTGGTTGCGGGTTTTTTTGGTGCGGAGGAAGGGGGGTGCGGAGGGCGGGCGGCGCGTGTGTGAGCAAAGCGAGACGCCCCCTTATCAAAAACCATCGCGCGCGCC
>Ga0315905_10006403_pt1 | contig 11970 bp, 18 predicted proteins | sample LakEriMetagenome_5_FD_203522 | JGI IMG/M metagenome (GOLD analysis project Ga0315905, IMG submission 203522) | Freshwater fungal communities from buoy surface, Lake Erie, Ohio, United States - Buoy 4 MA121 | ecosystem: Environmental > Aquatic > Freshwater > Lake | place: USA: Lake Erie, Ohio...
TCAAGCCATTCGGCGCAGACTTTCTCGAAACTCTAAAGAGTGTAGAGGTTGCAGAGTCTGACCCTTTGGCCTAGGCAGGGATAGCATCCACTATCTCATAGCTCGGTTGAGCATTGAGACGGCTATCCCTCCACAAGATTTAATTGATTTAGATTCATCGATGCTCCAGATGTTATTAAAAGCATTGAAGGACAGAGGAAAGGAGCAAGCGGATGCCTACAGAGCTAAAAGGCGCTAGCGCACTCCGCAAAGCCCTAAAGCAATTTGATCCTGACCTCGACAAAGAAACTCGCGAGGAGATGGTGGGATTTTTAAAGCCTTTGGTTAAGAAGGCTAGAGGATTCTTGCCATCTAACTCAGAGGCTCCAACTGGATTTGTCAAGCATGAAGTCAAGACGGCCAAGTTCCCGATGTACGACGCATCAGAAGCTCGTCGAGGCGTTGGCTATAAACTTACTCCGACTAAGCCTAATCGCCAAGGTTGGGTGCAGACAGTATCGATCCACAATAAGACAGCAGCAGGTGCAATCGTTGAGACCGCCGGACGTAAGTCTGGTTTATCTGGCAACTTTAGCCCGCGCTTCTCTGGCACACTTGCAGGCCGTGGCAAGATGGCAGGCCGTGCAATGTTTAAGGCTTATGAACAGGATCAAGGCAAAGCCAAGGCTGGAGTAATTAAGGCACTCGAAAAGGCTGCCGCTAAGTTTAACGCGAAAGGCAATAATGGCTGAGTTACGCATCCCGATTATCGGCGAGTTTAAGGGTAAGAAGGCCTTTGATCAGGCTGGGAAATCAACTAGCACCCTAGAAAAGGGAGTTAAGAGATTAGGAGGAGCCCTTGCCGCTACTTTCGGAGCTCAGCAGGTTCTAAAGTTTGCAAAGAACGCTGCGAAGGCATTCATCGAAGACGAGCAAGCAGCGACACGACTTGCACAATCTGTCAAGAATTTAGGTCTAGCCTTTGAGACTCCACGCATCGAGGAGTTTATTTCTCAGTTATCTCGCGCTTCTGGCGTTACAGATGATCAACTTCGCCCAGCGATGCAAAAGTTATTGCAGACTACAGGCTCGGTCGCCAAATCCACCGAATTACTTACTCAAGCTTTAGACATCTCACGCGGCTCTGGCGTGGATTATGAGACTGTAGTCAATGATTTAAGTCTTGCTTATGTAGGACAGACTCGCGGCCTCAAGAAGTATTCGCTTGGACTATCTCAGGCCGAACTCAAGACAATGAGCTTTGCAGATGTACAGGCGAAACTTGCAGATCAGTTCAAGGGTGCTAATTCTGCCTATCTCGAAACTTACGCTGGCAAGTTAAGTATTTTATCGACGGCCGCAGGAGAGGCTTCTGAGATTATCGGAAAGAGCCTAGTCGATTCTTTGAGCATTCTTGCAGGCGATGGCAACACAGTTCAACCTCTAGCCGACGCGATGACTGACTTGGCTGTGGCAACATCTGAAGTTATTAGCGGCTTGTCCGTAATGATTTCTAAATTCAAAGAATTGCCGGGAGTTTCTGAGTGGATCAATCTTTATTACAACAAGATTCTACCTGCTCAATATAAGCCATTCCTAGACATTATAAATTTCGTTAGAGGACAAGCTCCAACTCCGGGGATGGGCGGATACCCTTCATCGGCACTTGGCCCAGGTTACGTCGATCCTAACGCAGCAGCTCGCAAAGCGGCAGAAGAAGCAGCAGCCAAGCGTGCTAAAGAATTAGCGGCGTTGCAGAAAAAGAATTTAGATATTCAGAAGAAAGCCTTAGCATTACAGAAGGCTTCTAAGACTCTAAACCTAGACGCTATCGGTATTGAGGCAGCACTCAAGGGCAAGATTAGCGAGACGGATCGCCTGTCTCTGCAGTTGCAGAAGGCTATCCTTGACGGCAATGCCACTATGGCAGAAAAGCTTGCTAAAGATCTAGAGGCTGCCGTAGCTCGTAACAATGAACTACGCGCTGCATTACTTGCAACTCCTAAGGCTCCCAACCCTTACGCAGATTGGAAAGTTCCGGCACTTGATTTCGGCGGGAACGTTCTAGGCAGCAAAGTCCCTAACTTCACGCCTCCAAGTTTCGTAACCCCGGGAATGTTTGATACTGGTGGAGGAATGGGGCCGCAGGCTTACAACCCACCTAAGATCGAAGTTAAGGTTGAAGTCGGCGGTCAAGATGTAGCGGCAATCGTTACTCAACAGCAGACCAATCAAAATTTATCGGGATCATTCGTAAACGTAAACCGACTCGGCAGATTCGGAAACGTGGCAGTGGCAGAATGAGTCTTCCAGCTACTATCTCGGTCTCCTTCGACTTTAGCCAAGGCGCTACTTTCGGCCTTGGTTTCATCATTGGCGATGACAAGTACGGCGTAATTGGAACAAGCGCATTTGGTGATTCAACTGTGCCGACTCCGACGATCGATCTCAGTAATGTCACTCGTCAGATTACGATCAGACGTGGTCGTAACATCATGCGCGATACTTACGAAGCTGGCACCTGTACTGTCCGAGTCCTAGATCCTGATTCTTATTTTAACCCTCAGAATGTATCTAGCCCTTACTTTGGCTATTTGACTCCACTTCGTAAGATTCGCGTAGCTGCCACTACGGCAACGGCTCAAGAATTCCTATTCTCTGGATATGTCGAGACCTATAAGTATTACTATCCACAGGGACAGGAAACTGGATACGTTGACATTATCTGTTCGGATGCGTTTCGCCTCTTTGCTATGGCTAACGTTTCTACAATTACGGGTGCCACAGCCGGTCAGACCACGGGCACTCGAGTTGGTAAGATCCTCGACCAAGTGGACTTCCCTACTAACATGCGAATTGTTGACACAGGATCCACCACCTGCCAAGTCGATCCGGCCACGACTCGGTCAAGCCTTCAAGCTCTACAGGTAGCAGAGTTCACAGAGCAAGGCGCATTCTTTATTTTGCCAGATGGAACGGCTGAGTTTAAGGATCGCAACGATGTAGTTTCGTCACTAGCTGCTACTCCTATTGAGTTTAATCAAACAACAGGCATTCCATACTCAGACCTTAAATTTGCCTTTGATGACAAGCTTATTATTAATAGCGCAACTATGACTCGAGTAGGTGGCACTACTGTGTCATCAAGTGACGCAGATTCAATCGCTAAGTACTTCCCTCATGGCATGAACGTCGAGAACCTTATCGCGCAGACCGACGCGCAAGTGCAGGACATCGCTGACATCTACGTCGCCACTCGTAAAGAGACAACGATCCGCATTGATGCAATGACTGTCGATTTACTTGATCCAGCCGTGCCGACTGACACGATGATCGGCCTTGATTACTTTGATAATCTAAAGATCACTAACGTCCAGCCAGACGGCTCGACAATCGTGAAGACCTTGCAGGCGCAGGGCTTGGCGTGGGATATAACCCCTAATAGCATGAAATGCACAGTAACAACATTAGAGCCGATAGTTGAAGGATTCATCGTAGCATCATCGACTTACGGTATAATCGGACAATCCATACTGGGATACTAGGAGACAAACAATGGCAGCAGGTCTAGGTTACAAAGAGTTCGCGACTGGAGACGTCCTAACGGCGGCAGACGCTAACGGCTATCTAGCTTCACAGGTGGTCATGGTTTTCGCCAGCGCATCAGCTCGCACCTCAGCCATCGCTTCGCCTCAAGAGGGAATGATCTCCTACCTAAAGGACACCAACTCAACTGAGTATTATTCAGGATCAGCTTGGGTGGCTATTGGTGGAGGCGGCTCATCGAGTTTGCCTGCATTCTCGGCATACTCTACAACCAACCAATCAATATCTTCTGGAGTCTGGACTAAAGTTACCTTTGGAGCAGAAGATTTTGACACTAATTCTAATTTTGCCTCAAGCCGTTTTACTCCTACTGTTGCAGGATATTATCAACTAAACGCAGCAGCGATGATTGGTGCCGCTTCTTCTGGAAGTGATCAATATATGGCTATTTACAAAAATGGTTCTAATTACAAGACCATTGGCCGCTCTAATTTATCTATTGATAACACAATTGCAGGCAGTTCTGTAGTTTACTTGAATGGATCAACTGATTATGTTGAAATTTATGTAAACAAATCAGGTAATAGCCCAGTCATATTTGACTTTTCTTCATTAGGAACTTTATTCAACGGAGTAGGAGTACGATCATAATGGCTGAATCATTGGTTAATTTAATTATTGCAGAATTCCCTGAGCTTGCGGAAGTACCACTATTCGAAAAGGGAATTTGGTTACAAAATGACTCAGACGGCTCTGGCGATTACATTGCTAAATGGGATTATTCTCAAGCAATCCCCGAGAGCTTGCTTTCCTATAAAAGATGAAGCCTAGACTCTCAAAGTCTGCCATCCAGTTAAGAGAGCAGATCGATGATGCATTCCCCGATAGAGATAGAACTTCGGACGGCTGGATCGGCGACACTCGACACGCTGCACGCAAGTCTGATCATAATCCAGATGCACAGGGATGGGTTCGTGCCATCGATGTTGACCGCGACCTTAACGGCAAAGGCCGGAAGCCCGATGTCATGCCTGACTTGGTCGATCAGATTCGACTCCTTGCAAAGTCTGGCGATAAGAGAATCAGTTACATCATCTTTGACGGAAAGATCGCTTCATCTAAGAAGGCTTGGCGTTGGCGTCCTTATGATGGGATCAATAAGCATAATCATCACGCGCATGTCAGCTTTACTATCAAGGGCGATGAAGACTCTAGTTGGTTCAATATCCCGATGATAGGTGGAAAATAAATGAACATGAAGCATCCAGCAGTTATGTCCATTGGCGCATTCTTGGCCGTATGGGGAACTACATCTAACTTCTCTCTGGACTATCGCGCCATCCTTGGTTCGATCGTTGCTGGAGTGTTCGGATACGCGAGCCCCAAAAAGTGAGCCAGTCAGACTTTTTTACACTTTACTTTGCAAGCCTTGCCGTGATCGGTGGCCTTGCTGGATACGTCATTACTCACTTGCTCTCTGAAATTAAGAGACTTAATTCGCGTGTCGATGAGATTTATAACATCTTGCTTGAGCGATAATTTTTGACATGGCAAAGAAAAAGGTCATCGATCTCGACACCTACTCACAGCTAGACGCATGGGCTATCAGCCTTCATGAGATGTACCGCGCTTTAAGACGCGCAGGCTTCGCCGTTGATATTGCTCTGAGTATTATCCAAGATCCTGATGCTTATCCTGAGTGGATCTTGCCATCGATCCCCGACCGAGTGGATCGCCTACCCTATGAGGACGACGACGAGGATTAAATGAAGCGCATTGTCATAGTGAGTGACCTACAGGTTCCCTTCCACGATAGACACGCAGTCAAGAATCTAGCCAGTTTCATTAGCAAGTTTAAGCCGCACGAGGTAGTCACCATCGGTGACGAGATTGATTTCAACACGATCAGCAAGTGGTCAGAAGGGACACCAGAAGCTTATGAACAGACTCTGGGAACGGATCGCGATGAGGCTGTTCAGGTTCTTTACGATCTCCAAGTAACACAGATGATTCGATCCAATCACACGGATCGCCTTTACAATCAAATTATGCGGAAAATCCCGTCATTCTTGTCATTGCCGGAACTTAGGTTTGAGAAGTTTATGCAGCTCGATGATCTTGGCATTACCTTCCACAAGAAGCCTTACAACATCGCTCCTGGCTGGATCGCAGTCCACGGCGACCACACCCCTATCAAGTCACAGGGCGGTCTCTCAGCCCTTGAGGCAGCCCGTAGGCACGGCAAGTCAGTCATCTCAGGGCACACTCACAGAGCAGGACGATCGTCCTTCTCAGAGGCCTCTGGAGGCCGTATAGGGCGTGTCCTGCATGGGGTGGAGGTAGGCAACTTAATGGACTTTTCTAAAGCCTCATACACCAAGGGATCGGCTAACTGGCAACAGGCATTCGCCATCATGTACGTCGAAGGTAAGAACGTGCAAGTGGACTTGATTTACATCGAGAAGGACGGCACATTCGCAGTCTCGGGCAAGCGTTATGGACGACCTAGATAACGAGCTTGATCGGGACATCGATGATCACATCGACGACCTAGAATCGTTACCATTTCGTTACCTTAAATCTCTAGAATTCCCCCTTAGGGCGTGAGACAGTTTAGCCATCGACCAAGGGCGTCGATAGAAAAGAGCTAAACATGTTTGATCCATCATTAGGCGACTTGCTTGCAATGATTGTAATGTCGGCACTATATTTTCATTTAGGCCGTATCGTCGGCATCCGCGTAGGTTATCTCAAAGGGCGCAAAGCTGTTAGAGATTACTACGCCTCAAAAGAAAGGGTTCGAGTGTGAATGCAGGTGATTTCCTCTCAGAAGCAAAGGCAACAATTCAAGATCGTGGAATGGACTACGGACACCCGTCAGACAATATGTCCAGAACAGCACGATTATGGTCAGCATTCCTCGAAATGCCTATTACTGACTATCAAGTGGCGTCATGCATGGTCTTGGTCAAGCTCGCACGAAGTATGGAATCTGGAAAGGTCGATACATACATCGACGCTGCAGCCTATATGGCAATAGCAGGGCAACTACACACCGAGGAGAATGAACTCTATGTTTAATTTAGAAGATTACGAAACAGTAGAAGAACGCCTAATTAAATTTTGGAAGGATCATCCAGATGGGCAGATTCATACGAAAGTCATTGACTATACATCTGGCCGATTTATTGTTGAAGCTTCTATTTATCGCACAGAAGCGGACGCAAGACCTTGGACGACTGGCTTGGCAGAGGAAACAATTCAAGGTCGCGGAGTCAATGCTACTTCTGCGCTTGAGAACTGCGAGACTAGCGCGATCGGTCGAGCTCTGGCAAATGCAGGCTATGCGACAAAGGGCAAGCGAGCAAGCCGCGAAGAGATGACAAAGGTTGCAACAGTCAAGAAGACTGAGGCCATCATCGATGAAACAAAGGCCAAGATGCTACAGACATCCGGCGAATACATCCCAGTAGTAAAGGAAGAAGATCCATGGACTATCAAGCCAGCGACTATGCCGCCCACAATGGGGGAAGCTGTATCGATGGTGAAAGAGATCATTGGCGGCCAGACCGAGAAGGATATCCCTCACTGCAAGCATGGTGAGATGATGTGGAAGACCGGCACGACAAAGGCTGGTAAGCCATGGGGTCACATGAAATGCAAGGCAGCTGTGACGGGTGAGATCGGCGGTCGATGCGAATCACCTAACGATGTTATTTGGTACGAGATTGCTCCAGATGGATCATGGCAACGACAGAAGGCGAGAGTTTAATTATGGGCAAGTTACAGTTTATGAATCAAGATGGTGAATGGGAATCATTCCCAACAGAGGATGAGATTCATCGATCGAAGGAAGTTATAGCAATCTTGGAGGAGTTTACGTTTACGACTCGGTGCTGTTTATGTAATGACTCGATTCCCTACAAAGACATCAAAGTGAATTTGACCAATAAGAGCTGGTCATGCGCTAAATGCCACGCGGTCAATGGCCTCACAAAGCCGTAAATATCGAGGATTCTCGACTGAGCGTGTCGTCGCCCGTTACCTATCGGAATGGTGGCCACATGCAGACATCGGTCGAGGGGCTGGAAAAGATATAACACATGTCCCGTTCGACATGGAGGTTAAAGCTAGATCGGCGTTCCAGCCAAAGGCGTGGATCGATCAGGTCACAAAGAGGGCAAGCAAATCTGGTGACTTGCCTATCGTAGTTAGTCGATTGAATGGCCAAGGGGAGAAGAGTCCACAGGACTACCTAGCCTTCATGAGATTAGGTGATCTGGTCGATCTATTGCTTAAGGCAGGTTACGGCGATTTGAGCGATGATCTTGCTAAACTAGAGCCCATGAGATGCAAGATGTGCGGCGTGTGGTCGTTCACTGAGACATGCAGAACATGTGAGGTCGATCCAGATGCCAACCTATGAATTTGAGTGTGACAACGAAAAGTGCGAAAGCAATGCACGAGTAGAAGAATGGCTATCTATCAATGAGCCTCATGACCTTGAGTGCCCGTTCTGTCATAGCCCGATGCATAAAGTTTACAGTTCAGTAGGTATCAGCTTTAAGGGGTCAGGGTTCTACAGTACGGACAATCGATGAGCGACACGCGTCTGAACAGGACTTTTACTAACTTACTTGACACGTCTGGTACTCTCAGGGCTAGAGCCCATCAGGGGCTCAACCCGAGCCGCTCGCGGATTGCTCGGGGGGTAGCCATCGCTATTGGGATATCTCTATCTATGGCAATGCCACTAGATGCTAAGGCGAATGACCTAGCAATTAAACACCTAAAAGAATTGGCTAACTACCAACTAACAGATAAGCAATTAGCATGTCATAACGAGATCATCTATCGAGAGAGTAGATGGGACTATAAAGCAGTAGGTAACCTCACAGGTACTAAGCGTGTCTATGGTCTCTATCAGATGAAGACTGAGAGCCTTAAGAAGTCCACACCTATTAAGCAGTTCTGGATGTATTGGCATTATGTAGCACACAGGTATGGGCACACTGAGTATGATGAGCCACACTACTGTGGTGCATTGCATCATCTAAAGACTAAGGGATGGCAATGAGTACTAAGCGCGGTGACCCTCGAGGGACGAGAGCTTACAAAGCCAGACGCCTTGAGATACTACAAAGAGATCAATGGACTTGCTTCTACTGTCAGATGCCTGCAACTACTGTCGATCATGTGATTCCCATCATCCAAGGTGGAGATCCAATCGCTTACGATAACCTTGTCTCATGCTGCACTAGATGCAATAGCAGCAAAGGATCACGCTCTGAAGGCGTTTTTTTAGCACGCACGGCCACCCCCCCTGTCTTTTCTGGCAATATATACCCGATGCAGTCCAGACCGATGCCGGACTCACCCTTTACAGCCCGACCAGTCACAGATAGTCCTGACTAGTGGCAGCTCGTAAACAGCCGCTGCGAGGGGCAATCAAGGCAAGGCTCCATAGTCCACTTCTCAAGGGCAAAAGTCGAGCAGATGAAATAGCCAAGCTTGCAGATGATCTTGGCACGCCTTTAATGCCGTGGCAGAAGTGGGTTCTTGATGACATGATGCGAGTGGATGCTAAGGGCAACTACATTCGGAAGACTTCGCTCCTATTGGTAGCACGCCAGAATGGTAAGAGCCATCTAGGTCGCATGCGTGTGATCTGGGGCTTGTTCTATGGAGGCGAGACAAAGCATCTGATCATGTCCTCAAATAGAGCGACGGCACTCATGACCTTCAGAGAGATCGCTTGGATCATCGAAAATGCACCTCACCTTAAGGCTGGCACTAAGGCTATCCGCTATGCCAACGGCGGTGAGCGCATCGAGCTGCTGAACGGGGCAACACTTGACCTCGTGTCGGATACTCGTGACTCATCTCGTGGACGTACCGCTGACTTCTTGTGGATCGATGAAGTTCGGGAGATCAGCAAGGACGGCTATACAGCTGCGATCCCTACGACTCGCGCTAGACCTAACAGCCAGACGCTACTGACCTCTAACGCTGGCGATGCCTTCTCAGAAACTCTCAACAATCTGCGAGAGCGTGCCCTATCCGCTCCACCTAAGTCTTTCGGGTTCTACGAATACTCAGCCCCGCAGTATTGCAAGATTACAGATCGGAACGGGTGGGCATTTGCCAACCCTGCACTCGGTCACACGATAACGGAGGAATCACTTGAAGAAGCTGTGGCAACTAACAAAATTGAAGACACTAGAACAGAGCTTCTATGTCAATGGATCGATTCTCTGCAAAGTCCGTGGCCTCATGGCGTACTTGAGGCGACCTCCGATGCCTCGCTCCAGATTCCGGTCGGCGGCTATACAGTCTTTGGGTTCGATGTATCTCCATCTCGCCGCAATGCAAGCCTCGTTGCTGGTCAGATTATGGGTGACGGAAGAATCGGTGTCGGGATCCTCCAGACGTGGGAGTCTCAAGTCTCAGTAGATGATCTCAAGATCGCAGCCGAAATTAAGGGATGGGCTGATCAGTATCGTCCAAAGATGATCTGTTATGACAAGTACACAACGCAATCGATCGCCGAAAGATTGGCAAACGCTGGTCAAATAATTCAGGACGTTTCAGGCCAGCAGTTCTATCAGGCTTGCTCGGATCTTCTTGATGGTCTGGTCAATAGTCGCGTTGTTCATAACGGGCAAGAAGAGTTAATTAAACAGATGAATAACTGTGCGGCTAAGACCAATGACAGCTCATGGCGTATCGTTAAACGTAAAAGCGCAGGCGATGTATCTGCGCCGATCTCTCTCGCCATGGTCGTATCAATGCTATTAAAACCTCAACAGATCGCAGCTATTTACACGGCATAGTGTATAATTGCCCTCTATGGGTATCCTTTCGCGCCTTACAGGTGCAGCACCAAAATCAACCGTCGAGGCTCAGTACGCTCCTCAGGTCTTAGGTGAGTATTCGCCTTATGCGATGCCGTTCCAATTCGCTTACGTCGGACGAACAGAAGCAATGGGAGTTCCGGCACTAGCTCGATGCCGCAACCTTCTTGCTGGCACTATCGGAACGATCCCTCTCGAACTTTACAAGAAGTCAACAGGCGAAGAATTAGGCAAGCCTCTTTGGCTTGATCAACCTTCTTATTCACAGCCTCGTTCTGTGACTATCGCTTACACAGTTGATTCACTTCTATTTTACGGACAGGCATTCTGGCAAGTTGTCGAAACTTATCAAGAAGACGGCCGACCATCTCGATTTGAGTGGATCGCTAACAGCCGCGTTACAGCTACACTCGATCGTGACAATGTATTCGTTAAGTCTTACGCCATCGATGGGACAACAGTTCCGATGGACGGCCTTGGCTCACTCATTACATTCCAATCACTTAGCGATGGCATTCTCAACACTGGCGTTTCTACAATTCGCGCCGCTCTAGATATTCAGAAGGCCTCAGTAATCGCAGCAGCTACTCCAATGGCAACAGGTTACATCCGCAACTCGGGAGCAGATCTGCCACCTGCAGAAGTCCAAGGACTACTAGCTGCATGGAAGAACGCCCGTCAAAATCGTTCAACGGCTTACCTAACATCAACCCTGCAATACGAGGCAGTTGGATTTAGCCCTAAGGACATGATGTATAACGAGGCTATCCAGAACCTTGCAACCGAGATCGCTCGCCTTTGCAACGTCCCTCCTTATTACGTTTCAGCAGACCAGAACACAACGATGACTTATGCCAACGTCACAGATGAGCGCAAGCAATTCTTGACACTATCCTTACAGCCATTTATCTCGGCGATTGAGGATCGTCTCTCAATGGATGACATCACGGCTCGTGGCAATATCGTCAAGTTCGACATCGACAAGAATTATCTCCGCACTGATCCACTTGTGGAGTTGTCAATCATCCGCGAACTTCTTGATCTCCAGTTAATCACTCAAGAACAAGCTATGCAGATGACAGACCTAACACCTAACGGAAGCGAAGGCATGCAATGAAAGAGATGCTCACATTCTCAGCAGAACTTACAGCAGACGCGTCAGAGCGCACTATCTCTGGCAAGATCGTCCCATTTAACGGCGAGGTCGGAAACACATCCGCCGGAGCTGTAGTCTTTGAGCGTGGCGCGATTAATATCGCTGACTCATCTAAAGTGAAGCTCCTTCTGGAGCACGATCCTAAGCAGCCAATCGGCCGCGCTCAATTCTTTAACGAAACAGAAGATGGAATCTTTGCATCATTCAAGATTTCTAAGTCATCCCGTGGCACCGATGCTCTCATCGAAGCCTCAGAAGAACTCCGCACTGGTCTATCAGTCGGAGTTATGGTCAATGCAGCAAAGCCAAAGAATGGCGTGCTCTATGTATCGAGTGCTGACCTCCTCGAAGTAAGTTTGGTACAAGCAGCGGCGTTCAAGTCTGCGGCAGTGACCGATATAGCGGCATCAGAAGATGAAGCCGCCGAACCTACCC
>Ga0315905_10006404_pt1 | contig 11969 bp, 17 predicted proteins | sample LakEriMetagenome_5_FD_203522 | JGI IMG/M metagenome (GOLD analysis project Ga0315905, IMG submission 203522) | Freshwater fungal communities from buoy surface, Lake Erie, Ohio, United States - Buoy 4 MA121 | ecosystem: Environmental > Aquatic > Freshwater > Lake | place: USA: Lake Erie, Ohio...
CAGGCGATTGTCGCGCCAACGGGCGTGGCGGCGCTGAATGCCGGCGCGCAGACAATCCACTCGTTCTTCCAGTTTCCGCCCGTGATTTTGAATCCTGACGAGATGGCGCCGGGGCGGCATTTCGGCCCGCTCTACCGGCGGATGACGCGCCTCGTGATTGACGAGATTTCGATGGTGCGCGTCGATGTGATGGACGCGATTGATGCGCGGCTCAGGGAAATCCGCAGCGATGACCGCCCCTTTGGCGGGGTGCAGATCGTGATGGTGGGCGATTTTCTGCAATTACCGCCCGTTGTTCGCGATGGCGACCGGGAAATTCTGGAGCAGATGGGATATCGCACGCCCTATGCGTTCAGCGCGCGCGCCTTGCGCCATGCGCCGGTAACAAAAATCTCGCTCGATCACGTCTACCGGCAGGACGAACAGGAATTCATCGATCTGCTCGGCAAGGTGAGGGCAGGGGATGATGTGGAACACGCGGTGGAGGTGTTCAATGCGCGGTGTTTCCGCCCGCATCGCGACTCGGCAGCACCCTTGCTGTTGACGGCAACGCTTGCAGCGGCCGAGCGTTATAATCGGGAAGGGCTGGCGGCGCTCCGCGGTGAGGCGTCGGTCTTCGAGGCTGTCGTGAAGGGCAAGTTTGAGTCAGGGCGCGATCCGGCGCCCGTGCCCGAGCGGCTTGAGCTCAAAGTCGGTGCCCGCGTGATGGCGACGCGGAACGACACAAACCGGCGCTGGATCAACGGTTCGCTCGGAACGGTAACACGGATCAAGGAGGACGAGGTGTTTGTCCGTTTTGATCATTCCCGCGAGGAACATCATGTCGAGCCGGCAAAATGGGAAAAGATCAGGCAGGTGTGGAGCGATGCCAGCCAGAAGATCGAGAATGAAGTGGTGGGCGCGTTCCAGCAGGTGCCGTTGATCCCCGCCTGGGCGATTACTATCCACAAGGCGCAGGGCCTGACGCTCGATGATGTGCGGGTGGATTTTGGCGCGGGGGCTTTTGCGCCCGGTCAAGTCTATGTCGCGCTCTCCCGGGTGAGAACGCTGGCCGGCCTCTCGCTTGCGCGACCCTTGCGCGGATCGGATTTCCGGACCGATCCGATGCTGGCGGCGTTCATGGCGTGGGCTTAACAAGTTCGGTAAAAGATTTGATCCGGTTTTATCGGCATGATGGGATGCCGAAACGCAGTACCTCCAGCGGAAAGTTATAATGTCCAAGATTACGCCTTACACACATCTCATCCCCGAACCCGTCTTCACGCGGGAGATCAAACGGCTGACCGATGCCCTCGCCGCCAACGGCTATGACGCGACCGGTATGGATTTTACCGATCTCGTAGCCCGCAAAATGGGCGACGATTGCGCCCGGCTTTTGTCCGCGAAGGGTGTTCAGATCAAGAACCATAGTTGGGAGCTGACCTGGAACCGGGATATCAAGGTGAAATTCTATCTGCCACGCGAGGATGATGTGGGGCTTGCGCAGGACATATTGGGGTGAGAGGCAAGCGCCTAATGCACTTGCCAAGGGTTGACAATTGTAATCGGAAGATAGTCGAAATCTCGTATATTGCGAGTTGCGAGGCTTGCCGAAGCGTTTGCAACGATTCCGGCTATCATCATATCAGACGGTTCCGCTGGTAATCCGCGTCTTTCGCGTAAAGCGCGGAATGTACCAGCGTGAGACGCCGCGTTGATATCGAATACGAGCGTTGAAAGTGTGGCAATAAGGTTGGTGAATCGGTCATGAAGATCGTTCCGACGTTTTCCATCGGGAAGTCGCAGTAACCCATATTCGATTTCTGCAATCGTAATAGCGGTCGTGCAAAGTGTTTTTTCATTCAGAGAGAAGAACCACTTTTCCACAACCTCGTCGGGTTGCCGCTTCATCAATTCTGAAATGACATTCGTATCGAGCACGATCATTCATAGGCCTCAGTTTCGTCGAACTCGGGTACAGGACGATCATGCCGTCGTTCTGGCAGTTTTAATTCGATACCGTTTTCATCTTTAAAGAGTTGACGTGAGAGCGCCCATAGCTCCGGTCCTGATATGCCACCGATTGCGTGTCTGAGAATTAACCTTGCTTCTTCTTCCATTGAATGGCCGTTTACGGCGGCTCGGACGCGAAGGCGCTCTTTCAGAGAATCGTCCAGATTGCGAATTGTTAGGGTTCCCATCTGCAATTCTCCAGTCGTCTAAAACAAAAGTGTAACACATTGCTAGCATTGCTAGCAATGAATTATCAAGCCCGGACTACATTTTTTGCGCGCCGCAAGGGTCGCCTGAATCCTTTGCGGCGCGTGACGGGTTTCCTGCTGCGCGATGTTTAATCGAACAGCTCTTCCAGAAATGATTTAGGCCGCTTATGGCTCTTGCTGCTGTAATTTGGTTGCCCATAGTTCTGCTGCGGGTAGGACGGCGGGGCATAGGAGGGCGCTGCGGGGGCGGCGTGATGTTGCGGTGGGCGTTGCGGCGCCATTTCCTTGGTGCTGCGCTCGATGATTTTGTCGAGTTCGCCGCGGTCCAGCCAGATTCCGCGGCATTGCGGGCAATAATCGATTTCGATGCCTTGCCTCTCACTCATGGTGAGGGCAACGTCGCAAACCGGGCACGACATGGATTTGTGGGGATGGGGCATGATCAGTTCTCCGTTCTCAGGTCCAAAATGTGTCGCAGGAGAACGGTGGGAATCGGCTCAGCCGGTCGCACTGCGACGTAACTGATGCGGTCCGACATCGCATGACGCATGAATGTGCGGCACACCAGAGGGGCCCGGTCCGATCAAGCCTCAGTTATGTATGAAACAGCGGATTTCAAGCTATTGGCGACAGGCGATCTTGTTATTGGAGAGGTTTTTTTGTTTTGGCTTTGCTGAAGGCCATTGCGAGTTTTTCGAGGGTGACGCCTTCGTCACGCGGCACTGCGGGGCGCTTTGCGGGCACAGGGCTCTTGCCAGCGGCGGCGGAGCGCAGGGCGGCTTCCAGATCAATCCGGGTTGGTTTTTTCAAGGCGATCAGCCTTTCGGTTTGGCCGCTTTCTGCGACGGCATGCGATTCATCAAGCCGCGCGACCCCCTATAGATCCGGCGCGCTCGAGCGTTTGAAAATAACACGGGATTTAAAAAACACAAAAGCCCCGAAGGGCTTGTGATTTTTGGATTAAATATTTGAGGGAATTGGAGCGGGCGAAGGGATTTGAACCCTCGACCCCAACCTTGGCAAGTTAAGTCGATAGGTATTTTAACAGTATTATCAAATGTTTATATAGTGTATTTTCTTACGTTTATGATCTGTTTATGTATTAGAATAATTCTATATCAGAATTTATCAATTGTAAAGATAAACGGATAAATTTATTATCAATTTATTTCTTCAATAATATACTTTTTATGATTTAAATTATCTATTAAAATTCTATTTATTGGAAAAAGTAATTAAATTTAACTAATTTAATAGTTTAATTTAATTACTTTTTTCCATAATTGTTCCATTTGGAACAAAATCGAGATGATGACTGCAAATCCTTGACCTAATTTCAGGCAAACTTAATGTGGGATGCACTTTGAGGGGAGGAGCATGAAATGGCAGACGGATATGCAGTCTACGATGAACGTTCAAACCGACTGGAGGTGGTTCGTCCAAACGAGACCACGACCAGATACATTCCATGCAATAACTTAAGACCCGAGCAAGAACGTGTATTCGGAGTTCAGGTGATGGGTGACGAAATCTGGGTTTTGACAGGACCTAGCAACAACCAGCGACCAAACAAGAAATTGATCTATTCATTTTCAAGTTTATCGGGTGGAGCAAGTCGAGGACTTTGATCATTTAATGACCAACTATGTCGAACTATCTTCGAGATTAAAACGACGTTCACTCAATGTTTCACCCTCATACTCCCAATAAAGTGGTCCCTGAGCTGCTGTCAATTTACCACCCATGCGATGAAGCAAAGTACGTGCTGCTGCGCTAGTTGACGTGATCTCCCCTTCAAACTCAATTTGCCGTTCATCAAATACCTTAGCGGTTATCTTTTCATCCTTAACAAATGTAAGTATTGCTCCAATTGGAACACCTGCCATAGAAAATTTAAAATTCGAACGTCGAAGCTGCTCACGTTGAAGTGCTTCAAGCTCCGCGACGTCATCAACAATATCTGATGTAGGTGTAAGATTTTTGAGGGAAAGCAGTTCAAGGATAACCTGTGCTCGATCAGGATTTAATCGAAAAAACTCTCTCTTTGAATTAATTCGATGATCTCCAAATGCTTCATGTAATGCACGTTCTACCTTTATGCCGTCCGCAACTTCGCAGGCATAAAAGCATTCAAAGGGAACGGGTACACCACTATGAGTTGAAAGACTTTTAATACGTTCTTCCAAGTTACCGGTTCTACCTATCTTAACAAGATTTGGCATAGTTGGATTGGTCAGAAGATAAACAATTTCAGTCACCTAATTCTCCAATAACTTATCATTATGCAACAAAACTTAGTGTCAAACGGGAGCTGCGATGAATTTAACCGAAATATCCCAAACCACCATATTCAATTGAGCATTTAATGAACACCGACACAAACATCGCTTTGCTCTGTTCATCACTCACTTCGTTCGTTCTGACTGCAATGTTCTGAAATACTCATCGCAGAAGATTCTCATCGCATGACTTACCTTGATGCTGTTGAGTTCGCAGTAGTCGCTGATACGTATCTTCATGTGCAGTGGAAGTCTGAAGCAAACAAGATCATTATTAATTCTCATAGGGTGGTCCTTGTGGTTGTCTTATGGTGGTGATGCCGGGATTGGTGGTGCTTGGTGGTGGTTGGTTATGATTGGTGGTCTGTCATGGTCTGCTATGGTGTTTTGGGATTTAGGTAATATTATTCAATAAAGCAGAAATCCAATTTCCACTTTTGTTTATGCCAAACCATATTGCACTTAGAAGAACGCTTTAAACGCTGACAACTTTTTTGAAATATGTATCTAAATCGATGCAGTCGAAATAATGCTCCAACCCATCTTTTGATCGATTTTTTGCCATGTAACTGATCCATCCCGGATCAGCATTTGGTCTTGCCATTCCATGGTCGTATCCAAAGTCTTGTTCCAACCACAGTTTCATCGCGACTGAACAGAACTCGCTTGCATGCATGTGACCTGGTGCTTCGATTGCTGCGTGAAAATGAAAGCGACCTTCTTTTGACTTCTCCAAAACTGCTACGATCTGAAGTCGCTTACCAAAATGTCGATATGCTCGCTTGTAGATCTTCTTGTTCAGCTGATGCATGAACCATTTTAGTGCTTTTCTTGCTATTATATCATCGATATGAACAAGTGTTCCATCATAATCCAACGCTTGTTTGAGATTTAAAGTGAAATCACAGATATTATCCCAATCGCCCGTGTCCATAAATTGAACAAGACTATCTTTATTGTTTTTTAACGTCATTAAACAACCTCCTGTATTACAATCTATTTATGATGATTGTTGAATACCAAGAGCGTATTTAGAAAATATATTTTATTATCGCTATCGTAGTCCCAAATATGTCACATCAGTTCGACCGCAGATCTCAATTGCGTGTCATTGATGTCGATATATCGCTGGGTGGTCGAGATCGATGAATGACCAGCGAGAGCTGCAAGAACTCTGACCCCTACTCCTTTGGATGCCAGATTGGTGATGAATGTACGTCTACCCGAATGACTGCTGGCATTCGCAATACCGCAGTCCGCATAGATATCTCTGAACAGGTGACACATGGCATTCGGAGTGAACGCATTGTCTTTTTGTGTGATGAATAGCGATCCTGACGAGTTCGGGTCCAATGTTCGAACATATACCGCAAGTTCTTTTCGCAATTTCTCACTGACAAAGACTTTTCTGGATTCTCTTCCCTTCGTCTGTGATGCCAAAAGCACCAACTCGTTTCTTATGGATCCGTCCGATGCAAGCACATCGCTCATGGTCAGTGCTGCGATCTCATGTGCTCGAAGTCCTGCGTAATAGCTAACAGCCACGATTGCTCGATCCTGTGCTGCAAATCGTCTTGTTCCGATCTGAACAAATACAGCTTTGAGTTCCCGTTCATTCAGCGTTTTTGCTTGTTTCATATTCATCACCCGATTGGTCTAAAACCACACGTTTTCGTCCGATCACGATAATGTCTGTGCTTGATTATGCGATTGAAATCAGAACGAGGAAATAGGTCAATGCGTTCAATGGGATATACTGAAACCACATAGAATATGGATTGTATGTGGTTTGTCTGCTGGGTCATGTTACTCAGCAAACATCATGGGTCTTTTGTTCCAAATGGAACACGTCGTGGTGCTGATTTAGGTCGTATTCGTTCTGAAAAGACAACAGCATGCAGCATCTGAAACAGGTGCTTGAATCATGAAAAACCTCAAATCACTCACATTCACTGCTGCTAGCAAGCAATCCAACACTGATCCTGTCGCTAGAAAGCGTAACAAACTGATTGCTCGATTGCTTGAGCAGAAGCTTCTGATCGACAACCCCAGCTATATCGCAACTGAACAGCGTTGGCAGAAGACCCCGTTGGGTGACCCAGTGCTTGTGGACGTCAAGCGCAGGGTTCGTCGTTGGTGGTATCAGGATGCAGCAGGAAGCGTGTTTCTGGTGGTCCGCTATGGTCAGAAGGTTATCGAGTTTGAGAAGGGTCTGAATGCCATCGCTGTGGGGTCCAAGGACAAGCTTCCGGAAGTTATCGACGTGTTGATCGCAGCAGTCACAAACAGCGAACTGGATGACGCATTGCGGACCATGGGATTTGGTCGGTCAATTTCGAAACAGCATAAATAATCCCAGTGATCGAAATCGATTGTGATGGATCAAACGGGAAAAGGGAGACGAAATATGACCAAAATGCACGAAAATGTCAAAGAGATAGCAGTTCCAAAGCCAAAAATGATGACTTTCAGGGAATTTGTTGAGTTCAGGAAGAAGTTTGGGGATGATGCGGTTGGGAGGTTGGTGAGCGGGAAATCAGAACATCTAATGATCAATCACAGTTCTTGAAGTTCTGCTTGATGCAACGACTTGCTGCATCTTGTGCTTTTTCAATCTGAGTTGGGGTCATTAGCTTGGCAATGATGTCACGATTTGGAGCAGCTTCTTTTGAACTTCCGTCAATTACAGCGATATTGTAACACATCGTCTTGACGAACTCCTGCGCCACCTGGATCTTGATCGTACATCGTACCAAGATTTGTTTGCCCTGAAGCATTTTCCTGCTCTGCAGCGCGTGTGTACCATTTGACTGCGGTCTTATAATCCTGCGCAACACCTTTACCTTGAGCATACATCAACCCGAGATTTGTTTGCGCTCGGGCAATTCCTTGTTCTGCTGACAGCGTGTACCATTTAACCGCTGTCTTATAATCCTGCGCTACACCTTGCCCTTGAGCGTACATCAAACCAAGATTGACTTGCGCTGAAGCATTCCTTTGCTCTGCAGCGAGTGTGTACCACTTGACCGCTGTCTTATAATCCTGCGCTACACCATCACCTTGTTCGTACATCACACCGAGACTGTATTGCGCATCAGCATCCCCCTGCTCTGCTAATGGATTCCAAAGGCGAAGAGCAGTAGTAAATTCGCCTTTATGCGCCGCAGCGAGTCCATCCTCGTAATCATCCGCAGTCGCAACATTACTGAAACTCAGCATCAGTATCAGAAGAAATGACTTAATCAGATTGCGCATAATTTCTTGCTACAGCATTTGAAAAAGCCCGATAGTTTCAATTATTTTCTAAATAATTTGCAAAATCATTGCAGAATTTAAATTTTTCGTTTTCACACTCTCGCATGCACTCTTGTATTGCAGTTTTACTTTTACTAAATATCGCGTCTTTTGCTAATTTAGAAAGATTTTTTCCTTGAGCTTTCAGATTTGAATTAGCTCTTGCTACATCCTCATACCAAGCCTGACACATAAAACCTTCAGCAGAATATGAAAAAGAGGGATAACAAAACGCAATTACGACCAAAGTAGATATCCTAAAATATCGCTTTAAATACATTGAAAAACGTCCTGAGTTGACCAAGTTAACTTAATTTCTAATTCTTATAAACAATCTTTACCAGAAATCGTGATTTCGTAAACTCTTTTTCCACTTACAGCATCAGTAAAAAAATGTTTTATTTTTAGTCCATAAACTTTCATAAAAATTTGAAACTTACTGTCACAAGTTTTTCCTAAGTGAAATTTGTTCATTGCGTCAATTTGATTTTGTGATATTACGTCTTGCTTTAAAGACTGAAGCACATTTGTTGTATAATGATAACTGAAAAGAGGAACTTTTTCATCATACGTTATTGCATTAAGTGTCGTATAATTATCAACTTTTGATCCCCAAAGCTGATCCTTCGAGACTTTAATTGCGTTAAGCATTACGGCATTAAACTCAGTAACTGTCGGAATTTTAAATTCTTCAGCTCTTAATGTTGCTATTGATATTAAGAATAAAAAAATACAATAGCACTTTCTCATTTTATCAACCCTTTGGATTTGCTACCCCAACACCCCTGCTAAATCCCATCATAGACCCCATGTTCATTCCCTGCCAAGTCTGCTCCACGCAGTCGTGCAATCAGATGGGAATAGTGCTTTTCGATCATTCCAATAACCAGTCGATAGCTGTTGCCTTCTTCTTGTCACCATTAAATGTGCCACCCTTTGTCAGTTCAGCAGCAGAGGCAATGTTGCTAGTGTGACCGTAATGTTTCTCGAGCATCTCCGTGCTCGTTCCCATGTTTCCTCTCCTCAGCCGTTCCACATAACCTTAAAGACTAATTAGTTCTAACCCCTTTCCATCACGTAACGCCTCCAGCTTGCCGGAGAACGTCCTCCAGTAGAAAAGAGACAAAGCTCTGTTTCCTCTGGATTTTTATCTGGCAGGACTTTCGAAAGTTTTTCTACGATTTGACAGTATACTTCATATGTTTCTGCACTATTCTGAGGGCTAACATGATTAATTGTCCTCATAGTCACTATTTTATCTCCGCTAACTAGCAGATTTACGGATCTCGATGTCCACTGATCCATGATATAACCATCATGACTGGGGTTCGCAAAGAAAATCAACTTTGTATAATAAGCTGGTCCAATACCTCCTGCTGGATTTTTCGCAACAGTTTCAGCACACAGATTGTAACTCTGCATGCGAGTTAATTTATTGCCCCGCAAAGTATTAATCACCTCAATCCATGAAACTTCATACTTGGCGAACCTACGTGCAGCATCTCGCCTCATTTTACCCCACGAAAGAATGCCCCAAAGCAGGTCACGATCACTTACACTCTTATCTAAGGACGATTTTTTTAAAAAACTGCGGGTCATTTTATGTTTAGAAAAAGCAGACGAAAGCCCAGGAATACCGACACTTTCAACCCAATCGGCGGGTTTTTGTTCTTTCCACTCACCAACCATTGCCATTGTCTGGAAAGCTTCCAAGTGTTCAGATGAAAACACAATAGCCATCATGCACCCCCTGTTTTGATATGTTGCCATTACCGTTTTCGAAAATGAAAACTCTCTAATTTAGACAAGGTCAAGGTAAAGCTTTAGAGACAAGTTCATCTTAACTGGAAATTGGGCATTTTTTTATTTTTTTCCATAACGTTTTAGGAGAGCATAAAGCTAGGAAATTCATAGGAACCGGGATTTGCTACAACACCTCTAACTTGATAATCCTTATTCTTTGATAGCGCTGTAAGTATCTCTAGCGTAACCAAAGCGTTTGTTGCAAGCGCTTTAAGTACCTCTAGATTTTTAGACTTAGAAATATCGCTTAATCTGTCCATTGAAATTTTAGGATTCAGAGCCAATGTTACTGAAACCCAGTTATCATAGGCTGGATAATATTTTGCACAAAGTTGCTCTATTACGTCAGGTGGTGTATTTGGGTCTAATCCTAATTTAATTAACTCCTTATCATCACCATTTTTGAGAGCTTTCACATAATTAACCTTGGCATTTTTATTGGCAGCCTTCGGCATGCGAGATCTCAAATTTTCAATCAGACTATATTTAACATCATCCTCTTTATCTTTTGATAGAGGACCCTCTAGTTTGGCGGACAAGACTGGATTAGAAGCTAGCCAATCCCTTACTTTTGCTGACTTATCCTTGGATAATATAAGCTGTGTAGCTTCTGAAATTATAGGATTTCTTGCTAGCTCAGCCCTTACATTTTCTGCTTCATGGGTTAATAGAAACTCTATTTGTTTTTCTTCTAAAGCATCACACGCAGCAGCATCTTGTAATAAATGTGCATAAGCATCTTTTTTGATCATTCTCTTTAGGCATACTTGCTTTTCTGGGGCGGACAGAGCTTTGCTCTTTATCGCAATGAAGTCAGAACGAGAGTAGTCCGAGCTTGTGATTAGATTGACTACATGTTTAGGCAATTTTGTATTGCTGAAAAACCCTTGAATAACGAATGCACCCAACTCGGCATCGGTTTCAATGATTTTTACGAGCCCGTCAATTGACTCCTTAGTTACAGACGGATTCATTGCAAGACCTCTTAGTGCATAACCGCTTTCACTCTTCATCAAAATACTCTGTATTTCGTTGTCAATTTCAGGATTTTGCGCTAAAGAAGAAAAAACATAAGGTTTTGCATCTCCCGCCAGCTTGATAAAAATCTCTTGTTTTGTCAGTGCTATTTTTTTCGTAACCATTTGAAATCACTCGCTTTAAAATTTTTATTGCATGTCAAACTTTACTTCAAAAAAAGGGCTGACATAGAAAAGGTTGAAGTATTCAAATTTTGACACATTCGGAGAGCGTCTTCAAGACGTTTCTGTCTGGTCGATGTTTGATTAGCCCCGAGCTATTCAGGTCCTAATTTCACCCGTCAACTCAGCAGCCGTTCGCGCGGATACACCAGCCACAAGTTGCTCAAGTAACTTGTTTTGAATACTTGGAAGAAGTCTGCTTTTTCGTCTTTGCCTAACCATCTGACATAAATAGCCTTTTTCTGCTATCAATTTCAGCTCTTTTTTAAGCCAATACACTGGCAATGAAATAATTTGACAAGTTAATTCATAATGAATAAAAATATTAAAGGTTTACGAAATAATTAGCGAAAAAAAATTACTTCATCTTTCCAAAACTGGGTAAAAAATCTAGCCTTTAATCAAATATAATTGAGGTAAAATACGTCATGAGCTCAAATATTAAGTTTGATTGCAAAGAATCTTTTATTAGAGAAACAATATTCTTTGGTAATGGTGGCAAAATATACTGTAATAATTTTTGGAGGCACGTAACGCTAACTCTTAACAAAGTTCCAATTTTTACGAACTATAAAGCGATGATACCTGATATTTTAACTATTGATTTTAATGGTAGAATTGGACCTTCTGGTGGTACAGATTGGGACAACTTTGACGAAAAGATGCACCGTAAGATTCAAAGAATATTTAACTCAGCGGACGAGTTGGATAAACCAGGATCTTTAGATGGTCGCGATTTTTGTATAAGTAAAGCAGTTATTAAAAAATTATCTAAAATTGGGTTTGAAATTGAAAGTGACATTTTTTATATTGATAAGAAATTAAATAAATCCTCTGAAGTTACAGAGATTTAACGCTTAATTTAATTTGTTATTCAGTTTTAATTCATCAATACTTAGTTCAATAACATCAGATAAAAAACTTTGGATCATTTTACCTAACTCCGCAGTGTAAAATTTTCTCTCAAAATAGAACATATTTTGAAAAATGTTTTTACTGCCTAAATATATATTATATTTTCATTATATTTTGAATTACTTTAAATATTTTCGTAAATATGCGAAATTAGGCTCAGGACCCGTTAAAGGGATTCACAAACAGGCGATTATCTGATTCACTTCCGTATCTTGGAGGGCATCGAGATGGGTGATTTGATTTGGCTTTCGGACGCGCAGATGCGTCGAATTGAACCT
>Ga0315905_10006405_pt1 | contig 11969 bp, 6 predicted proteins | sample LakEriMetagenome_5_FD_203522 | JGI IMG/M metagenome (GOLD analysis project Ga0315905, IMG submission 203522) | Freshwater fungal communities from buoy surface, Lake Erie, Ohio, United States - Buoy 4 MA121 | ecosystem: Environmental > Aquatic > Freshwater > Lake | place: USA: Lake Erie, Ohio...
TTTGTGTGTGTGTATATATATATAAACCCTAAACCCTAAATACACACACACACACACACACACACACACACACACACACATGGAACCCTAAACCATATATATATACATATATATATATATCCATAAACCCTAAACCCTATATATATATACATATATTTATATTAGGAGTGCAACTGCTGTTGCGAGGAGACTGAAGGAGACATAGCGACGCGCATCAAAACCTCGGGGCCAAACGTCTGCGTAGATGGTGTTACACATTCTCAAAAGTCAGGATATAGTGAATCTATTCAGTAAATATACCAGGACACAGACATTTGAAAATTTCTGCCCGCCTGATATATACATACATATGAATCCGCGAGATATTATATGGTGCCGGAAAAAATTAAGTCCGATACAAGGGGGGGGGTATTGGGTCCCCTCTTTCCTGAAGTAAGAAAAATATTTTTATTTTTTGCGACATGTTTGCATCGCATAATGATAGTTTGCGGAATGGATGGACTAGTTAGGACGTAATATATGTACAGAAATACGTATACATACATAATACATATTTTTATACACACACACACACACACACACACACACACATACACACACACACACACACACACACACACACACACACACACACACACACATGTATATAGAACTCGGGGTCGAAACCACGCGGAAATGCAAGTTCCCGGATATAGCCCCTGGTCAATCAAGACCATCCCCCAAGCAGCTCAAGTATGCGTACCGTGGTGGCGTAGCAGGGAAGCATCGGTTGGTGGTGGTGGGCGATTGGAGTTCGATGATGAGCGTGCTGCTGAATATCAAGTACAGGTCCTGCTCACGCAAACGCACACGCACACACACACGTACACAGGCACACACACCAACACACACACACACACACACATACGCGTACGCGCGCGCACACTCACGTGAACAAGCGCAAACACACAAAAGACACACACACAAAGACAAAGACGTGTTGACGCGCTCGTAAACACTGCCGCAGGGGAAACCAGGACAGCACCACAATGCGCCTGCGCTCTGAGTTCGCGTCGCCAGTCTCGGCAAGAACGCAGCCGTACGAGACAGCCTTTTACGAAATCCGGCAGATTGACAAAGTTCTACCAATAGATGAGGAGGGGGCGGGAGCTGGTACACCGCTATACGACTACTTCGAAACTGTTCGTGGCAACCTCACGGTGCTCATCAAAATCCAGGGTCTTAACGACCCCCCTGTGGTGCACAACCCAGAGAAGAATTTTGCAATGCCGGCAATCTGTCAGCAAATGTCTAACCCAAGCGCGTGCTGCCAAAAGCCCGGGATCCCACTTGGCAGCACTGGGAACGACCAGAGCTGTTGCCAGTGTTTTTTTGGGCAGTTTTACGCCTTTGAAGATACTTCGGACATTCTCGAGATCCCCGGTATGACAGTTATGGACCCGGATCTGCAAGAGGCGACGACAGACGCCAAGTTCGACGTCAAGGTCCTTGCAAAGAATGGTAACGTCAATTTCAACTCGCGCACGGGGCTGGTCTTCTATGACCAGGCCTTTCGAAATCGCAAGGGCTTCACAGCCGGCTCTGATGCTACCAACAACGCAATCCGCGTTCTCAAGTACGTCGTGGAGACCCCGGATCTTGTGGGCACGCCTGCAAGCACGGTCTTCAACTACAATACGCAGCATGACGGCATGGTTGAGTACTTTGACATGAGCTTCAATGACCAGGGCTACACTTCAGGTTCCGGCGCTGCACAGATTGTCGAGACGCGTGTGCACGTCACAATCGTAGCGTTAAATGATCCACCCATGATCGACGCAAAGAGACCGGAATTCGACGCCGTCGAAGACTTGCTCACAGATATCACTGGCATATCGGTCTCAGACGTCGACCTTCTGGAAACCATCACCTCGCCATTCGCCCACGAACTCTGGATGGACGATGCGGAGAACCGGCAGTACAACGACGCCATGTCCGTCGAAGTCAGCGTAGCATACGGACGCATGTACTTGGGAGTATTTGCCAAGTTAAATGTCATTTTCGATGCCGTGCAGACGTTCATCACTATCGCACCCTCTTTTGGCTCACACGACCTGTGCAGGATGTCGAAATTGTATCTCAAGCCGCCCGGGTCGCCGCAGACATTTGAAAAAGTGTGCTCGCATATCAACGCCGGCAGCTCCGACTGCACCACTGGCGACATGAACAACAAACGCACAAATCCCAACTGCCGGTGCGGAGTAATCGACCGCTGCGGCAATGACAAGTATTTGGTTCTGTACATGAACCGGTCGTTGGACTTCCGACCCTACCGCACCTACTTAAAACAGGCCATCGTTAGCTCTGACAAATCGTGTGGAGGGCTGCCCGTTGGTCCCAAGCCGAACAACTACACCTTTGGTGCATCTCTCGTCTGTGTCTCATGTGTGCGTGCGCTCAATAGCTCTGCTCAGTTTCTCTAACGTGTATGCACACGCGCTTTCTTCCCGCCCCGTCCTTATGCAGGGTACCCATGCAGCTCTGGCAAGGATTGCCACCCAGACCGTTTAAAGCGGTGCGGCGCACCGGACTTTCCATGCTTCTGCTGTGCCAATATTTCAACGCCGTGTCAATCTGCAGGTGACAAAATAGACGGACAGAAGCAAGAACCAGGCAGGCAGATTGCAGACCAATGCATGCGTAGATGAAATGGGGGAGGGGGAGAGACGGGAGAGAGAGAGAGCTCGCGCGGAGCGAGCGGTAGCACAAGCGTGCAAGCGAGATGGCGAGAGCTGCTGCACCCCTTTGCTGACACGCCATACGCACGACCACGCAGCTGATTGCAATGCGATAGAGAAAGAAAGCTTTTGCGGCTGCCGTCCGGGCGGAGAGGGTCTTTGCGGGCCGTATTTTGATGCCTCGGGTAATCCGGTGCTCTTCGATACCGATCTACCCGGGTACCCACGTCAATACGAGGGAGCGCCGACCAACACGGCCTCGCAAAAAGAGGTTGAGCGCTTCGGCTCGCCGTGCACTTACGTGGGCAAGTCGACGAAGAAGGTTCCGACGGACCTCTGTCTGCCCGCAGCATATGTCAAGACGGGCACGCAGGCAGAGGCTGTTCTGGCGCCCCTCACCGTAAGTGGCATAGGATCGCCGAGCATCAAGTTCTACGGGGCATTAGATGACGTGAACCGTGCGCTGGGAGGCCTGTCGTATAAAACGCGCCCATATTACAATCGGCTGTATCGGCCGCCAGTGGCAGAGCGAGGTCCGGGCTTCGATCCTACGTTCGACTCAGTAGACCTACTGACCGTCATCGCAGACGATCTCGGCAACTCAGGAGGCATGCAGCGCGACATACAGACGACGAAGAAGATCTTTACGGTGCGCACACGAGCAGTCAACAATGCACCTTATATGACCGCCCCCGAACGCATTACTGCACACGAGGATTTGGTGATGAAAGTCGCTTTGGATCAGCAGCACGATCGCACGCTCATCGTGACTGCTGGCTGGCACTCTGTCGCGACAACAGGCTGGGCCCATATCTACGTCTGGGACTTGCGCAGTGGCTCTCCTATTAAGAACTGGCAGGCACATGAAGATGTGATTAACCAGGTGGTGCTCACGGCAGATGATTCGATCATTGTGTCTTGTAGCGGAACTTATGAGCCCAAGGAAGGCGTCAAGGTGGACTACAGCGTGCGCGTGTTTGAAGCGAGTTCAGGCCTGCAGCTGCTCAAACTTCCGCGGCCGTCACAACTGCTCAATCAGGGGCATATCCTTGGGACAAAGTGCGTGGCGGTGAATGATGATGGCACGATGATCATCAGCGGCGGGTATGACAGAGCTGTGTGCCTCTGGGACATACACACAGGCAAGATGCTCAACCGTATTGGCGGATTAGTTGACGTCCCCACAATCAACTCTACGATGCGAGTTCCGTCAAGAATTGGGCACACAAAAACCGTCACGGGCGTTGGCTTCTTCAACATGCCGGACCAGGATGACATACAGCTTGCACGCGCCATCTCTGTCTCTGACGACATGAGCATCCGGCTGTATGACCTGACTACTTCCTTTGGCCAAGAGCTGCAGTGCATTGGGCCGGCGTCTGCTAATTGCAAAGTTGCGTCGACAATCGGTCATAGGGCACCTATCACTGCAATGGCCATCATGAACACGGCCGTGCATAAGGTGCTCGCTACTGCCTCTGAGGACGCCTCTGTCATCCTCTGGATACTCGGAAGTGTTGAGCTATCAAAGTGGCAGACGCTCGACCCGGCCTGTGAAGATGACGTGTTGTCGGTTTCGATGATGTCAAGCATTGCACTGCTTGGCCGAGTCCCACGTCCTATCATTGTATTAGCATGCGGGAGGCGGAGCGAATACCCCCGCATCAAGTTCATGCAGACGCAAGATACTGCAGTCAAGACCTTGGACCTCGAGACGCTTCAAAAATACGGTGAAGTCCAGACAAATATTGCACATCTGGCAGGAATGCCAGTCACCATGGTTGCCCTCACTGCTGACGGTAAGCGACTAGTGACTTCGAATGAAGACGGCAAGGTTGTTGTGCTCGATATCAACACATTTGAAATTGTCTCGCAGTTTCCTTGTCCATGCATCTGCGCTGCATCCTTGTTTCCGGATCCATGGTCGCGCTGTAAGGAGGCTCCCTGTAACCCCGGCTGCGAGCCGAGCACGGTGCAACCGCTGCGGGTAGTCTCCTCGTTTGCTCTTTTTAACAATCCAGCAATGATCTCCGATCCAGACTCAATGGATTATGGCTTCGATTCCAAGATCTTCAGATTCGAGGCCAGCTGCACACATGGCAAGCTGCACATCACCGAAAGTTACTTAAAACCCGAGCGACGCTGCTCCAACGACGGCAGCCTCTGCAAAGGCAACCGCGACTGTCTTTCTCCCGACGGCAACAACGGTCTGTGCCAGAATCAGGCACCCCGCATCAGCACGTACGAGAGACAGAAAGGTGCGACAGGTGTACCATGTGGCCCTACACCAGAAAGCGCTGTGCTGGCAGGGTGTAAACTGTGGCCGCCTCGGCAGGGGATTCACATGAGGCCGGACATGAGGACTGGTGAGGGCAACAAAGAGCTGGCAATCCAAGGCACCATGGGGTACATTAATAAAGCGCTCGCCGGCCTCAGTTATGTGGCTGACCCGTTCTTCAACACCCGCTTCGGACTGGTCGAGAAGATTCAGTTCTTGGTCAATGACGGGGGCTCGATTGCCGACAACTACGCCGTGTCATCAGTGGAAAGCAGGCTCGAAGGCTCCGGCGAAATAATCGTGCTCGTAGAGTCGGTAAACAATCCCCCGAAAATCGGGTCGTTACGATCCATTCCCACCCCTGTCATTAACCCCGAGAGCGGGTTGATCGTGGTCATAAATATGGACTCGCTGGCTCCTATTGATGATTCAAAGTCACCCAGGTGCATGACACTGTCGGCCGCTAGCTCCGAGTACAACAGCACCTGCAGGAGGGCGACACGCGCGCACATAGACGTGGACGAGGACACCATTTTCACAATAACGCCGGACTTGCTGTGGGTGAATGACGTGGACTCGAAGGAATCCATTGACATGATTCCTCTGAGAGTGCGGACTTACGCGTGCGATGACGTCAGCAATCTCGAAGGGTGTAATTGCGGGCAAGCGTGTCTATGTGGCAGAGGCATGTGTAAGTGCGGAGAGCCTTCTGCATGCGACAATGAACTCTTTACCCCAGGCGAGCTGCTCGTCGAAATGCGCGTGGGAAAGGGCAAGCTCTCGATCTCACCCCCGCCCGGGCGCAACATGGTGCCGGTCAAGTTTCTACAGAACGTCACCGACATGTATCCGTCGGTGCACGAGTGCCTCCTAAAGCTAAATCCGGAAGTTCCGCTTGGGGCCCAGCTGGGGCTGTGCTACAAGAAGTGCCCAAACCAGTTGGCATGTGCTATTAACTCGTCCTTCCTAGTCTTTCAGACTACCACTGCGACCCTGCAGACGATCTTGCGCCAGAAATACTTGACCTACGTCGGCAATGAAAACACCTATGGGCAAGACTCTCTACAAGTATGGGTCACAGACCAAGGTTTCACCGACGAGTGGTACAACCTCAAAAAATCGTACTTAGACGCCGCTGAAAAGACACTTAAAATCCGCATCGTCGGAGTCAACGACGCTCCAGTAGTAGAAATTCCCGATTACGTCATCAATTACCAAATTGAGACCCCATGTGGCTTTGATTGGATGCGTGCAGAGAACAAGAAAGGGTCGGTCTGTCCTCTCGACGGTTCGGTCCTCGATCAAGGCTCTCGCGTGCCGCCCCTGAAGCCCGGGTCTTCTGCGCTAACGCAGTCCCAGGATTATTTCAAGCGCTACGGGCGTGAACCCTTCATACGCATCAGCGATGTGGATCTCGAAGACAACCCTTACGGCAACCTCACTCTCACTATTGCCGTGGGGGGAGGAGGTTATTTTGGATCTTTTACCATCAACGAGATTCTGCCTTCAGTTGAGCTATTCCAATATTATCGTCCCGGGCTTTCGCCAAATACGGGCGTTCTGACTTTGCAGATCAAAGGCCGGGTGGGAGACATAAACGAGCTGATGACCCGGATCTACTACAACTCCGAGAATGACCGCATGGGGTACTGCCCTTTCATCGTCAAGGCCAGTGACAATAACAACTATGGGGAGTGTTCGGGGATGCACCTCTGCGGAAACAATCAGCCTTGTGACGACAACCGACTAGGAGAGGCTCATCGCGAAAGCCAGGCGGCAGAGGGAAAGAAGCAGATTGACGTGATAGCTGGCAGTAAAATGCGGTGCCAGCACATCGAATGCGGTCCATGTAATGCCGAGAAAGGATGCGGCTGGTGCCCGGGTTCTTGCAATGGCGTGGGCAAGTGTATGATAGGGGGCGCTTCGCCACTTTTCGAACCGTGCGCCCCTGGTGTCGACGGACGACGCTACAAGCAGTGTGAGGTGCAGCCAAGTGCATTAGTTGGAATAGCTGCGGGTATTGCTGCCGGAGTCTTTGTGCTCGGATTTGTGGTCTACAAGTTCGACATGTTCGCGCGGCGCCGTCATGGTGGCGTGGTTCCCTATTTCATGACCAAGTTGCTAGGTGCGCGGCGCTTCCTGCGGCGGATTCACGTCTTCCCGCCAGACGCAGCCAATTACCTTCAATTCTTCAGCCTCGCGCTGTTTGTTTTCCTAGTTTTTATCGTCAACCTCGCGCTTCAGCCCAGCATTACGACGGAGTGCGTTTACCATACCTCGGTCTTTCTGGACAAATCAGTCAAGGTCAACATGCTGCTCGACAAGTGTATTGTGCGCTTCCTGCCGGCCCGCAAAGAAAACTGGCCAGACCTTCGCGACTACGGGGTCACCTCCCTCAAGATCAAGATTGCGTACTCAGTAATGGAGGGGGTCACGTTCGAAGCCGAGACCTGCTTGCCTGATGCCACAATCAGCATAACCAACACACTGCCCATCGACATCAAATATGTTGGCTACTATTGCAACATTGCTGTCCTGGTGCCCCCGAACTACATTGTGCCATCTACATACATCGAGGACTTGAATGGATTTTCTACGCAGGTACGCGGGGGATCAATGGATCCAGACTCCAAGGACTTCGTCATCGACTTTGGCCCGAATTACTTCCAGATGCGTGGCGCCATCATCAATGCTCGCCTGAAAGGCATCAGTGCTCGGTCCTTCTCCTACAACGCCGACGCTGGCAGCCTCTTCATTGAAAATCTAAAAACAGGGCTTGACGGTGCGGAGTTTTTATCCAAGTCTGCCGACATGATCGTCACGACGCCGGATCGCACGTCGGTGCGATTCTGGCAGCGGGACGGCAACAAGGTGTGCCTAACGGCGGCCAAGAACTCGCTCTTCGTCGACGGCAACTGCAGGAGAATCTGCGCGTTTCTCCCTGCAAAGGCAGCTCCCGATACCGCCCCAGTGTTCGCATCGCCGACAACCAAGGAAGCGTGTGAGTCAGACACAGTGGCGGGTGAATGGGACACAGTGACTGACCCCCCAACCTGTAGGCTCAAGTGTTCCTCACTCCAAAGGCCGCTCATTCCGGGCTGCTACAACATGGCTGCGTGCATCCTCCTCGAGTCTCCGCAGTGTCTATGCAAGCCCTCGTGCGACCTGGTGCCCCCGACGCAGCTGAAATACGACGGTTTCAGCGGCGTCCAAGGCACGTGCAATGACGCTGGTCAGTGCTGCCGTACCATTTGCGCGGGATTCTCCGTGGCTGATCTCCATGCCTTGCCTGACATGCCGCGCGACGGCAGCATGCGCTCCGAGGACAAGTACTTTATGAACCAGCTCGACCAGCGGTGGACTTTTCAAAGTGAGACCGGCCAGATCTCTTTCCGCGTCGGCTCTGGCGCCGTCGGGGAGGAGGTGCAGCACTCGTACGCTGGCGGCAAACCGTCAGACTACATCGAGATGGACGTGAGCATCTCGGACGGCACCAAGGACACCATCGATTACCTCTTTCATCCGGGCGGCGACAATGCCCCGAAGCAGGAGCTGTTTTCTGCTGGCCTCTCAGGCCCAGGCACAACGGCGGAGGCCGATGGTCAATTTCTTTGGCTGTCCAAGCCCCTATACTTGATGATCCCGACGTGGCTGCTGGAGATTCTGTCGTTTGGGCTGCTCACGCCGACGAAGCAAAGGAGCAACAGCGCGCTGAACCCTGGATTCTGCCCTCATGCCGTGCCGGAAGGCTCGCCCGAGTTCAACAAGCGCATGATCCTCATATACAAGGTGCTCATTGACACCTTTCAGAACTGGCCGAGGGGCCAACTTGCCAAGGCGTTGCCGTACGGGTCGATGCTCGTGTACAAGCCCGTGGCAGCGAGTAACAACTCTCTCGTCTTTCGCACCGACCCCTCCACAGGCGAGGTGCTGGTCATGCAATTTGATCCGCGCCAGTACTCGTTGCTTACGTTGATGCTCATTTTCGGCCTGCTGATCCCTACGCTGATTGCCACAGTATCGTGTGCCATCATTATCGTTGGCTACCGGCGGCACCTCTTTGACTGGCGCAGAGCGCGCTTGATTTCGAACTCCGTCATGGAGCGTGGCATCACGAAGCAGCAGGAGTTTACCCGGCTCCTTGAAAGAAGCCAAAGATTGCTGCAAAAGGCGCGTGCAGATCTCAAGGACAAGCCAGGCGACGCAAAACTTCAGTCCAAGGTGGAGGAGCTGCGGTCGCAGAAGTTTATACTCGAATACCGCAAACAGGCGGACAAAGAGGAGGCTCAGGAAGTGTCGGAGGAGGCTATCAGGGAGCTCACTGGGACCACTAATTTCTTTTACATGTACCAGGATTTCGTCTCAGACCCGGAAATGATGCGCTCCATTCAAGTGCAGATATTCGAGGTAGCGCAAGAGATAGTCGTCGCCTACTTTCCGACTCTGCTCCCCCTTTACGTCGAATCACTGTACAGCGCAGCCTTGTCAGCAGATCGCTGTGAATTCCGCCCTGACAGGTGCACTTGTCTAGGAGAAAGAAGTGTCATCAGTGTCGCCGTCAGCGCCCTGGTATTTGGTCATTGGATCGTTTCGGCAGCGGAGCTGGGGGCGTACTATTTGAAACTCCCATACGGGAAGCCTCGCGCGCTCATCCGCCTCCTCTTTTACATCTCGCTCAGCTTCTTCCTCTGGCTAAGCCTGACGTTAATGTGTCTTCTATGCGCGTGGACCTTTCTTGGGCTCAACGTCAACACTCTCAAGGCGGGCCCCTACGTCATTTGTGGGATCGGCATTATTCTATTCACACTCTTTACTTTCATCAAAAAGACGACTTTCCAGGCGCGTGTGCAGCAGGCCTTGATCAAGGGCGTGAACGCGCGCAAGGGGTTGCTGGCAAAACAATTTCCTGATATGGTGCTCGACAACATACTGAAGAGTAATATCACAAAGGCTCTTAAGGCCAGTGGCCTTTCGTTTCCTACGATCTTGATTTCCAGGTGTCGTGGCGTCAGCTGTCTACTGCACATATGCATCTAATCATATTCACAATCTCCCTCTCTTCTCCTTCCTCTTCTTGTTCTTCATTATCATCATCATCATCATCATCTGCTTCTTCTTCTTCTCCTTCCCTCTCTCTCTCTCTGCTGTGATTCATATACATCAAGTACCTTATGTGTATCCATGTGTGTTGTCAGAGAGAGTGAGAAAGCGCGAAAGTAAGATTGTGAAGAGAGAGGGAGAAGAGCGAGGGATCAAAGACAGACAGACAGACAGACAGACAGATATGCAGACAGACAGACAGAGTCTCTCACACACTCTCTCTCCCTCGCTCCCTCCCTCACCCTCAGCTTGTTTCACGGGTTATTACTTCTCATCGTCTTCGTCTTCCTCATAATCGGCTTTTCAGCGTTCTCCAGCTCGAAAGATCCTGCAGCAGGAATGCTCAATTTGATAATCTCTCTCCTCGTTGACCTTGTCGCCATCCAGGTTCTTGTTTTGTGTCTGTGTCTGTGTCCTGTCTCCGTCTTTTTTTCTGCCTGCATTGATGAACAGCGCGATCTCGCTTGCGATGGTATCTGTGCATATGCATCTCGCTCACGCAGCCATTGTCTCTCACGCACGCACACAGGTGGCACGGGCGCTGGACGTGGATGAGCTGCAAATAAATGTGGAGCGGCTCGAACAGTCTGTGATGGTTGAGATGCAAGACGCCATCGATACTATCCTAGACCAGGGGAAGAGGGCATCAGAACTCCTCGAAAAAATGCGCATTGAGCTTGGCAACGGCGACTCAGAAAGTTCTGGCGCCTCGTCCTCCAACGCGCATTCGTCCTCCCCGAACTCGGAGGAAAGCGACGAAGCATAAAAGGAGCGGGGCTTTCTCAGCGAGAACCACAAGCAACACGGGGCATCATCGGCGAGCAACACAAGCGCGAGGCGCGGCGTGCGCCGCTCAAGGTTGGGCAGTGGCCCGCGCAAGGTCTGCAGCGTCGTGCCCCGAGTTTCACGTAGATGCGCAACTGCACGAGTTGCGGAGGCCGCAACAGCAGAAGCTGCAGTCCTCGACAAGACCAACTTGGTGCCCACGAACTTGGTGCCCTTGGCGCGCCTTTCCGCTAGCCAAGTCTTATAGCTGACAATCGCTCATGAATAAAAGCTACTTGCAGCTCTCTTGCTGAGTCACCGGTGGGGGGGCGGACGGCTTCATGTGTTGAGAATGCACAGGTGTGTGTGGTGTTTGTAGTGTCTCTGTGGGTGTGGGTGGTGTTTGTAGTGTCTCTGTGGGTGAGTGACATTCGCGTCCCTTACGTAAAGATGGCGCGCTCGCACGCGAGTAAGAGAGCGAGAGAGAGAGCGAGCGAGAGAGATCCTCGGAAAGAAATTGAGAGAGCGAGAGCGAGAGAGAGAGAGAGAGAGAGAGAGAGAGAGAGAGAGAGAGAGAGAGAGAGAGAGAGAGAGGTTATCTGCAGCGACACGGGTTTGTGTAACTGTTTGCTGCAATATTCAGACTTCGTCAGGTGGAACGCGTGCTCGAGCACAAACTGCGTAGAAAGCGGGCGCGGTGAGAGGCTCGGAGGAGGGTGGGAAGGGGGGTTACTGTAGTACTTTTGTTTAGTGTCGTTCCACCTGTATGCAAGCGTGTTGTGTGCGCGTGCCTGTGTGCATCCGCAGGCGTTTTGGTTCAATCTATAGTATCTATAGAGGGACCCAAAACGCCATCGAATACAGGTACTCCTCCTCCTCCGCTATTTGAACTGCCGCGACTCCCATGTGCCGTCCTCGCGCTGGACGGGCATAATATCGTTAGGAATTCTGCCCATGGCCACGAGCTCGCCCCACGTGTGGTACTGCACCCGTCCGCCGTCGCCCTTGTACGGGGGCTTCACTTTTCCAATGTAGAACCCGTCGAGTTGCGCCTTGATCGTGGGCCACATGGCAAGTCCGTGGTGAACTTCCTCAAAGTCCGCGGTGCA
>Ga0315905_10006406_pt1 | contig 11969 bp, 8 predicted proteins | sample LakEriMetagenome_5_FD_203522 | JGI IMG/M metagenome (GOLD analysis project Ga0315905, IMG submission 203522) | Freshwater fungal communities from buoy surface, Lake Erie, Ohio, United States - Buoy 4 MA121 | ecosystem: Environmental > Aquatic > Freshwater > Lake | place: USA: Lake Erie, Ohio...
CGCCGAAAATGCGTGCAAAACCCATGCACACACTGTCTATTTTAGCGCGATATTCTGTTACGTCATATCCCGCCTTGGCGTCCCAGCGTATCTCATATTCGGGCACGCTGGTAGCTAATAAACTACCATCGGTGCTATAAATCTGACCGCGAATAGGAGTGATTTCATTGGCCTTGTAGGTGTAATTCAACCCAAGGTTTTTTGCCCGCTCACTTGGCCAGATCTGCAAATAGAAAATCTTAAATACGATGGCGATTGCAATCAGACAAATCAGACTAAACAACATCCAAGTCCTCGACATCATGCGTGCCGGCAACGAAGCATTGCTAGCCACATGCTGAACTTCAGGCTCAGCATGCGACTCAACAATGGGTTGGTTGATATGGTTGTTTATTGGGTTCAAATTCAACGATCTTTTTCAAAAAATCCTTTTTCTACATCTATGATTTGGGGAGGATTGCGCAATTCTTTGAGTCCCATGGCTTCGATTTCTTGAGCGACGTGACTTTGCTGTTTGGTGAGCTCCAATTCACTCAGGGTGGTGTTGTAACTGGAGCGTAATTCATTCAGCTCATGCTGGAGCCGAATCTCTTCGCGCTTGGTGCGCTCAAAAGAGTACATCAATCCGATATTGAGTACAAACAGAAATACGATAAATGCGATAAATGGAATGTGCTTCACTAGACCCTCATTGGCCAGAAAATCGCCACTCAAAACCTTCGTAAACCAATTTTTTTTCTTGGTTTTTGATGGTTTGGGCGCAGCATGAGGCGAAGCCGTAGCTTTGTCTGTACTCATTTTGGTTGTTTAGGTAGTTTAACTTATGTCCGTCTCATCCCATTGATCCTCTCGGGCAATGAGGTATTTATTATTCACACTTTCTCTCCCTTTGTTGCAGTGCGCATTTTGGCGCTGCGTGCACGAGGGTTGCGCTCGATTTCTTCTTCTGTTGGAACGATAGGCTTGGTGTGAGCTGGTTCCAATGGCCGGCTCAAATGGCCGAAGAAATCCTTTGTTGGTACCCCTTCAAAATTGCCAGTGCGGAAAAAATCCTTTACCAAACGATCTTCTAAGGAGTGATAACTAATCATCACAATTCGACCCGCTGGCTTAAGCAATTGTGCCGCTTGTTGAAGCATATCCTTGAGCACCGATAATTCCTCGTTCACTTCAATGCGAAGTGCCTGAAACAACTGTGCATGAAACTTATGCTCGGCTCCTCGCGGCGCAAAGGCTTGCACGGCACGCATCAACTCTCCGCTGGTTTGTAAGGGGCGAATCTTGACCAGCGCCTTGGCTACTGGCCAGGCATTGCGCAGTTCACCATATTGACGCAATACTTCTGTCAGTTCCTCCACGCTGTAGGTGTTGATTACATCTGCCGCAGTCAATGCGCGATTCTGATCCATGCGCATATCCAATGGTGCGTCATAGCGGATCGAAAAGCCTCTGCTCGTGCTGTCAAATTGATGACTGCTCACGCCCAAATCACCAAGCAAACCATCGATCGCACGCACACGATTCATGCGCAGCCAGTTTGCCAAATACCCGAAATTTTGATCGATCAAAGTGAAACGATCATCGTCGGGGGCGTTTTTCCATGCATCGGGATCTTGATCAAATCCATACAGCTTACCTGTGGGTCCCAATTGTTTCAAAATCGCTCGTGAATGTCCACCGCCGCCAAAAGTCACATCCACGTAAACCCCGTCGGGCTTGATTTGCAGCGCTTCTATCGTCTCACTTAGCAATACCGGTTGGTGGTAATCGGTATTCATGCTTTGTGGTCTTTGTCATTTAAGTAAGTCTCAATTTCATCCGCCAAGGCATCAAAATCTTCTAGGTTTTCTACCTCATGCTGGTGTTTGTCACGACTCCACAATTCCAGTTTTTCAAAGAGACCCATCAACATCACTTCGTTGTCCTGATCGATGTCCAATCCAATATGCTCAAGCATATGATTGGGCAAATTCATTCTACCTGAAGTGTCCAATTCGATTGGAGCAGCGCCACGCAAAAACTTCCTGATATACTCACTGTGTTTGCGGCTATGGCGATTGAGTTTGGCAAAATCACCTTTGATGCGATCCCATTCAGGCTTCGGATAAATGACCAAACAAGGTTGATGCAAGTCCTTGCGTATCCACAGGCCTTCATGCAATACCGGCTCGAGCTGCTTGCGCAACTTCGAAGGGAGCTGTAGGCGCCCTTTATTGTCCAGTTTGCAGGGGTAATCCCCAAGTAAATCGAGCATGTGGTCTGAATTTTTTTGGAATTCGAAAGCGAAAATAGGGGAGTTTTACCACTTTTCCCCACTTGGGAGACAAAATATTGAAATTTGTTGATAAAATGGTGTTCATAACTGGTTTAGGGGAGCCCCTTTGTCTTCTCAGAGTGCTTGATAAATATGGAGAAATGACGAATTTGCGAGATGGTGGGGTAAAGTGGGGTATTTTGGTGGATTGTGGGGAATTGACCAAACAAGAGGGTATGGATAATTAATCCGATGGAATAGGAAGCAAGCGCGGTCAGACTCCGTTATTTGTGGCATGGATCTGAAGAAAATTGAATCGGTATATTTTCTAGGTATTGGTGGAATAGGGATGAGCGCCTTGGCTCGTTTTTTTCATCGCCAAGGAAAACAGGTTATGGGATATGACAAAACGCGCACAGCTCTCACCATTGAACTAGAGTTGGAAGGTTTGGCCATACATTATGATGATCATGTGTTAGAGATTCCAGAGATCATTCGATTGGCTCAAAGGGACAAAGTCCTATTGATCTACACTCCAGCCATCCCTAAGGATAGCAATGAGCTCAATTGGTTTATTGAAGCGGGTTATCGCCTTTACAAGCGTTCGGAAGTATTAGGTCTTCTTACCGAAAATTCCAAATCCATCGCGGTGGCGGGGACGCATGGAAAAACCACGACATCTGCTATGATTGCCCATATTTTGGTTGATGCAGGATGGCATTGCAACGCCTTTTTGGGTGGCATAAGTGGAAATTACCAAACCAATATGCTCATACATCCAAATGCGGCTTGGACCGTGGTTGAAGCGGATGAATTCGATCGTTCCTTTTTGACTTTGTCTCCTACCATCGCCATCATCACTAGCATGGATGCTGATCATTTGGATATCTATGGCAGCCACGATTTTATGAAGGAAAGCTTCAATCTATTTGCGGCACGCATTCAACAAGATGGCCAGCTTTTCTTCAAACAACATTTGCCATTACAACCCGAGATGCTGCAAGCCAATGTGAGTTATACCTCTTATGATTTAAATAATAATGCAGCGATTTTTGCATCCAATATTCAGATCCAAAATGGCAAGTACCACTTCGACTGGCACAATGGAGATGAAAAGATCGAAGACATTGAGCTGGGATTGCCCGGCCGACATAATGTTGAAAATGCGGTTGCAGCGATTGCTGCCTGTCGACAGGTCGGCGTTTCAAAGGAGTCAATCAAACAGGCGTTGGCCTCTTTTAAAGGAGTGAAGAGAAGATTCGATTATGCCCTTCTTCGCCCTGATCTAGTGGTGATCGATGATTACGCCCATCACCCGGAGGAACTCCGAGCTGCCATCGCAAGTGCGCGTGAATTATTTCCCAACAAAAAGATAACTGGCGCATTCCAACCACACCTATTCTCCCGCACCCGGGATTTTGCAGATGCCTTCGCAGAAGCATTAGGGGCATTGGACGAGGTGATTCTGCTCCCCATTTACCCTGCGCGCGAAAAACCAATTGAAGGAATTCATTCACAAATGTTGTTGGATAAAATTTTAAATAGTTCAAAAATTATAGTGGAGAAAGATGGTTTATTAGCAGAGTTGTTGTCCAAACCAAGGGAAGTGATCATGATTTTAGGTGCGGGAGACATCGACACGTGCGTGGCACCTGTCGTGGCCGCCTTCTCAAATCAAATGTGAGGGGTATCAAGAATTCCTTCTTTGGGCAATCAATTCCAAAACAAACCATTGACCAAAGAAAAAAACATACTACTCTCTGAAATCGATCGCAAAAAGCGCAAACGAAAATTAGTGCTTGCCACTTTGGCTTTGTTCTGTGCGCTCGGAATGGCAGGTGTAATGGGTGCTGTGTCTTTGCACCAGGCATCTGCCAAATGCTGGGATGTGGAAGTCAAGGTAATCTATGCCGATAGTTCAGTTTTCTTGACCAATGAGGATTTGCTTAAATCCATCCAACCTCATCTAGATTCAGTCCAGAACTTTCCCCTTCAACAAATCGATCTGAATGCCATCCACCGCGCTGTAACAAAAACAAATGCGGTCAAAAATGCTGGAGTATTTACCACGGTTGACGGTCGTTGTGTTATTGAGGTTGAGCAGCGGGTGCCCGCGGTTCGTGTGTTCAACCGGCATGGAGAATCTTTCTATATGGATAGCGAAGGGTATACCTTCCCTGCGAATTATCGAGCTGCCGTCAGATTGCCGGTGGTCACTGGTGATATAGAAGAAGGCGTCATCAAGGATTCTTACTTGACTGACGAATGGGTATACAAAAGCTGCATGGACGACATATTGCGCTTGGCGCAATTCATTGCTGCAAACGAATTTTGGTCGGCTCAAATTGAACAGATTTTTCTCAACGCGAACGGCGATTTTGAGGCCATCACACGAGTGGGAGACCACCAAGTCATTATTGGAGATGCCAATGACTTGGAGGTGAAGTTCAAAAAATGGATGGCGTTTTATGCAAATACAATCCAATCAAAAGATTTAAATGAATATAAAACAATCAACCTGAAATTTGAAGGGCAGATTGTATGTGCTAAATAGAATAATATTGGTAATACAACGATGAATATGAACTCAGAAATAGTTGTCGGACTCGACATTGGTACCACCAAAATCGCTTGCATCGTAGGTAAAAAGTACGAAAACGGCAAGATCGAAATACTCGGTGTGGGGAAAAGCATTAGTGACGGTGTAACCCGCGGAGTCGTGAGCAACATTGATAAAACGGTAGCGAGCATTCGCGCGGCGGTCGAAGAGGCTGAGCGCGAAAGCAATGTGTCTATCAAATTGGTCAATGTGGGCATCGCTGGTCAGCACATCAAAAGCGTACAATTGCGCGGAATGCGGACGCGCGCCAGTAATGATGATGAAATTTCAAGAGCGGATATCGACGCCCTTATCGATGACATGAACAAAATGGTCATGTTGCCAGGTGAGGAAATCATACATGTATTGCCTCAAGAATTTACCGTTGATGGAGAACGCGGAATCAAGGATCCGATCGGTATGTCGGGTATCCGACTGGAGGCCAATTTCCATGTGATTACTGGACAAGTATCAGCTATCAAGAATATTTACAAGTGTGTCATGAAAGCAGGACTCACAGTGGATGTGTTAACGTTGGAGCCACTGGCCAGTGCAGCGGCCGTGCTCAGCGAAGAAGAACGCGAAGCTGGAGTAGTATTAGTAGATATCGGTGGTGGTACCACTGACATTGCCATCTTCCAAGACGGCATCATCCGTCATTCAGCGGTTATTCCATTTGGTGGAAATGCTATCACAGACGACATCAAGCAGGGTTGTACCATCATGAAAGGCCAAGCGGAGCAACTCAAGGTCCGCTTTGGAAGTGCGTTGGCTACTGAGAATAAAGAAATTGAAATCATTGTGATTGCGGGTCTACCAGGCCGCGATCCAAAAGAGATTTCATCACGTAACTTGGCTCAGATCATTCAAGCGCGTATGGAGGAAATCCTCGAACACGTGCACTTTGAAATCCGCAATAGCGGTTTGGAAAAGCACCTAATAGGAGGTCTAGTTTTGACCGGTGGTGGCTCGCAACTCAAACACATGAAACAATTGGTAGAATACATCATGGGAATGGACTGCCGAATTGGTTTTCCGAACGAGCATGTGGCCAAAGCGGTTAACGAGAATATGCTGACTCCAACGCTCAGCACAGGGGTTGGTTTGGTTATCAACTCCCTCGATAAATTGGTCATTGAAAATACGCGTGAAAAGAGTCCTAAGGAAAAAGAGGAAACGCCAGTGGAAGCTCCGAAGCCCATTTCAAGAGCCAAAGAAGAACAACGTTCAGGTCGATTTGGTCAAGGATTCCTAAACAAAATCAAGGAGTTTCTCGACACGGAAGAAGATTAAATAAAAAGCCATCCCTCGGGATGGCTTTTTTTTGATAGTCTTTTCAGAATGAATGTCACAGGGCAAGGAGCGATCTAAAATGAGCATAGGCCGCAGTTATTTGTTCGGGTGTCGCGACAGCCTCAATATCACATTGACCAAAATCCTTGAGAAGGGCCATTCGGATTTGGCCACCGCTATTTTTTTTGTCATGTTGAGCGTACGTCATCCAGTGATCCGCTTCAGGCCAATCCAATAAGCGAAGTTGAAAAGCGTCAATTAGATGCAATGCAATCTCCTGAGAGGGAAGGCTCGATTCGGGAAAACACATTGTACTGATTTGTATTTCAATGGCGAGACCGGCGGCGACTGCAATTCCGTGTGCCACCGGACGACCTTGGCTCAAAAACCAAGATTCCAAGGCGTGCCCAATGGTATGACCCGCATTGAGCGATTTTCGGATACTCTGTTCGAAAGGATCTTTTGTTACGATCTCCAATTTGACTTTAGCCGATAAAATGATGTCGTCCAACTCGAGCGGCTCGTCCAATAGGATGCTGCTTATCGTATCATCGTAGCTAGATTGATTCCGAAGGAGCGCATGTTTCACCATTTCGGCGCGACCGCTCAGCAATTCTGATGGCGCCAATGTTTCAAGAAATGATGAACAAACGAGGGTACATTTTGCAAAAGCAACAAGGCCAATCATGTTTTTATAATCGCCCAAATCCAGACCTGTTTTTCCTCCAATGGCTGCATCAGTCATGGCCATCAAGCTTGTTGGAATGTGGATGAAATCAATGCCTCTCTTGTAATTTGCCCCCACCCAACCACCTATATCAGTGATTACACCACCGCCAAGATTGATCAAAAGACTCTTTTTGTCCGCCCCTGAATCCATTAATTGCAGAAACAACTGCTCAGCAATAGGTAGGGTCTTGGATGGCTCACCGGGTTCCACTACAAGTATCTCGGCCTTACTTAAGGGTTCGCAATGTTCCACCAAAATGGGAAAACAAAGCTCCAACGTGTTTTCATCGCAGAGCACAAACACCTTGGAATGCGAATGGCATTGTTCGATCAGATAGTCCTGAACCTCATTGAGATGAGATGCAAATAGGACGAAGTCGGATGTAGGTGCAATCATGGGAACAAAGGTGCAGTAAAAATGGAAAGGGCAAAAAAAAAGCGAGCAAGCTCGCTTTAAAAAGTGGTGGTACCTCCAGGAATCGAACCAGGGACACAAGGATTTTCAGTCCTTTGCTCTACCAACTGAGCTAAGGTACCTTTTTTATGGGCGGCAAATGTATGCAATTTTTGGTATAATCCAAGTCTTTTTTGTCATTGACACAAAAAAAAGCGAAAGTCGCTCCAAGTGAGCCTTTGATCTTTGAAGGGCGAGCCTTGCCATTGTGATTTTGTTAAAACATTTGTTGCAGCAGGCATCCTAAAGCCCTGAATGACGTCTTTGGGGCGTGGCAGGCCATTATGGTGAAAATGCATGAATAGATGAAATAGGCGTTAGGAGCATATGAATATTGTTAAGAATCCGATAAATTCGGTTTTTTTTGCGATCTAAGTAAAACTACGTAGTTGAGTTCAATGGTTTTCATTATATTTGCCTCGTTTTGTTATAACCGCAATTAACTTATTTAATTAACCAAATCTCTTAATCATGAGTAAACAACTACGTTCACTCTCAGGAAGACTTACGCGATGTTACAATGTGGCATCTTGGTCTACCGGAGCGAAGGCTCTAGCTTTCAACCTTTTTCTTGTTATGTGCAGCGCGCTATCAATGAGCGCTCAAGGCGAATTCGATTGCAATGTGCAATTGGATTGTCCTGCTGATGTGGTGGCCGAATGTGGCACCAACATCGAGAATTTTGAAGTACTCGGTTATCCAACCGTTTCTTCAGATTGCCAAATCGAAATCACTTTTTCAGACGTAACAGTTGAAGGCGGCAATGGCTGCTCCTACAGCATTGTACGTACTTGGATCGTAAGTGCTCTAGATGCTTCTGCAACTTGCAGTCAGAACATCTCTTTTGTTGACACACAAGGTCCAGTGTTCACGGATGCTCCTGCCAACGCAAGCTACCAATGTGTAGAAGAAGTGCCTGCAATGGGCGCAGTTTCTGCAATGGATTGCAATGGCTACGAGGTGTCTAATGGCTTTGAGTCTCACACAGGCGGCGACACATCAAATTGTGTGTTGACCACTTCAGTGGGTCCTGGTCCAGACTGGTCAGTATGGTTGAATGGTCTAGCGGTTGCTGGTCTTCAAGCCAATGACTACTACCGTTGGGTTGCAGGTACTACTAGCATGTCATTCTATGATGATGGCACTGCTTACCTAGAAGGTGAAGTAGTTAACATGACAAACAATGGCCAGAAATGGCAAGTGGAGTTTTGGATGCAAAACGGATCAGATTGGTCAGATTGGAGCAGCATGGGCCGCTCTTACAAGGACGATCTAGGTCTTGGTGCACCATATTATACCTCATGGTCATACTATGAATTGGTTCCTGTGCTTTCGCACATGACTGGTTTAGGTGCCAACGCGGGTAGCGAATTGTACTTGTCACACCAGCCTTCTAACTACTACTTCGGTTTCCAATTCGGCCAAGGTGCGAACAACAGAAATGCCAATCACGGCGGTTCTGGATGGTTCTACTATTGGGGTAACGTTGGCAGCCAAGATGTAGAAGGTCATGGCGACTTGACTACTGATAAGGATTGCACACCAAATAATCCAGATGTAACTTGTGTAGACGAAATTACACGTGTTTGGACTGCAGTTGATGATTGCGGAAATGTATCTCGTCATACACAGCTTATCACTGTGAATGATACAACAGCTCCAACTTTCGAAAACTGCCCAGATGCAATCACAATCAATTGCACTGAAACACCTGTAGCTGTTGATCCTGCAACTTTGATTGCAACGGACAATTGCAGCGGTGATGTAACAATTAGCTTGGTTGGTGAAGGTGTATATGAAGTCATCACTCCTTGCTATGCAACGATGACTTATACTTACTTAGCTGCTGACGAATGCAACAACCGTGCTTTCTGCACTTACACTGTTTCAATCGTGGATAATGAGCCAGCTGTATTGACTGTTCCTGCAGACATCGAGCAAAGCTGCGATGAAGAAATCGTATACGCACCTGCTACTGCAACTGACAACTGTCAGGACGTAACAGTAATGGAAGGTGAAATGGAAATGATTCCTGGCGATTGCCCACAATCATACACGATCATCCGTAATTTCTGGGTGACCGATGGTTGCAACGGTACTGCTTATGGCACACAGACTATTAATATCTATGACAACGAAGCTCCTGCATTCGTAGAATTCCCAGCACAAGTGTCTGTGGAGTGTGGTCAATTGGAAACTGTTCCAGTACCGACTGCTACGGACAATTGCGATCTAGAAGTAGACGTAACTGTAGAATTGGATACCAATTCAGGTGGTTGCCCTTACGTGATCGTTCGTAACTTGACTGCTACTGATGATTGTGGCAACGCTTCTACAGCTGTGCAATACATCACAATCACTGACACCACTGCTCCAACTTTGGAGGTGCCAGCTGACATGTTGGTTGAGTGCAACGAAGTTCCAGAAGCACCAGGTGTTGAAGGTGCAACGGCTTACGACAACTGCGAATTTGATGTTACAGTCTCTTTTGACACTGAAACAATTGAAGGTGAATGTGAGAATAGCTACACCATCCTTTGGATTTGGACTGCTACTGACTACTGCGAAAACGTATCTATGGATACAACTGTAATTACAGTGGTTGATACAACCAATCCTGAAATCTTCACACAAGGTGGTGGTGAGTTTAGCTGTGACGAGGAAATCGTTTATGGTTCTGCTACCGCTACTGACAACTGCGACGAGGACGTAGCAATCACAATGTCTGAGCCAGTAATCACAGCTGGTAACTGCCCAGAGAGCTACACTATGGTGGTTACTTACACTGCTACAGACAATTGTGGTAACAGCGCTTCAGCTTCAATCACTTATTATGTTTATGACAACGAAGCGCCCATCTTTGGTGAGCAATCGAATGAATTTGCATATGAGTGCGATGAAATCATACCAGTAACTGAACCAACTGCTACAGACAACTGCAGCACGTTCGTGCTTACGTATGTAGATAGCCAAGAAGTTACGGCAGATTGCAACACTGGCTTTGAGCGTGTTTGGACGGCTACCGATGCTTGTGGCAACTTTAGCAACTTTACACAGTATATCTCTATCTACGATGAGACAGCTCCAGTTATTGCGGGTGTGATTGAAATCAGCATGCCATGCGACAACATCAGCTACGAAGTAGGTGTTACAGCTACAGACAATTGCGACGAAGAAGTAACAATCACTTGGTTGGGCGATGAGCCTGTAAGTGGTTCTTGCGCTGGTCGTTTGATCCGTACCTACATGGCGGAAGACAATTGTGGCAACACATCTGAGTTTGAGCAAATCATTCTTTTGATCGACGAAACAGATCCAGTTGTAGAAACACAAACACCTGATGCAACTTTCGAGTGCGGTCAGTTATTGCCTGAGCCAACTGCATCATTCAGCGATACATGTGATGATGAATTGGATTATTCTTCTGAAGTAAATTCTGAAGTGATCGAGTGCATTGAATACATCACGTATACTTTCACTGCAACAGACAACTGTGGTAACTCAACTTCTACAGAGGTGGTTTACACCATCGTAGATACACAAGATCCAACTTTTGGTACTGATGTAATCACTGAGTACACTGTAGAATGCGGACAAGAATTGCCTGTGATTGTTGCTCCAACGGCATACGATGTATGCGACAGCGAAGTTGAAATCGAAGCGACTACAGATGTAGTTGGTGGCTCTTGCCCAGCTGAATACACTACATATTATATGTACCGTGCATTCGACGACTGTGGCAATGAAGCATTCTTGACTATTGCGGTGAATGTTATCGATACTACTGCGCCTGTATTCGAAGAAGAGCAAGAATTTGCTTACATGTATGAGTGCGACGAGGTAATCCCAGTGATTGAGCCAGTTGCTACTGATCTTTGCAGCACTGTAGAATTGACTCATGAAGATCAAGGTGAAATCACCAACGATTGTCAAGGTGGATTCATCCGTATTTGGACTGCTACCGATGCGTGTGGAAACCAAAACTTCTTCACTCAATACATCATGGTATATGATGAAACAGCTCCAGTAATCGAAGGTGATATCGAAGTAAGCATGCCTTGCGATGATATTAGCTACGAAATCGGAGTAACTGCTACAGACAACTGTGACGATGAAGTTACTATTACATGGTTGGGTGATGAGCCAGTGAGCGGAAGCTGCGCGGGTCGTTACATCCGTACTTACTCTGCAGTGGACAATTGTGGCAACACAACAACTTTCGAACAGTTCATCTCTTTGATCGACGTAACAGCTCCAGTGGCTAGCGTAGATCCATTGGATCAGACAATCGAGTGTGGTACAACTTGGGCGCCAGCTTCAGTTAGCTTCACTGATAATTGCGATGATGTAATGGAATTGACTGCTGATGTATTTGTTACACAAGATTCTTGTCAGAGTGTTTACACGTACATCTGGATCGCAATCGATCATTGCGGAAATACTACAACTGTTGATCAAGTGATCACAGTGGTAGATACTCAAGCTCCTGTAGTAGTTGAAGAACCTGCTGACATGATCTATGAGTGTGACCAAGAATGGTCTTTCGCTGATGTGAACTTCACAGATGTTTGCACCGAGTTGGTTAATGTAGAATTCGGAATGATCCCATCAGGTGATGATTGCGAAATGGTATACACCTA
>Ga0315905_10006407_pt1 | contig 11968 bp, 8 predicted proteins | sample LakEriMetagenome_5_FD_203522 | JGI IMG/M metagenome (GOLD analysis project Ga0315905, IMG submission 203522) | Freshwater fungal communities from buoy surface, Lake Erie, Ohio, United States - Buoy 4 MA121 | ecosystem: Environmental > Aquatic > Freshwater > Lake | place: USA: Lake Erie, Ohio...
TTGCCAAAAAGCAGCTTGTTCAATACACAAAACTGCGCACAGAGCGACTCACCCCCGAGAACATCCAAGGTCTGCTCGATCAATCGAATGCGATCCATCTGGAACTATGGGATCAAGCGATCGCGGCTGCCGAACACGACCAGCGATCGGTGGTAATGGGACTGTTCATCGAATCGATCAATGAAGTCATCGATCTGCACTCGAAACGACTGTTTGTGGGTCTTTACAACCGTATTCCCTTGACGATTTGGGCATCCTTGTGGTTCCTGATCGTACTAGGCATGGCTTCTTTTGGGTACCAAGCCGGGATTGCTGGAACCACCCGATCGCTGGAAATGCCGGTGTTTGCATTAGCCTTTGCAGGGGTTCTGTATCTGATATTCGATTTAGACCGATCGCACGAGGGCTTATTGCAAGTCAGCCAGCAAGCTATGGTTGAGCTGCATTCGACGATTCAGTCGGAACAATGATTTGAAACAACCATCGCTTTAACAATCGCAACTCCCTCGAGGAAATAGGTCTCAGCATTTCCGAACTTATAATGATGAATCAACCGATAACTTCACGAACGACTCTGGCGTGACCATCGATCTGAGTTAATCTCTGCTCGAGACCTTGAAAGTAGTGGGTTAATCGAGCATGATCGAGCCCCAATAGATGCAAGATCGTCGCATGAAGATCGCGGACTTGAACCCGATCCTCGACGGCACGGAACCCAAATTCATCGGTAGCTCCGTAGACGGTTCCCCCACGGACTCCACCACCGGCCATCCAAACACTATAGCCATACGGATTGTGGTCGCGGCCAGCCGAGCCCTCCGAGGTCGGTGTGCGACCAAATTCACCTCCCCAAATTACGAGCGTGGAGTCTAGCATCCCTCGGGCCTTCAAATCTGAAATCAATCCTGCAATCGGCTTGTCTATCTGCTTACCATTACGAACGTGCTTGTTGTCGTTCTCGCCATGCGTATCCCATCCGTCTGAGCCCCCACCGTGGTAAAGTTGCACGAAACGGACTCCTCGTTCAACAAGGCGACGAGCGTTGAGGCATTGAGTACCGAACGACCGTGTTTCTTCTTGGTCAAGCCCATAAAGTGTTTTCGTCATCTGTGTTTCACTGCTCAGATCGACCGCTTCTGGGGCGGTCGATTGCATGCGATACGCGAGCTCATAAGCCGCGATGCGGGACTCCAATACGTTGTCATGGCTGTAGGCCTGCTGGAACCGACGATTCAAGGTTTGAGAAAAATCTAAGATCCTGCGCTGATCGCCGTCTCTCCGATTCTCCGGTGTGTCCAAGTACAAAATCGGCGCCCCGACGCTTCGCAACTCCGTCGCTGAATGAACTGCAGGGAGGAAACCATTCCCATAGGTTACCGGCCCCCCTTTCAAGGGCCCGTCGCGCATCACTACATATCCTGGTAGCTCCTGAGACTCTGATCCTAGTCCATACGTCGTCCATGCCCCTAAACTGGGACGCCCCATTTGACTCGAGCCTGTATGGGATAGATAAAGCGCCGGTGCATGGTTGAATTCACTGTGATAGCAACTTCTGATGACCGCTAATTCGTCTGCGACGTTCGGGAGATGTTCAAACATGTCCGATATCTCGATCCCTGACTTACCGCATCGTCGAAACTTTCGATGACTCGGTAAGAGCTTAGCTTCGCTGGCCTTGGTAAACTCGAGGTTCAAATTGGCGAAACTAGGGGGAAGCGTCTTGCCAGCATAGTGCATCAACGATGGCTTAGGATCGAAAGTGTCGACCTGACTGGGCCCCCCGTGCATGAACAGGGAAATAACCGCCTTGGCTTTTGCAGCATGATGCGTTTGATGAGGCGCTAGCGGATGATCCGATGCGGAAGAACGTTGATTCAAATCGAGAAGTGCCAATGCACCGATCCCCATCCCCGCACGCGCGAGCAAGGATCGCCGATTCAAATGTTGATAGTCAATCTTTTGCATGAGGGCTCATCATCAGTTTGTGCTAATGAACTCCGAGGTGTTGAAGATCGCTAAGCATAGATCGGCCAAAGCGCGTTCTGAAACGCGATCGATCCCCTTTTCTTGGTAACTCGATCGGGTTTGCTCAAGGAAATCCTTCGCTGCCTGTAGCTCTTCTTCGGAAATCTCACGACTGTAAGCCAATAGCCAAGCCAATTGAATCTGGGAGGATTCCTGCTCTCCCGCCTCTCGAACCAAGCGCTGGCTCATCGCGGTCGCTTGGCTGGCAACGATCGTGTTGTTAAGCATGGTCAGGCATTGTGCGGGGACGGTCGTGGTTTGCCGAGTCGGACAACTGACACTGTTGTTTGGTGGATCAAAGGCCTCAAAAAAAGGAAATCGAAAGGAGCGGCGATTCAAAATGTAAATAGCGCGGCGATTTTTTTCTTGTGTCACAGGCCATTTCTTTGCGGCCTTCTGCTCGATATCGTAAATCCCAAGCATTTCCTCCTCAGACAGTGCAGGCACGAAAGGAGCACCATAGCTTTTCAATTCCAAACTCCCCGCGCTCGCATGCAAATGATCCCACACTTCTTCTGCCGACAATCTCCGTGACGGAAAACTGGATAGCAGTCTGTTTTCAGGATCGATCTGCATAGCTTTGTGAGATCGATGGACCGATTGTTGGTAGGTCGCTGAAAGTAGTAATTGCCGGTGCAGATGCTTGAGATCCCAGCTACTCTGGCAAAAATCAACTGTCAACCAATCGAGCAGTTCCGGATGGGTCGGCGCGGCGCCCTTGAGCCCAAGGTCGTTGGGAGTTGCTGCGATCGCCTTTCCAAAATGCCACTGCCAAACGCGATTGACGAAACTTCTTGCGGTCAATGGATTGGATGGTGATACCAGCCATTTTGCCAATGCAGCGCGGCGTTGAAGATTTTCACCCTCTCCACTCGCAAGCTCTCCACCGTCGGGAAAAAACGCTGGTATCGATGGAGCGATCTGTCCGCGTGGCTTTGATAGCTCCCCTCGCCCGAGAAGGCGGATCGGAGTCGGAGTCGATGCATGCCTGAAAATGCGATAATGATTCCTCTCACCTTGAGCCCAGCCCTTCTTATTTGTGTTGCGATCCCAGGTTTCACTAGCAGCAAAAATCGCCTCGAGACCGAAGTAATCACGCTGGCTGATCGGGTCGTATTTATGATTGTGACAATTGGCACAGCCGACCGTCAAACCTAGCATCGCCTCGCCAAACGTGGAGAACTGGTCCGTCCTCCGTACATATTCGAGCATCTCTGGGTATTGGTCGAGCGCATTGGGCCATGGCCCCAGAGTCCATAGAGCAACAGCATTGGACATCTCTTGATTTTCGTCTGGCCAAAGCTCGTCGCCAGCAACTTGCTCCATGAGAAACCGGTCGATCGGTTTGTTAGAAGCAAAGCTGCCAATGACATAATCTCGATAATGCCACGCTTGCTCATAGAGAATATCCGTTTCGAAACCACCCGAATCCGAATAACGCACCACATCGAGCCAATGCCTAGCCCAACGCTCCGCATAAGCATTCGAGCCAAGCAACTCATCAACGAGTATTGGATACGCATCAGGTCGGGTGTCCGACAGGAACGCCCGAATCCGATCGGGGGAGGGGGGGAGCCCTGTCAAATCAAAGAAAACCCTCCTCAAGAGTTCGAACCGAGACGCAGCGGGTGCAGGTTCGAGACTCTCTTTTTCTAGACCCACAGCAATAAACCGATCGACAGGTGTTTGAACCCAGTTTGCGTTCGAGGATTGCTGGGGGATCGGTATCGGTGGCAGCCTCAACGGCTCAAACGCCCAATGCGATCGAAAAGTCTCCAAGCGAGGATCCGCTATTTCCTCACTCGCAGGCCACAGGGCACCTTGATCGATCCAGGCTCTTATCAATCCAATTTCATCGGGAGACATTCCATCGCGATCCGGAGGCATGGAATGGTCGGCTTCGATGTGGGCAATACGATGGACCAATGCGCTCGACAGGCTATCTCCCAGTAGGATTCCTGGACCACTCTCCCCACCCTCGAGCACTTGCGCTCGTGTCCCCAACGAAAACCCACCTTGATCGAGACCCGGGCCATGACAGTCGAAACAGTACGACTCAAACAGTGGCTTGATATCTTTCGCAAAATCCACAGGACGCATCACGCTCGGTGGAAGTCGTGGAGCCACCCTTGCCGCATTGAAATGGAGGAGTACTTTTTCCTCGCTCAGCACATGAGAATAGATCGCAATCGCCGTCAGTTTACCATCGAAGTACCGACCACCTTTCTCCCAGCTCTCGCCACCGATTTGGATTGGGCGTCGATTGGTGATGGAGCCTGCCTTGTCTCTCGCGCGATCAACAGCTTTCCCATCGATATACAAGACATTTTCACCCGTCGCACTGCGAGTCCAAACCAGATGATGGAACCGACCATCATTGAGACCTGGCGGTGATGCCAAAACAACATCGCCACCACCCGATGGACCAACACCGACAAGAATGCGGCCTTCGTTGATGCCCTCATTCAAGCTACCTCCGATGATCCCCCAATCGCTCGATGCCCAGCCGCTGGTGAACTTGCTCACCACAGTCGCGTTTCCTGGCCAATACTTTGCATCCCAAACTTGATCGCTGAGAAACCAGAGTTCGACGGATAAGCTGGGACTATCCAACCCAGCCGAGCCGTCTAACTCGACGAGATTCATTCCATCAAACACGGCCGACCTTGCCGAGACTCCTTCCGTCGAATCGACAAATTCAACGCCAGTCGTCGCTACGGCAGTCCATTGATTCCCGACCGATAGCTCCCCAGTTTGGTCCTGGTAGGACTCTGCATTATTGCGATCCAGTTTATCGCGATTAAGGGGTTGCAGTGGGAGGTAGTAGAATAGAGGTTGGCTGTTAACAACCTCATCGTTTGCTTTTGTCTTTTGACCCTGCAACACAGGTGCCATACAACCAAACGCAAACCAAAGAATTACCAGACCGCTAAGGATTCGCATAGTCTCAGTTGGGAGATGGGTTATTCGAAACCTCAAGTCTAGCTTGGTAGAACCCATTCGGCAAGTTCGAGTTACGAATCAACTTGTTCTGCTGAAAAACGCCATTTATCCACTGCAATAAATCTTCGCCAACTAGGAGCAGATCGGTAATGATTCGATATCGACCTCGATGGGTACCTTGTACCTCTGGTTGTACAACCGTGCTTTGTAACTTGGGCGAGGGCTCAGTTTGATAAATCCCTTCGATACCGAAATACCGCAAACCAAGAACAAGATATCCTCGTAGAACTGCAGTTTCGCAAAGCATCCGACACGCTTGAGCCCACTCGACTTGTCATGGTACTTTATCCAAGCGGTGGACTTCTTCATCTCAGGTGCAATCCGATAGAACACGGCTACGGAATAACTTTTTGTCTCCTTAATCTGGTGGACTATAGGCAACTCTTCGCCAAACTCTCGAACGAGACTTTCAACCTCCTCGATAATCGCCGCTTGTTTTGGCGACTTTGCCAAAACGAAACGCATCACATCGAGCGTGATCGACTCAAGCCAAGATTGCTTTTTGACCTCCGTCATTTGATTGATCTGCGAAAAAGACACACCGACATCGACGTAGCGCAGCCAAGCGTCCTCGCGATCAACCGATCTTGAGGCGAATCGGATACTGCCGGGTTCCTCGGCCGAGGTGAAGTTGATGTAAACATGGTCAAACTTATCGGCGATGGTTAACCCCAACTGCCGCGACTTGCGAGCGATCCTGGCTCCCGTAAAAACATGGGATTTCGGAAGCTTCAGGAGTTTGCCTGGATCCTGCGGATTGGAACCGTCTACGTTTGGCTCATCGGTTTCGAAGTACCGGATATCGGTTAGCAGTTTACCGCTGGCCATGATCCACTCACTCGAATCCTTCGCGATCCGGGATTTCGATCGTTACGTCGCTCCCATCGGGCAGCCCATCGATTTGGCGACCGATAATCCCGCAAAAATCCCAGTACTCGTAGAGATCCGAAACGTAGACATTCGATGCCTCAAATTCACCCTCGAGCGTCGGGAGCAATTTGAAGCCATAGCATTGGTCTTGCTCAAGCTTCAGACCTTCGGCTTGAACTTCGTCGACCAAATCGATCAACAGCCATTGTGTCAGATTATCTTCGTCTTCAAGCAAATCAAAAAACTCATCCTGAGTCTCCGCAACGACCTCGTTAGTCCCGTCGGAAATATTCAAGAAATTGACTTGCTCTTGTTCATCGAACCAAAACAGGTCTCCGAAGGCGTTCATCATCCACGGCTGGATCTGGGTGCCGGGTGGAATGAGCCAAGTCCATTCTGAAAACAACTGAGTCCAATCGATGTCCTCCATCGAAAGAAGGTAGTCTTCGAGCTCCATTTCAATTCCTATTGGTCAGAGTTGGGGATACGCGTCTCGATGCAGTCGTAAAGACTCGCCGCATGAGAGATTGTAGTCGATGCCAAAAGCCTAGACTTGGCCCAGACGGGATTGCCACTTGCATTTTCCAACCCATCTTCACTGAGCACCAGCATGCAATTGCCACCCCCAAAACCAATCCCCATAGCCACGAATATCCTTGAAGAATCGACCGTAGATGTCGTACAATGCAGGCATGAATTCTCAAGAACTTGTCGATTTGGTACGCGAACAAGGCATCGATATTTTCGAAAGGATGTTTCGCGCCGTGGAGCTTGTACAGCAACGTTTGAATCGAGCTTGTGATGCCCTACGCCAGGCCCAGGTTCCTTATGCGGTCGTCGGTGGAAACGCCGTTGCTGCATGGGTAGCTACGATTGACGAAGGCGCAGTGAGGAATACGCGCGACGTGGACCTGCTATTGGAGGAGAAAGATCTTCCACGAGCCACCCAAGCCCTCCAAGCCGCCGGATTCGTGCGTGACGAAGTCATGGGCACAGTCGTATTTCTCGACGGTCCGGATGGCAAACCCAGTCAAGGTTTGCGTATCCTTATCGCTCAGCGCAAGGTTCGTCCGGAGTATGCCAGTCCCACTCCAAGTGTCGAGCAATCGGTTGAAATACGTCACAAGCAGATTGTGGAATTCGAAGCCTTGGTCGAAATGAAACTCAATAGCTATCGAGACAAAGACAAAACTCACCTGCGGGACATGATTCAAATAGGACTCATCGATGCCAGTTTAACAAGTCGCTTCCCCGCCGAACTCGCTCAGAGACTTCAAGCGATCCTCGACGACCCGGATGGCTGAGCGGTTGATTCTATCCCGTCACGGGGTATTGTCGATCATCCGAGCATCGGCTACCATCAACTAATTCGCCCTAACATACGTTCACTCAATAAAGGATTATCGGATGAATAGGGCTATTCGTATCGGCGGCATTTGTGTCTCGAAAACCGGCGTCGCAGCCTTTCTGTTCGGCCTGTGCGTTTTGCTTGGTAACCAACGGAGCAACGCGGCTGCGGTATCCTTTGTTGGACGAGCCCCAATCAATTTCACAAGCTCGATCCCGGGTATCATCAAGCACGATGTCTTTTACTTCGACCTAACCATAGACGACTCCATTGTAGACACCGACCATCGGGTATTCCCCAATGGACCCGGTGGCGTGACTGCGTTGGGTGAATTTGCCGATGCGGTCGTGAGCTTTAAGATCTATGCTTATCCCGGAAACCAGGGGGGGTACGACCCCAAGGATGTTACCTACGATTATACCACCTCCATGATCCGGACGGTGGATGCGGGTCCCGGGCCTGGAAATACCTTTCACAACGAACACTTAACAATCTCATTAACCGTTTCCCAGGAAAGCCTCAATGCGGGAGCAAGATTTCAGTTCATCATGCTCAATCTCTACAACGGGACTAGCTACGCTCCCTACAATGAAACGCAGTACATTCTCGATACCAGCGCAAGTGGATTTCCAATGTCCCTTGCGGACCTATTCCTCCACGGTACAAGGTCCTTGGAGAACTTCGAAGGAGTGCGGCCTGCGCAATCGGTGGCAGGTTCGGATGGAATATTTATGGAAGGACTCTTCGGCTCTGGGACTCTCGCGTCTGGAGATGGTGTTACTCTAACTGCAACTCCGGTTCCAGAACCATCGAGTTGTGCAATCGCCAGCCTGAGCTTGCTCATGATCGCCATACAAAAACGGCGAAGTGCACGAAGGTAATGATGAGCGAGAACAACCCTCTGGTTATCGGCTGCGTCGAAGCCGATAACCCAACATGGACGAAAATCCAAAAACTGATCTCTGCACCGCAGTTCGAGCCAGGTTCCGGCATCGAATTTGTCGCGAATGTCTCGTTCCTTGCTCGACCAGAGTACCAAAAACTAACTCCCCAGAAGGTGGTCGAGGCGTTGCCCGAATCTTATGAGCCTCGCTTTGTTTTCGTCGTCGATAGCGTAACGCTTCAAAGCGAAGCGCATCCTATCTTGGTCATTGGATTTGATTCAGATTCCGAAAGAAATGTTGATATCCGTACTTTTCGGGCACTCCCATCGACGATCCAGAGTATCGAAAACAACCTGTCGATTGGAAACATGGACTTCCAAGATTTCGCAAACAACACAGACTCCGAAGGTATCTTTCGAGGTTTTCCAAGCTGAAGTAAGATTTCTGGGCAGTAGACTATAGAAACCAGAGTCACTACCCTCCGAGTAATTCTCACCCTTTGCAGCTAAGTCGGAGCGAAACAATCGTAGACGCTCACGCAGACTTGAGAACAATGAATTCAAGGGGTATTATATACCTCACAGATCCTTTCTACGGGCAATTGGGTCCTTCTACCAACAACCAAAGAAATCCAAGCTCTGAGTTGGTGATCGAACAATTCAACGCAACTATGGCGTTTTCAGGCTAGAAACAACATCCTGAAATTCAGGCAATTGTCGCACTACCGAAAGATTCTCGTCGGAACCAAATCGTTCATAGTCCTCAAAGCCAAGTGCCAATGCCGCTTGCAAAGCTCCGTGGGCCGAGGTGATAACGGCTTGGATTTCCGCGTCACGACCTGTAGGCTCTCGCAACGTCTCAGGAACCTGAAAATCAACCTGTCCCTTCCAACCTGCCATCAACTTGATCGCAAAAGCATATCCTCGGAATGCTTCATAGAATCCATCCAGTTTCTCTTCGGAGGACTCGGCCAACTTCGAGAGTTCTTCCAGCTTTCCAGCTGCTTGAATCAAGTCTGAGGGCCGACGCTGCGCCGCCATCATCTCCAAACGCCCTTTGAGTAGATGGGGTTGTGATGCTGCTGGCTGTTGCATCAGCGCATCCCAACTGCCATCGGGCCCCGGCCGAACCGATAATGCTTCAAGCAGTTTCTTGAACTCCGGATCCGTACTGAACTGACCAAGATCCTTGTCCATCTTCAACAAGGGAAGATTGTGGAATCCAAGGTCGATCGCTTGCCTGAGCGTTTCAATCCCCATATGCAGGGCTTCCTGATGCTGTTGCTTTTGAACCTCAGGTAAGTTGATATTCTCCTTGACGATACTGCGAGCAATGAGTCCATAGGCACGAACCAATTCGTACAAATCATCGGGTGTCAGAAAGTAACCGCCGGATCGCAGCCTATCGATCGCCTGTTGCGACTCTGCAATCCTTCCATGCCTTGCCATCTCGACACATCGAACCAGAAGGCTCTCCTTCCGCTTGCGTGCCGACTGCTTGAGGATCTCCTCTAAATCGCCCAACGCAAACTCAATTTGCGTTATCCCATCGATCCCTTCTTGAACCCCTTTCATCAACAAGGCGTCATTGGGACTGAGTTTCTTGTCATTGCGTAAATCATTCAAGATCACGAGAGACTCTTCGAAACTCGCTCTCGCTGATTTCAGATCTGGTCGCATCATCGCTGTAAACCCAAGACCTCGCAGTAGTTTTGCCCGCGTGAGCTTAAGGTCCGGCAAACCCGTTTTCTTCTCCAATTGGCTCTGTAAATCCAACGCAGCATGGTACTCCGCGATCGCTTCAGGTATCTCTCCCGACAGAGCGAATGCGGATGCCATTCGATTTCGCGAAGCGATCAAATCCTTGATGGCCTCGACGTCCTCTGGATTGGAAGCAACCCTGGCCAGACTGGACTTGAGACTGCGTTCGTAATACCCGCGCGCTTCTTGAGTTTCACCCAACTGCTGCTGCAAATCGCCAACTCTCGTCAAAGAAATTTCCAAGTCGCGTTGCGTTCTCGCATCACCCGGGTTCCGATTGGCAAGCTCCTCGATAACTGCTAAGCCGCGTTGATACCAAACCAACGACTCAGTATTCTGCCCTTTTTTCAAGAGCAAAAAACCCATTTTGTTGTTTGCAACGGACAGTGATCGCATAAGATCCGCATCTTGCGTACCGGTTCCATTCTTCAGCCGCTCGACAACTTCGATCCCCTTGCGAAAGAGCGTTTCTGCTTCATTTAAGTCTCCGTTTTTAACGAGAACATCACCCAGATTGGAATAGGAGACATTCAATTCCCTTTGGATCACAGCATTATCCGGATCCCTCGTAGCCAGTCGTTCGCGAATCGCGAGTGCTTTTCTCTGTGCAGCCTCGGCATTTTCAAGACCTGCACGCCTGAATTCCATATCCCCTAAATGTCCCAAAATGATCGCATATCTTCGTTGAAGATCTACGTTTTCAGGATTTCTATCGATCAGCTTTTCCATCGACTGGGTCGACTCATTGAGATATTCAACGGCACGATCGACCTTGCCCTCGGCTTCACACACGCTGGCCAAATCATCTAGACCGTTTATCAAATCCAACTGCTCGCGTCGGCTCTCTGGAAACTTGTCTGCTCGACGTCGACTGATCTCAAGCGATTTTTCCAGCAAGCCTCTCGCCTCGGCGATCGCTTTTTGACGTAGATGCAGCTTTCCGATGCTTCGCAGGGCCACCGAAACGTCACGATGGATCGGGTCGTCTTGATCAGCGTCCTTGGCTATCGACCGCAAGAGTTCTAATTGCTCATTGTACAAACCTAGAGCCTCTTCAATCCGGCCCTTTTTCTCCTTTAAAAACCCTTGACGTTCAATCACCAGCGATAGATCTCTCTTGGCTTGAGCACTCTCCGGTTCCTTTGCTGTCAACTGCAATGCCGTCGCTTGAGCCTGATCAAAAAGTTGTTTCGCCCTTTCCAAATCCCCACGAAACATAACGATATAGCCCAGTTCGTTTTGCAACTTCAGTTGATCTTGATCAAGCACTGAATCCTCTGGAAACTGTTCTTTCAACTTAACTCCAATCGCAAGAGCCTGTTCAATGAGCCTCTCTTGTAGATCGAGTGCCGTCTTACTATCTGTAGTCTGATTCGGCTTCAAATTCGCAACAGACTCTGACCCCATTCCCCCAAGCTCCTGTACGGTCTCCGAGAGTGACATCAGAACCTGATACTCCGATCGCCCTCGATCGATAGAAGTTGACGAGAATTCCTGAGAAAGTTGATCCAGCCTGGGCAGGAATTTTGACAGTACATTTTGACGCGCGGAACTAGCTCCTGCGATATTTCGCAAGAGCGGATCGTATTCAAAAACAACGTCCTTGATGGTCTCGACAACCGAAAGCCCCATGGCCGCAGACTTTTTCGCTTCAGCGACAGCATCCTCTTCAGCCCGAAGCGCTCTGTTAGCGGCCACGTTTGCTTGGTACGCAAAGGCCAAACTGGTGATGGTCGCCCCCAAGAGCAACAAACCTACACCTGCCATCGTCAACAATGCCGCCCGATGACGTCGATACGTCTTGGCCAACCGATATCCCACCGACGGCGGACGCGCTGAGACCTCCTCGTTGTCCCGAAATCTACGTACATCCTGCGCCAAGGACGATACGCTGTCGTATCGACGCGATCGCTCCTTCTCGAGCGCCTTCATCACGATCCAGTCCAAATCTCCCTTGAGCAACTGCTGCAATCGTGCAAACTCGATCTGACGCTGCGTCGTGATCCCCTTGGCCGAATCCCCCAATAAACCCAATCGCACACTCGGCCTTGCAGGCTCCTCCTGGCGAATCGCTCGAA
>Ga0315905_10006409_pt1 | contig 11966 bp, 13 predicted proteins | sample LakEriMetagenome_5_FD_203522 | JGI IMG/M metagenome (GOLD analysis project Ga0315905, IMG submission 203522) | Freshwater fungal communities from buoy surface, Lake Erie, Ohio, United States - Buoy 4 MA121 | ecosystem: Environmental > Aquatic > Freshwater > Lake | place: USA: Lake Erie, Ohio...
ATCGGCTTGATTGAGGGGATGTAACACCTGCAATAGGCTTTCTATTGGTAATAATTGACCTAAAGGAATGGCATCAAACGATCGCCCTAAACTAAACACTAACGTGGCAAATTCATCTGTCCAAGGGGGTTTTGCGTCTAAATTCCAACTCCTTAACCCCACGGCGATCGCCGTCCAAACCAGTAATAACAACAGAGATCGGTTCATAGGATGGCCCGTTGCGCCCGCCAAAAAAAACACGGCTAGAAATTAGGATGCTAACCGTGCATTTTGGGTAATTCAAGTTCAACTTGTCAAATGTTTCAGCAACTGGATTTACTTTTTGATGTCCTTAGCCATTTGACGAAACATATCCAGATTGTTATCACTAGACCGGCGATCGTTATTGACAGGGGGGACTTGGGGAGCCCCAGCAGGAGGGGTTACAGGAGTTTCTTTCACGGATTGTCCGTTGGCTTTAACTTTTTTAATCTCGGTAGCAGAAATTTCTTTAACGACTTCCGATCCCGGTGAATTCAAGGTTTTGGGAAAACTCCGCTTAATTTGAATCGGTGTCCGCATATATTCTGCGTTGCCCAAACTTTGGGCCTCATCGGTTTCCAGAAAAAAAGCTTCTTTCTTTTCGGGCTTCGGTTGGGGAGTGTTATCAACTTCATCCACATATTTCGTGCGCTTGCCAAATAATCCAAATAATCCAGCCATTTAAAATACTCCTACCTAACGGCAAATGTTAACGAATGTTTAGAATAATTAAATCTTATCAACTTTTGTTACAAAATGCTGGGGGATATGATCGCCGTGTTACCCAAGTCGTTTGTTTGTGTTAATTTGACTGATGAGCGACTCCATATTCTCCGCTTTTTAGTCAATCCTGCCGTCGCTACTATCTTCTTTCAGTGCCTATTTACTGATCATTTTTCCTCCTCTCTAAACCACGGAATGTGGGTTGAAATTTTTTCTGATTCATTATTTGGGAGTCTTTTGCATTGCCTTTGACTACTCTATTTTTATTAAAAAGTTTTTATTAAGGATTTAAACTTGCGCTTATGAAAAAGCAGTTCAAAGAGAGTGAAAATGCTCCTAATTCACTTTACTTAAGCGAATTTCAGCGTAAAATTCTCCAAAAAAAATTAGAAGATACTCAAATAGAATCCTATCGTCAGCGAATTTTAATTATGTTGCTGGCAGATGAAGGAAAAACCCAAAAAGAAATCTCTCAAAACCTTAATTGTTCTGCGGCCACGGTACGCCACTGGACAACAATGGCACGGATGGGACTCGCTCATCAATGGCAAGAAGTTCCCGTCGGTCGGCCAAAAAGAATTAATCACGAATATTTACAACGCTTAAAGGAACTGGTTAGCCAAAGCCCGCAAGACTTTGGTTATAGTTTTCAACGCTGGACGGGATCGTGGTTAAGTCGGCATTTAGCTAAGGAGTTAGGGATTGAAATCCATGAACGTCATACTAACCGCTTGCTAAAAGAGATGGGTTTATCTCTTACTAAAACTCAGAAAAATTTATTAGCGGAAAATCAGCCTACTCGAATTGCCATTGGTGATTTATCTAGTGTTAGTCAATCTCAATTTAACTAATTGTTCGATTCATTTAATTTATATATCTGAATTATTGTATGACTTCACAATCTTTAAGGGCGATCACCTTACCGTTATTAACGGAAATTTTGGGCTCTCAAATCGCTGAATCGGATTTTCAGCAATGTTTACACGCGGTTCAATACCTAACACCAAAAGTAGGCAAATTTTGGCTGGGAACTGAAGCTAAGTCAGGACTGTATTTCATTTTAGAAGGGAAGGTTCGGTTATTAGATCTCAATGAAGAACTGCTTACCACCCTAGAGTCAGGAGATACGTTTGGCGAATTTACCCTATTTTCAGAAGCCAATTTAATGCCCTATGATGGCAGGGCCGCCTTGGGTTTGCAATTAGCTTTTTTACCGCAAAATTTGATCGTTAATCTCTGGCGGAAATATCCCCAGATACGGGAAAAGTTATGGCAACAGGCTCAAAATCGTCATGCCTTAATATCCGATTCGAGTGACTTTTTCCCTGATACAGCGATCGCGTCTGAATCCGTACCTTGGACAAGCCCCATTAGGGAAGAACAATCACAGAAGAAAATTAATAAAGCCTATTTTCCCAGTCCAGCTGATCAGATTGGACATTGGCTACAAAGAATTACTCGCCGTTATCCATTTTTTGCTCAACAGAGTGCTTCAGATTGTGGTGCGGCTTGTTTAGTCACAATTTCTCGTTATTGGGGCAAAAAATTTAGTATTAATCGGGTACGAGATATTGCCAATGTGGATGCCAATGGAACTTCGTTACGGGGCCTATCAGCCGCCGCGGAAAGTGTGGGGTTTTCCACTCGTCCTGTTAAAGCTAGTCTCGATCAATTGGCCAAACAAACTTTGCCCGCGATCGCCCATTGGGAAGGCAAACACTATATTGTCGTGTATGAAATTACCCATAAAGAAGTCATTATCGCTGATCCTGCGATCGGACAGTTAACCCTAAAACATCGGGAGTTTTTAGCTAAATGGACAGGTTACGCTTTACTTTTACAACCAACGGTTCTGTTTAAAGAAGCCAGAGAAACAACGACTCCTTTTTGGCAATTTTTTGAATTAGTTAAACCTTATCGATTAGTTCTAGCAGAAGTTTTTGTTGCCTCTCTTTTAATCCAGATTTTTGGTTTAATCACGCCTATTTTTACCCAAATTATTTTAGATCGAGTTGTGGTTCAGCGATCCGATTTAACTCTGTTTACCATTGGTTTGGGATTACTGATTTTTGGTATTTTTCGGGTGATGATTATTGGTTTGCGTCAATATCTTTTGGATCACACCGCCAATAAAATAGATTTAGCTCTAATTGTGGGTTTTATTCGTCATACTTTACGGCTACCATTGGGCTTTTTTGAATCCCGTTATGTCGGTGATATTATTTCCCGTGTTCAGGAAAATAGTAAAATTCAACGCTTTTTATCGGGAGAATCTCTTTCTATTCTGCTAGATTTACTGACGGTATTTATCTATGTCGGTTTAATGTTTTGGTATAGTTGGAAAATGGCATTAGTCGTTTTAATTATCGTACCTCCTTTTTTCCTTTTAGCCCTAATTTCTACTCCATTTTTACGGCGTATTTCGAGGGAAATTTTTAATACCAATACTTCGGAAGGTAGCTATCTAATCGAGGTTTTATCTGGCATTCGTACCGTCAAATCTACGGCTGTTGAACAGACCGTACGTTGGCATTGGGAAGAATTACTCCAACAGGCAGTGAAAAAGAAGTTCTCAGGAGAAATAATTGGTAATTCTTTACAAATTGTTAGTAATTTAATTGAGTCATTAATGACTACCGCTCTCCTTTGGTTTGGAGCATCCTTGGTGATTAAAAATCAATTAACCATTGGGCAATTAGTGGCTTTTAATATGCTGCTTTCTAACGTGATTAGTCCCTTTCAACGACTAACTGTACTTTGGAATGAATTTCAGGAAGTTACTATTGCTATAGAACGAATTAATGATGTTTTAGATACAGAACCTGAAGAAGATTTACATCAGCAAATGCGTCAGACTTTACCGCCAATTGAAGGTAATATTTCTTTTGAAAATGTTACGTTTCGTTATCATTCCGAAAGTGAGATTAACGTCTTGGAAAATCTCAGTTTTGAATTAAAATCAGGTCAAATGGTTGCCTTAGTCGGAAGAAGTGGTTCAGGAAAAACGACTATTTCCAAACTAGTTTTAGGGTTGTATCCACCTACCGACGGCAAAATTCTGATCGATGGTCAAGATATAACGAGTCTTTCACTTCATTCCCTTCGACATCAAGTCGGTGTAGTGGATCAAGATACCTTTTTATTTGGAGGAACGATTCGAGAAAATATTAGTTTAGGACACCCCGACGCAAAATTAGAAGCCATTATTGAAGCGGCTAAATTGGCAGGAGCCGATGAATTTATTAAAAAGTTACCGATGGGTTATGAAAGCCAAATTGGGGAAGGAGGCGGAATGTTATCAGGGGGTCAACGTCAACGAATTGCGATCGCCAGAGCTTTGTTAGATAATCCTAAGTTATTGATATTGGATGAAGCTACTTCCCATTTAGATGCTGAATCTGAACGAATTATTCAAAATAATTTAATCAAAATTATCGGTGATCGCACCACCTTAGTAATTGCCCACCGTCTTTCTACCATACGCCATGCGGATTTAATTTTAGTGTTAGACAAGGGAATTTTAATTGAGCAAGGAACCCATGAAGAATTAATGAAGAAACGGGGTCATTACTATTATCTCAATCAACAACAATTACAGGCAATATAAATTTATTTCACAAATTCTATTTAAAAACTCATTGCAAACAAATCATCAAAAAATCATGACTACTCAACTTCAATCGAACAAAGAAGCGACCCCTTCAGCTAACTTAGAAGCTGTTAAGTCGGAGCAAATTGCGTTGCCAGCAACAGAGGATTGGTCGTATGCTACCAAGGAACTTTTGGATACGCTACCCCAAGCTTGGACAAGGGGATTACTTTATTTTTTAATAATTTTTATTGCTATTATTTTACCCTGGGCAATCTTCTCTAAAATTGACGAAACAGGTAATGCCAGAGGTCGCATTGAACCCAAGGAAGAAACGATTAAATTAGATGCATCTGTCGCAGGTACGGTCTCAGAAATTCGTGTAAAAGAGGGCGATCACGTTAAAGCGGGGCAAGTTTTAATGCTATTAGAATCGGACTTAATTAACAGCGATTTAAAACAAGCTCAAGATAAATTAACAGGTCAACTTAACCGTCTGAATCAATTAAGTTTATTAAAAACCCAATTAGTCTTAGCTTTATCTACTCAACAACAGCAAAACAAAGCCACCGAATTGGAAAAACAAACTCAAGTCGATCAAGCTAAAGAAAATGTGGTAACCCTTAAAAATACCTATCACTTGCTACAAACAGAAAAAAAAGCCCAAGTTAATCAAGCAATAACAACTCTCCAAAATAATGAAGAAGCTTTAAAAATTCATCGTGTACGTTTAGATAATGCGAAACGGGAAATTGACCGTTATCAACAAGCGGCTATTGACGGAGTAGTATCTTCCAGTCAGTTGGACGATAAGAAAGATCTAAGCCAGGAACGACAACGGATTTATGAACAAGGGCAATCGGATATTGAACAGGCTAAACTTCGCCTCAAGGAACAAAAAAGTAATTATGAAAAGGCGATCACCCAAGCTCAATCCGATATTGAGCAGGGAAAGTTACGGTTAACTCAACAAAATAAAGGGCTAAAAAGTTTAATTCACACCAATGAGTTAGCGATGTTAAGAATTCAGGAACAACTAAAAAATAATGAGACAGAAACAGTCACTTTAAACTCGGAGATTGCTCAGATCAAAACCCAAATTAAATCCTTAAATTTTCAGCTATCCCAACGCAGCATCAAAGCAACCGTTAGTGGCATTCTTTTTCAGTTACCCATTCAAAAAGCAGGAGCCGTTGTGCAGCTAGGAACTCGCATTGCTGAAATTGCTTCCCAAAATTCACCGTTAATTGTGCGGGCGCAAATGCCCACCAGTGATAGTGGTTCATTACGAGAAGGTTTATCGGTTAAGCTCAAATTTGATGCCTATCCCTTCCAAGATTACGGAGTTGCAGAAGGCAAATTATTCAAAATTTCACCTACTACTACTTTAGTGGATACTGCTAATGGGAAAGCCGAGGTTTATAAGCTAGAAATTAGTTTAAATAAAGCCTGTATGCCAACGGCTAATCAATGTATTCCCCTGCGTCCTGGCGATACAGCAACGGCAGAAGTTATTGTGCGACAACGACGTATTATAGATTTTGTGATTGATCCCTTTAAAAAGTTACAAAAAGGAGGATTGCAATTATAAAATGTACGATAATGTCTGCAAATTTCTAGCAGAAAGTTTTTCCGAAGACTTCTCTGGTTGGTTAATCGGCAAACCGATTCATCTAACCGAATTGAAACCGTCGGAGTTATCCCTGGAACCGATTCGTGCTGATTCTGTTATTTTTCTGCGTTCTGAGGAATTAATTCTGCATATTGAATTTCAAACAGAACCTGATGAAACAATGGCTTTTCGGATGGCCGATTATCGCCTACGCTTGTATCGCCGTTTTCCCGACAAGGAGGTTTATCAGGTGGTGATCTATCTTAGAAGAAGAAGTTCTCCTCTAGTCAAACAAGATACTTTTCGGTTAAGAACGATGATCCATTCTTTTGATGTAGTAAGATTATGGGAAGAACCGACAGAAAAGTTCTTGAAATCCCAGGGTTTATGGCCGTTTGCGGTATTGAGTCAGACTGTTGCTCCCGTAACAACTCTCAATCAAGTAGCGGCGGAGATTAAACAAGTCAAAAACCGTCGAATACAGGCTAATTTATCGGCCACAACTTCAATTTTGGCAGGTTTATTATTAAATCAACAAGAAATTAATCGTATTTTAAGGAGTGACATTATGAAAGAATCTGTTATTTACCAAGAAATTCTAGCTGAAGGTCTAGCTAAAGGCAAGCTTAAAACTTCACGCCATATCGCTTTGAATTTGTTGCGATTGGGGATGTCTATGGAGCAGGTTGCCCAGGCGACAGAGTTATCCCTTGAAGAGGTACAAGTTCTCAGTTCTGAACAGAATTCATCAGAGCCAAGTTAAATTTTGTTTATTTTATTTTGAGGTTAATTAATATGTCTAAAACTATCACTATTACCAATGAAGATATTCTGCAACAGGTTAAGTTATCTTGTCAGCTTCCTGAGATGATTGACCAGATTGTTAAGCGTCAGATTGTTGAGGATGCTGTAACGGAAGCGGGTATTAAAGTTGAGGATGAAGAGCTTCAACAAGCGGCGGATCAATTTAGATTAATGAATAAGTTAGATACTGCCAAAGATACTCATCTATGGCTAGAGAAGCATCAGCTTTCGGTGAGTGATTTTGAGAAGATTTTGGAATTTGGTGGGATGTCGGGCAAGTTAATGCGGCATCTTTTTACAGATAAAGTAGAGCCTTATTTTTATGCGAATCAATTAAATTATGCTAGTGCCGTCATTTATGAGATTGTGTTAGATGATCCTGATTTGGCGATGGAGTTGTTTTATAGTATTCAGGAAAAGGAAGTAACTTTTTATGAGGTGGCGCGTCAATACATTACGGATGTGGAGTTAGGGCGCAAGGGGGGCTATTTAGGAAAGGTAACTCGTCAGGATTTAAGACCAGAGGTTAGTGCGGCAGTTTTTGCGGCCAAGCCTCCCCAGTTGTTGAAACCGGTGATGACGGCGAAGGGTGTTCATGTGATTTTTGTTGAGGAGATTATTAAGCCAGAGTTAGAAGGGATGTTACGGTTAAAAATTATGTCTAATTTTTTAGATGAATGGTTCGTGTTGCAACAGGGCCGACTAGAGGTTATCACCAAATAAAGTTTTGTTAGTAAAGCGAAAAACCTCCCAGTATTTACTGAGAGGCTTTGCGCTGTAGAAATAAAATATACAGAATGGATTCAGATGGAGAATCGAAGTTGCTTAATCAAGGTTATGAAGGCTAGTTTTGCACATATCCAAAAGTTAGTTTGAGTCGTTTTAATCTGGGTTTTAAACATTACAGGTAAAACGATTCACACCTCAAATCAGGAACCTTGGAGAATCTTCTCTATTTAACAAAGAAATCCCATACGGCATCAACGAGCTTATGAACCCATTTAGGAGCTTTGCCGCCGAGAATAGCTGACATTTCGGCATCATTGACATCATACAAAAGGTTAGACTCAGAAGAACTCAGATCAGCAATTTGAATACGAGACATGGGAAAAATTCTCCGCTTAAAATAGTTGTCCACACCCTTGATAATAAACAAGCCTTAAATCTGACGCAACCCCTAAATTCAAGTTAAAAAGACATAATAGTTACAATTATGTCCTCAAAAATCGCTCTTTTTTGATCCCCCTCAACGAAAAATTAACCTTTCAGCTACTCTCCCTCTCAAAAATCCCCCCAAATCCAGGACATAATTGATTCAATTTTGTCCGATTTTTTATGCTGTGCCTGTTTTTATCTTGAGTATTTTGGAATATCCTGAAAGGAAGGTTGGCGATAGCCCAATCAAGTAGCATATTGATCACCTCTACCCAAAAGAGAAAACTCCCAATGCCTCAAATTAAAATTACTGATTTAATTGACAATGCCGTAGAAAATGCTCTTGCTCGCCGTGAACAAGCTTTGACTACAGAAGAAACCAATCAAATTCAAGGGGGAGCATCGTTTAAAACAGCAGGAGGACGAATATTTAAGCCTTGGATTATCCTCGGAGGCTTCTTACTTGGATGATCTTCGGAGGCTTCTTAATTAAGATACATGGATAGCATAAATTAATCCAGCAAATTATGGACAAAATAACTAATAATAAAATACCACTTTGTCCAAGTGCTAGACCAGAATGGAATAATCCCATGATCTTTGGAGTTATTACTGGCACAAAAGACAAACCTAGTGTCACCTATCTTAAAGAATCTCAACCCATAACTGAAGAGTTGATCGCTCTGGCTCAACCCGTCACTCCCACAGAAGTCTTTAGAATCGGAGGGACTTGTGCCACCGAGAAATGCCAACACTTCGACGGAGCAAACTGCACCCTAGCGCAACGAGTGGTCAACAACTTACCCATAGTTGAAGACAATTTGCCCGCTTGTGCCATTCGTCGAGATTGTCGCTGGTGGTTACAAGAAGGTAAATCTGCTTGTTTACGTTGTCCTCAAGTAATTACAGACAACTACGCGCCGACAGAATTGTTCAAGGAAGTTGCCAAACCTCCTGGACTTTAAGATAGTTCGTAAAGCGAAAGTTGGATAAAAAATTTATAATTTGAGAGTGCATTAACTTTTTTACCGCCTAGAAAATGCACTCTTTTTTAATTTATTAATAACGACAACCACAATCTTTTCCTGTTGGGGGATGTTCTAGAAAACACTAAAATATTCGTGTAAGAGTTAGCATAAAGTTGTCCTGCTCAATTCCCTCAAGCCTAATGCCGAACCCAACTATCACCCTACAAATTCCCGAAAACCTTTATCAACGATTAGCCAATACTGCTAATGCAGTAGGTCATTCCCTAGATGAAATTATGTTGCAGGCCTTAACGTTGGCAGTCCCCCCGATTGGCAGGATGTCCCAGAAGAATTTCAGACAGAACTTGCCAGATTAGACCATCTCAATAATGAAACTCTTTGGAAAATTGCTCAGAGTCACAAAGATTCCAGGGAAATGGAACGTTACACCTTGCTCCTAGAAAAAAATAAAGAGGAAGAATTAACCATGGCAGAACAACTAGAACGGTAGTGTTCAAATCTGTGCGCGAAAGGGGGTATAGAGTCCTTGACAGTTTTGTGGAGCAGTTAGGCTAAATGGGTAGCGAGAGTTGGGAGGCAAACCTGGAGAATGGGGTCACGGATCGGAGTCAAGATTCAGCAAGAGCAAGAACTAACATCGGAGGCGATGGAATGGATAGTCTGTATAGCCGGCGCTATCATTCGGGCTTTTGACGAAGGATATGAGCAAAACATGACTGAGATTGCCCAAAGAGCGGGATTATCGCGCCAAACGTTATATTCTCACCTGCGTATGGCGATTGAAAGTCTTCATTGGGTCTATCTAAACAAACAGGGGTGGGGGCGTTTGCTCAAGCAGATAGAGCATTATCAGCATCAATGGTTAACAACGAAGAGGAAGGCTGAGGAAGCCGAACAAACGATTCGGAACCATTGGTTGCGTTTGGGAGAGCAAAGCAAACAGATAAAAAGCTTAGGAGCCCAACTCGCCGCCCTAAAAGAACATAATCAATGTTTTGTAGAGCGAATGGTGGTGGTGTTGAATCTGTCGGGGCGCTGCACAATGGGGTCGATTGTAGAGGTCATGGAGCATGGATTGGGAGTCAAGATGTCTAAGGGGTATGTCCATGGCATCCTCGCAAAAGCGCGAGGACAATCCGCCGTCGCCTTGACGAGCCTGACGAAGGTGTTGCCTTTTTCTGGAGCCATCGCCATTGACGAGGTATTTTTACGCGAATGGGGAAAACGAATTTATGGGGTGGTAGTGGTTGACCCCATCACGGGTTTGATCCTGCGGCTAGGACGGGCAGGTAATCGTAGTCATCAGGGGATAGGGGAGGTCCTTAAAGGCTTGAGCGAGTCAGGGATGAAGTCGTCAGTCAAATTGTGTTTGACCGATATGTACGCAGGCTATGAGAAGTTAGTTGCAAATTATTTCCCCGCAGCGGCGCATCAGTTTTGTTGGTTTCATATCAATTGCTTTCATCTGGGGGCCACCGTTCGTCAAGCCAAATCGGGCTATCGGCAGGCTCAGCTCAAACTGGAGACCTTCGAGGGTAAGCATCCGCGATTCAGAAACAAAACCCAGCGGCAACGGCACGCCACCTTGTCAGATACACGAGACCAAGCCTATCGATTTTGGGTTGGGGCACAACGTTTTCAAAGTCTTTTACGAAATTGCTTGCAGTCTTCTTCCTTGCAACAGGCCACCGAGAAATTAGAACGCCTGATTCGAGTCGGACGAGACCATCACAATCCCTATGTCCACGAAATGACAGCCTTCCTCGAACGCCATCGCCCTGGATTACTCGCCTTCTTTAACTGCTTGGACAAGAACCTCCTCCTACATCGGCAACCACAACCGACTGGGGACAAACCCTGGCTGCCTTTACGTGACCGAGCCATGATTCCCAAAACTACCAATAGTGCCGAGCACATCTTTCGCTGTTTACGTCGCCATCTTCATGGCATGGATCATGTTGGCAAGAACTCCACCACTCAAGGATTCTTCGACCTGTTCGTCTTTTTCCATAACGCCCGCACACTCAGAGCAGGTTCCAAAGCTGGCACATCACTGCTAAAGGAAGCCGGTGTTGATCTTCAGGTTATTTTAGGTTCTGATGACCCTTACACCATTTTGGGCTTTCCTCCCGCATTTCAGACGGTCATCCCGCTGAGACATTTTAAAAAAGTGTCAAGTCAATCCCCGCAACTACTCGCCATTTAAGACATCCAGGTGAACACTACCACGTTATCAAGCGGACTTATTTATGCTCAAAAAAGCTCAGGCAACTGTTTTACTGCGCTGGCGTGGTGAACGATTTAAAATGGTTTAAAAGATTATGGCTACTGATATTTCTGAAATTCTACGCCTCAGAATTACAGAAGCTGATCATCAACGATGTTGTTATTGTTTAACAAACGAGCAAAATAGCGGTATTCCCATGACCTATGACCATATTATACCTCGTTCTAAAGGAGGAAATACTAGCTTTGAGAATATGTGTTTAGCCTGTCGTTCTTGCAATAAATTTAAAGGCAGTTTAACCGAAGTTAATGATCCTTTTACTACAGAGATTTTTCCTCTTTTTCATCCTCGTCAGCAGGAGTGGTCAGAACATTTTGTTTGGAGTGCTGATCGAATAAAAATCATCGGATTGACCACGATTGGTCGCGCTACAGTCATTGCCTTGCGAATGAATAATGGTGTCATTGTTGGGGCAAGGAGGCGATGGGTCAGGAACAATCGTCTAATATTTTAAAAAATAGATAAAGGTGTTAAGCTTGCTATCACAAAAGCCTTTGAAAAATATCAAAAGTTAGGGAAATCTGTTGTTGTTTATCAAGATGATGAAATTAAAATCTTTACGGGAGAAGAAATTAAAGTTTTACTCGAAAATGACAATACTGAATTTCTCTAGAGATTTAGTTTATCAATGAAAATAAAAGTTAGGAGTGAAAAGCAAGCCCCTACATACAATTGAAATTTAACAGAATTTTGTATAAGGGACTCAAGATGACTATTTGAAAAAGGGGATAGAATAGTGTTTTATGCCTTGAAATTAATTATGGTTTTTGCCCAAAGGGTTATTTG
>Ga0315905_10006410_pt1 | contig 11965 bp, 9 predicted proteins | sample LakEriMetagenome_5_FD_203522 | JGI IMG/M metagenome (GOLD analysis project Ga0315905, IMG submission 203522) | Freshwater fungal communities from buoy surface, Lake Erie, Ohio, United States - Buoy 4 MA121 | ecosystem: Environmental > Aquatic > Freshwater > Lake | place: USA: Lake Erie, Ohio...
TCTCCAGGAGATTTTTGAACGTAGGTGGAGGTTTGAAAAATAGGAGTCATAATGGCTCCTGTGGAAGGATCCGGAGCTACGCCCGCGTGGATGGCTTTGGTACCAAATTTCATCTAAAGTGAATTAAGGAGGGTTGGGTTTACATCGAATTCAAAACCTATTTTGGATAAATGCTCGTAATTCCAAAGCTAGGTGCTAAACTTGCTGGCTTTTACTTCAAAAGCGAGTCAAAGATGACAAAAAAGGACAGCATTTTCAAGGACTTGGGCAGCTACTTCCGCAGTCATCCTGGCACCACGCTGGGTTGGATTTGGGTGAGCTTTGTTCCCCTCCTGGGTTCGCTGTTGCTTAGCACGCGGTACCAGGAACTGGAGCAGATTGCAGTGACGGGAGTTGGAGAACACCTCCTCCTGATCCTGGTCCTTACCCTCCTCGTTGGGCTAGCCTTCCTGCCCACCACCTTTACTGCGCTCGCCTCAGGCTACTTTTGGGGATGGACCGCATTTCCTCACCTCGTGATTGCCTACCTCCTCGCCAATGTCCTGGGTTATTCGCTGGGAAAGTGGCTCAATGCAGACTTCCGTACGATCCTGTATGCACGCCACCCGAGTTTGCAGGAGGAAATTGAGAAACGAATCGAGCAGCCAGCAGGCTTGGTATTTTTTGTACGAATCAGCCCAATCATTCCCTTTGCGATTTCCAATTTTCTGTTTGCCTCTTTGGGAATTCCCCTTTCAAAAATCATTCGCTTTGGACTCCCAGGCATGCTGCCTCGAACCATCCTAGCATTCGCTTCAGGGATTGCAGCCCAGTCTTTTTTGGAAGCACAAGCCTCCCTGAAAGATCCGCATGATTGGTTGATACTTGGGCTGCTACTTGTTGGAAGCATCTGGGGAATTTGGCATTTTTGGAACAAGAAAAAAATCAAATCATGATTCAAAGCATCGTCCCCAAGTTGCCCATGCGCAACAAAGTCCTCACCAAGGCTTATTACCTGGAGCAGTTGGGATTTCAGCTAGCTAGTACACATGATTATCCCGAATACCTGATGGTTAAAAAGGATGCGATTGAACTCCATTTTTTTCTTTTTCCAGCATTAGATCCGCTGCAAAACTACGGACAGGTCTACCTGAGAACAGCAGAAATTGACCGCCTTTATGAATACTTTTTAGAGCGGAAAGTGGCGATCCATCCCAATGGACCCTTGGAAACCAAACCTTGGGGCATGCGGGAATTTTCCCTGCTAGATCAAGACCACAACCTATTGACCTTTGGCCAAGAAATCCGGTAAACGCCGACCAACGAAAAGTGGAGATGTAGGTGTCTGCCTTCGCGAAAAACACCAAACCCAACTAAACTAGATTACCGCTGCGCATTGCGCAAAATCCGTACCGCCGGATCGCCCAAAAGCAGATACTGGGAAAGCTGGGTTAGGTTTTCGGGACTTGAACCGTAGCGAAACAAAAACTCCCGCTCTGTCCGAAGCATGACTCCTCCAAGGCTAAGTGGCTTCGCAGCTGATTCAACTGCAAACAGGTGCTTGTACCAGATTTCTGTGTAGCGCTTGAGCAAAAGATCCACCCCCAAGGAAGTTGTTGAAAGTACCCCAATGGCTCCTTTCTTCGGCGTCAGCAGCCAATCCTCCCCTTGGCTGTAGCTTGGTCCAAAAGCATTGCTGTATTCACAACCATTGATCAACAGCAAGGGATACTTCCCCAGATTGGCATAGCCAAAACTGGAATCCGATACATATCCAAAATCCAGTTCGTTGGAGGCCAAGGAGCCATGCCCAAAGTAGGTGATCAGCGAAACACCCGCGTTGAGGTCCTTGCTCAAATCAATCCGCTGCACTTCTGCAGTCGTGTCTTTTGTATACGTAGCCACCTCCACTTCTGGCAATCCGCTTCTGGCTAGCTCCTCAAAGCCCGCCAAGAAACTGCTGTGGCGAGCCAGCTCTTTAGGATTCATCCCGCCTAAGAGGTGGAGGATTCGTTGAGGCCCAGGAATCTGTGAACTTTCCTGCTCAATCACTTTGTCCAAGTAATTGGAAAGATCCTGGGAGTTCTTGGAAGGAATTCTCCCGACCGCCATCGCTGATAATTTAGGCTCCCCCGACTGCAGCCCCTTCACAAAGTAGGAATCATAAGCTGGGAAACCAGCACTGGGAACTAGGTCTTGAAATTCAAAGGATTGGGGAGCATTTCGGTAGAAGACCGAGGCATTTTCTACCCAAGCTTGCGCAAAAGGAGCTATGGATCTACCGGTCAGTAGCAGGTACTGGGGACGATGGATGGGCCAATAGAACCTTAAAAATGCATGCAATGCCCAAGGCGTCCGCTCTCCAAAGGCAAATTGATCGTACAGGTCCTCCATTCGCAGCACCAGGGTATCGAAACTGCCACCGGCAGCGGAGGCTCGATACCTTGCATAGGCCTGAAGCGGGTTGGCATGCTGCGTCGAAGGCTGCTCCAATTGCCGGTGCCCGACCAAGAGGTAGTTTGCTGCCAAAGCTCGATAATCCCGAAAGCGTATCGCATGCATTGATTCAACTGTAAATCTTCGAGGAGTAGGTCGCGCACCAACCTCACCTATGGGCAATGAGTAAGTAAGTTGGGCAAAAGCCAGTGAAAAATAATCTCCATTTCGAGCAGGATCTGCTGCCAAATGAAGCTTGAGCTTTCCTTCTTGGATAGCCTCTTGCTGAAGTACTAGGGATTGCTGGAGCCATTCAAATCGAAATAAAGATGCAGGTGGAAGAGTTGCTGCATGCAGCTCCCGCAACTCCAACCGCTTGCCTCGCTCGGCTGGAGTGTAGGCTAGAAAAAAAGCAGTGGTATCCGAATAGGTATTCGAGTAGGGATTTGGAAGAGCTAGCCCTTCGCGATACAGCTTCTGGTCTAAGGTCCCGTCGTTTTTTACCCCTAAAAAGTCGAGGTAATCTTGTGCATCCAATCGGCCATCCCCCTCTCCGGCTACCCAAACTGCTACTTCTTTGCCGCGATGGTAAAGCCTCAAGTGGCGAGGGTCTAGTCGATTGAAAGGAATACCCAAAACAGCAAAACTGCTGGCTGGAATGCGGTAGATCCCGGTAGCAGCCGTTTGAATTTTGTAGTAGGTCAGGTCATACCGGAACCAAGGCAAGTCTTGTGCGAAGGATGGAAGGCACAGCCCAAGGCCAAAAAGTAGAAAAATGGAATAAAATCTCATCTGTAAGTTGCGTTAGCGGAGGGGAGCTCCGTGAAAAAAATGGGTAGAACACATGAAAAAATAAAAGCAATGCGGATAACTAAAGCTACTGCAACTGCATTTTAGCAAGTCAGTATTCCTGCTTATTGAATTCAAAAAATGTACATTTTCGATCACTTTGTTGTGCTATAGGTGAACAACATCGAAAGGTCTTTCACACCAAAAAAATAAATCGAAATAAAACTTGAGGCGAAATCAATAGAATAAGTTACGCTAAAAACACCTAAAAATCAAGTGTTTAGCAATTAAATAAAAAAAGAATCACAAATGGATCAACTAGAATTAGGTTATACAAGGTACCCTAGTAAAAATTTGGTACTACTTTTTCTTTTAGTTGGTAACGCGTAACCAACTTCCTGCCAGATCAGGACCCATTTACTACCCTTATGAATCTAACCAACACCGAAGTACAAATGCGCAAAGGACTCCTAGAGTACTGCGTATTGCACATTATCTCGAGGGGGGAAGTCTACACCTCTGACCTAATCGATGAGCTGACGCAAGCTCAGATGATCGTCGTGGAGGGCACCCTGTATCCCCTGCTCAACCGGCTCAAATCATCAGCATTAGTTAGCTACCGCTGGGTAGAATCGGAGGCTGGCCCTCCTCGAAAATACTACTCCATAACGGAAGAAGGTCAGGCTACCTTGAAGAGCCTAGCCGAAACTTGGAAGGCCTTGGTGCAATCCATCAATCAAATCACCAAAAAGAAGTAATCCCTTCGTCGACCAACTCATGAAAAAGACATTGAGCATCAACATCAGCGGTATTTTATTCCACATCGAAGAAGATGGATACGATACCCTTAAAAACTACCTAGAAAGTATCAATACACACTTTTCCGGGTATTCAGATAGCAATGAAATTGTTTCCGATATCGAAAATCGCATTGCGGAAATCTTTCTTTCCTACTTGAAAAACAACAATCAGGTGATCACTGCAGAAAATGTGGCGCGACTGATTGAAAAAATGGGAACCATTGCGGATTTCAGTGCCTTGGAAGAAAAGCAGGAAGCTAATGAAGAAGAGGCTCCTGCTGAAGATGACTTCTACAAGTATGTGACTCCACCGAGTTCAGCCGCTGGCGGATACAAAAAACTCATGCGCCTGGAATCCAAAAAGATCTTGGGTGGCGTTTGTGCCGGCATCGCCCAGTACTTCGCCATCGATGCACTTTGGATCCGATTGATTGCCATCCTCCTTCTTTTTAGCGGAAACATCAATTTTGATCTGTTTGATTTCAATCCCTTTGACTGGGTTCAGGTCAACTTTGGATTTGGGGCATTTGCGGTAGTCGCTTACATTGTCCTGTGGGTAATTCTTCCGGTATCCTATACTCAAGAAGAAGATAAAGAAATCAAAAAACTGTTTCGAAACCCAGACGATAAAGTTCTTGGAGGTGTAGCCAGTGGACTTTCTGCCTACTTTGGAATAAAGGAACTTTATGTTCGTCTCGCCTTTGTATTTCTGACTTTTGCTGGAGGATCAGGTGTGGTGATTTACCTCATTCTTTGGATCATCACCCCAGTGGCAAGTTCCATCACAGAGCGTATCAAGATGAAAGGAGGAGAAATCACCTTGGATAGCATCGATTCCACACTCAAAGAAACAATCAATCCAGTGCCTCCTGCACCTGAATCACCCTTTGAATCCACCATTAAAAAGGTCGTTATGACCCCATTCCGAGTATTGGGACAGGTGATTGAAGCCCTAGGCTCTGCCTTTGGTTCCTTGGGTAAATTCCTACTTACCCTGCTGCGCGTCTTTTTTGGTGTGATTATTTTCATGTTCGGTATCGTGCTAGTAGGTGCACCCCTGGTCGCCTTCAGCCTATACTTAGGAGTTATTGATCCCACCTATTACGGACCAGTGGATGTATTTCCATTAGAAATGATCACTGAGTTGGTCCCTACGGGTTTGGCCACTGCCGGATTGGGACTCCTTGCGATTCCTGGAATTGTGATCCTTATGCTAGGATTAAGCGTCCTTTCCAAGAAAAATCTGGTAGGTAGCAGATTTGGCTTAGTTGCACTTGCGCTTTGGCTGATGTGTATCGGAACGGTAGGATTTCAAGTTCCCCGAATCGTAGCCAAGTTCAAAGAGGAAGATCGCCTGATTACCAACATCCCACTTTCTTTGGGCCAAGGGGTACTTTTCTTAACCGTTGAAGACCGAGAAGAGGAAGAGTTTTACCAAGACGTCGTGCTTAAGCTAGAAGGAACCGAAGACAGCATCCCTTCACTCAATCAGGAGTACTTCTCCCGAGGACAAACCAAGAAACAAGCTCAGGAAAATATCAAAAAGATTGCCTATTCCTATTCAGTAAAAGATTCCGTAATCACCTTTGAAAGAGGATTTGATTTGAAAACCTTGGGAGCGTTTCGGGATCAAAAACTAAACCTAACCTTGGCAATTCCTTACGACAAACCCTTTATTATGGATCGAAGCCTACTCGAAATACTTCAAAACACGATTTACAAAAACGGCTTCGAAAATGATGATGTACGCACTGAGGCAGTTTGGGTATTCAATGAAGCAGGACTTACCTGCCTCACTTGCCCAGAAATCAAAGGAGAGCGACGCGATTGGGATTCTTTTGAATCTGAAAAAGCACAACTTGATTCCATTACCAAGGTGCAAAAGGATAGCCTAAGCAAAGCAAAACTTAAGGATGCCTATTTCTTGAAGGAAAACTAAGCAGCTACTTACAGTTTAGATTAAGGTTGATTTAGGTGGTCCCGTTAGTGCGGGGCCCCTTTTTTTTGTACCTTCTAAAAAACTTTTAGATCATGGATGTTACGGCTAAATTTTTAGGGGGAGCCGGGGAAGTTACCGGTTCCAAATACTTGATAGACTTGGGAGATTTTGAATTCCTTGTCGACTGCGGATTGTTTCAAGGAGGGAAAAAACTTCGAGAACTAAACTGGGATAAATTTCCGATGCCCCTAAAGGACTTGGAAGCAGTGGTCCTCACTCACGCACACTTGGACCACATCGGCTACTTGCCTCGATTGGTTCAGCAAGGGTTTAAAGGACCGATATATTGCACGGAAGCAACAGCAGAACTTGCAAAAATTTTGCTTTTGGACTCTGGAAAGCTCCAAGAGGAGGAAGCGGAATATGCACGCAAAAAAGGGTATTCCCGACACGAGAACCCCCAGCCCCTCTACACCAAAGCGGATGCAGAGGCTGTTTTTCCACAGTTCGTGCCTCAGCCCTTCGAAAAACCCTTCTCCATTCATCCTGCTGTGACGGTTACCTTTTTCCACGCCGGTCACATCCTCGGTGCCTCCATCGTCAAATTCCTGATTCAAGGGGAGCACCAAACCAAACGGCTGGTATTTTCTGGTGATTTGGGACGATACATGGATCCGCTCCTCTTTCCTCCCACGCGAATTCCGAAAGCAGATATCCTGTGGATCGAATCCACCTACGGAGACCGAAAATCATCGGTGCTTAAGCCCGAGGAAGAACTAGCCCGAGCCATACGAGACACCTTTGATCGAGGTGGATTGGTCATTATCCCTGCCTTTGCCGTTGGGCGTACGCAGCTCCTACTCTACCACCTCTACCAATTGATGGAGAAAGGGAAAATCCCCAAAGTTCCCATCTTCACCGATAGCCCTATGGCCATCGATGCCACCAAACTGTACCTAGACTTCAGCAATGACCACCGACTGGGTGCCATGCTTCAGGAAGATGAACATGCATTTAAGCATCCCCACCTGCATTACTTTCAGAAAAAAGAGGAGTCCATGTCCCTCAATACCTATGAAGGGAGAGCGATTATCATTTCCGCAAGCGGCATGGCCACGGGCGGTCGGATCCTACACCACCTCTTCCACCACCTTCCCAATGAAAAAAATGGGGTGATTATTGTCGGTTACCAAGCCCAAGAAACGCGCGGCAGAAGACTTTTGGATGGGGATTCCAGCATCCGCATCTACGGAGAGGAAGTTCAGGTACGGGCGAAGGTCTATCCAATCGAAGGGCTCTCCGCGCATGCAGACCAGGAGGAACTGATGGACTGGGCTGAGGGATTTACCGAGAAACCGAAATACACCTTTGTGGTGCACGGGGAAGAAAAAAGTGGGGAAGCACTAGCCTACAAGCTCAAGCAGGAACTTGGTTGGAATACCCTTCTTCCCACCTACTTGGAATCCTTTGTCTTGTTTGAAGGGATTTAAAAATCCATCAAATTCAATTTCGATGGACCCATCATTACTCGTGAAAATGTACGGGAAAAATAAAATTAAAGCACTTTCCTGATCAGGCTATTTTTCCTTAAAAAATAAGTTAGCAACCACGGCAGCAAAATTCCAAAAATACTTACTAGAAAGAATTTCAGATTTAAATTTAGTTCAAGATCCTTTAAGAGAACCTGAAGGAAAATAACAATAAGTAAATGAAATAAATAAATACCATAAGAATTGTCAGACAATGTTTTCGTTAAAAAATTCATCTTCTTTCCAAAGTTTTTAAACAAAACAATTAATCCTAGGCAAAGTCCAACGCATACTATCGACTCAATTATACTTGCTCCCCACAGACCCGAAACTTGATTTTGAATGAGATTTTTGTTCAAAAAAACCAAAAGTGCGCCAAAGAAATAAAGGAGTCCAGTAGAGGCTTTAATATTTTCCATCCAATTTTTTGAATTAAAAATAGCACCAAGTACAAATAAACTTAGATATTGAGGAAGATGAGCAACTTCCAAAGGCACTATCCAAGTCACCCATTTATCTATAGGATAATAGTGACGAACGAATACATTGATAGGAATCAATAAAAAAAGAAAAATTAGAGGGTACCAGATTTTTAAAGGGGATTCGCTTGAAGTCTTTTTAAAGAGGTCTTTCAATAACATAAAAAGAAGCGAGAAGACTAACAGTAAAGCAACAAACCATAAATGGCCAAAAGAAAGTGGCGGTTTATTGAAATATAGATCGTAAGAAAAATCTAAGAAACTTGTTTCTTGCTTACTTAAAAAAAAATGTAAAGGAGTAAAAATCACCAGTGAAAAAAAGATCAGCGGGATACCGAATTTAATTAATCTTTCCTTGAGGAAGTCAATTTTTGATTTTCGCTGCAAAGAGGAAAAAATAAAATAGCCGGAAATAAAAAAATAAAACCCCATCATAAAGGAGGCATTAAAAAAAAATAAGGTGGGGAGATAGTCCAATTGAGTATCCTCTGAAACTAACCAAACCCCACCTGTTTTTCCATAAGCCTGTCCTGCGTGATGTACTACCACCAAACACGTTAAGAACACCTTGATCAAGTCTATGTAAACTATTCTTTCCCTTGAGGCATTCATAAACTCTTATTCAATCATTTTTTTAAATTAAGAAGCACCAATGGCGTTCCTAATTCTTTCTCAATCATACTGGTGATTCAAAGCATTTAATTAAAAATACCTCCATCAGTACATATTGGACTAATTTTAGTCTGCTTTCTCTTTTTTCGTTACCGAAAGCGTCAGCTCTGTAGCTTCATCGGCATAATCGGCCGTGATCACATCACCCTCAGACAAATCTCCCTTCAAAATCTCTTCCGCAATGGCATCTTCCAAGTACTTTTGGATCGCGCGATTCAAAGGTCTAGCCCCGTATTGCTGGTCATACCCTTTGTTTGCCAAGAAGTCTTTTGCCTTCTCCGTAAGTTCAATTTTGTATCCCAAATCCGTGATTCGGTGAAACAACTTGCCCAAGCTGATGTCGATGATCTTGAAGATATCTTCCTTGCTCAAGGAGTTGAATACGACCACATCGTCCAAACGGTTTAAGAATTCCGGACTGAAAGCCTTTTTCAAAGCAGACTGAATGGTAGACTTCATGATCTCGTCCATATTGTCCGCCTTGGCACGATTGGCAAAGCCAATGCCCGCACCAAAGTCTTTCAAGTCACGAACCCCAATGTTGGAAGTCATGATGATGATCGTATTTCTGAAATCAACTCTTCGTCCGAGTCCATCAGTCAAGATACCATCGTCCAACACCTGAAGTAGGATATTGAATACGTCTGGATGTGCTTTTTCAATCTCATCCAAAAGCACCACAGAATACGGCTTGCGACGCACCTTTTCGGTAAGCTGTCCACCCTCTTCATAGCCCACATAGCCTGGAGGTGCTCCCACCAATCGGGATACGGAGAACTTCTCCATGTATTCCGACATGTCAATGCGAATCAAAGAATCTTCCTTGTCAAAAAGGTAGGTAGCTAAGGTCTTGGCCAATTCGGTCTTTCCAACTCCAGTAGGTCCGAGGAAAATAAAGGAACCAATTGGCTTCTTCGGATCTTTCAAACCTACGCGTGTACGCTGAATGGCTTTGGTCAATTTCTTGATGGCCTCTTCCTGTCCAATCACTCTTCCTTTGAGCTCTTCGCCCATATTGAGCAATTTATTGCCCTCTTTCTGAGCAACCCGCTTGGCAGGAATGCCAGTCATCATCGCAATCACTTCCGCTACATGGTCTTCATCCACGGTAAAGCGCTTGGTCTTGCTCTCCTCTTCCCACTTCACTTTGGCTTCATCGAGCTGCTCCAAGAGTTTCTTTTCCTTGTCGCGAAGCTGCGCAGCTTCCTCATACTTTTGAGATTTAACCACACGGTTTTTCTCCGCCTTGATATTTTCTACTTCTGATTCCAAACGCAAAATATCCTCAGGAACATTAATGTTTTGGATGTGTACCCGAGCACCAGCCTCATCCAAAATATCGATGGCCTTGTCCGGAAGGAAACGATCAGAAATGTAACGATCCGAAAGCTTGACGCATCCTTCAATCGCAGCATCGGTATAGATGACGTTGTGGTGATCTTCGTACTTGTCTTTAATATTGTTCAAGATTTGGATGGTCTCCTCTGGGGAGGTGGCATCCACCATCACCATTTGGAAACGACGTGCCAAGGCACCATCCTTCTCAATGTATTGTCTGTATTCGTCCAAGGTCGTAGCGCCGATGCATTGGATTTCTCCTCTTGCCAAGGCAGGTTTAAACATGTTGGACGCATCCAAAGATCCCGAAGCACCGCCCGCCCCAACGATGGTGTGGAGCTCGTCAATGAATAGGATGACATTGGGAGACTTTTCCAGTTCGTTCATGACCGCCTTCATGCGCTCTTCAAACTGACCCCTATACTTTGTGCCAGCCACTAGAGATGCAAGATCCAAGGTCACTACCCGCTTGTTGAAAAGGATTCGGGAAACCTTCTTTTGTACAATTCGCAAAGCCAAACCCTCGGCGATGGCTGTTTTTCCAACCCCAGGTTCGCCAATCAAAATCGGATTATTTTTCTTTCTACGCGAAAGGATTTGCGCTACGCGCTCAATCTCTTTTTCTCTACCAATGATGGGATCGAGCTTGTCGTCTTCCGCCATCTTGGTGAGGTCGCGACCAAAGTTGTCTAAGACTGGGGTGCGTGATTTTTCAGCACCAGGCTTGTTGGAACCGCTTCCAGAAGAAGAGGAAGAACCAAATAGCTTGGATCCATCTTCATCCCCATCTTCGGCTTCCGCTCGTGCTTTGGGAGAGGAACTGCCTTCCGACTGCATTTCAAGCATTTCCTTGATGCTGTCGTAGTTGACCTCAAACTTGTTTAATATTTGAGTGGCAATGTTATCCTCGTCTCGGAGAATAGAAAGCAGCAAGTGCTCGGTGCCAATCAGTTGACTCTTGAATATTTTTGCTTCCAAATAAGTGATTTTCAACACTTTTTCAGACTGCCGCGTCAATGGAATATTGGCCATATTTTTCACATTGTGATTGGCCGTACCTTTTACCGCCCGCTCAATGGCAGTTCGTAATTCATCCAAGGGTATCCCTAGTTTCTTCAATATGGAAACGGCTACCCCTTCTCCCTCTCGGATCATCCCCAATAAGAGGTGCTCTGTGCCAATGTAATCGTGTCCCAGACGAAGGGCTTCTTCGCGGCTGAGAGAGATTACCTCCTTGACTCTGTTCGAAAATTTTGCTTCCATTTAACCCTTTTCTGATTGTAAGATGAATGTTGAATCTATGATACCAATTTTGTTTTAAAAACACAATCGGTTCACTTATTGTTCGTGTTTTTTTTGAGATTTAGCTAGCAAACTGTCTGCATCTCCCCCCGAACAAAATAATAAGTCGAGTATGGAAAGGTTAGAGACAAAGTTTGGGCCAAAAATTTGACCATACCGCGCCTCTTGGTAAAAGGGACGGTCCAAATAGCTACCAGAAGGCACAATTTGCCCCCTAAAATCAATTACATCTGCTGGAAGCTCCTCATTGTCAACCAAGGTTAGTTTGACAGACCAGCGGAGCAGCTTCAGACAGATTGTCAGCAAATTCAAATTCAAGTCCCAAAGCTGCGTATCTCCGCGCTTGAAAGCATCTTCGAAGTAAGGAAAAAAGTATTCGAAAAATGGAGCTTTTCCATAACCGCTTTGAATTCCTCGCAAATGGTTGTTTACCCATTTTTGATCGGTGTCAATGCGAACATCGCACAAGGAGATTCGTGGCCGCCTTCCTTGAATGGGTACACTCAAGGTATGTACCTTATTGGCTAGCAAAATGGAGGTTCGGTTGAAGTAAGACTGTCGTTCGTAGCGGTCCCCAGGAAATAGAAATAGCTCATCCACTCCTCTCAGCACCGTAAAGTACTCCAGGCAAGGGAGGTAGTGAAGGTCTAGAGCAATGCGTTTCACAGGAATGGATCAGAATTTTTATTGCTAACGGTCCAC
>Ga0315905_10006412_pt1 | contig 11963 bp, 11 predicted proteins | sample LakEriMetagenome_5_FD_203522 | JGI IMG/M metagenome (GOLD analysis project Ga0315905, IMG submission 203522) | Freshwater fungal communities from buoy surface, Lake Erie, Ohio, United States - Buoy 4 MA121 | ecosystem: Environmental > Aquatic > Freshwater > Lake | place: USA: Lake Erie, Ohio...
CCCAGGAATCGTGGGTGCGGATGCTGAACGTCATGGTTTCACGTTCCAAGAGGGCAAGGCCGCCTGGGCTCTAGGCCCCTTTGGTGATTCCCATCATCGTGGAACCCCTCCGACATCCGCCACTCCGGCCCGGCTCCGCTCCGATGGCATCGGGCAGTATGGGACCCGCGCCATTCCATTTTCACCTTCCTTGCCCATGGTCGCGGTTCCTCCCCCCCGCTCCGCCGTCCGCCGGGACTGGATCTACTGGCTGGTCCTTGGCGTGTGCTTCGGGATTGGCCATGGCATCGCCGAGCGGCTGATCCGGGCCCAGGGCGAGGGGGGCGCTCCCGCCGGCTATCAGAACTTTGGCGTCCAGGCCTTCCCCGGCGAGACCCTCGAGGCCATTCGCCGCCGCTACGGCGGTGCTCCCCGGGATGTGTGGGTCGATTTCGAGTCCCTGGAGCAGGAGAAACGCAACCAGCAGGACCAGGCGGATGCCGAGAAGCAACGCGCCGAGCTGGAGGATCGTCAGCGGGCCGAAAACCGGCAGGCCCAGCAGGAGGCGGAACGGGCCCGCCTCGACTCCCTAGATGGGGCCCCACCCTCCTCCCCCGCTGCAGGGGGAAGCACGCCGCTGGAGTCGCTGTCCCAGCCCGAAGCACCCAATCTTGAGGTTCCCGCCCCCTCCACTGGCTCCATCCCGGAGCCGGCCACCGGGACGGGCCTGAACCTGCCGGCCCTGCCGGAAGCCCCACCGGCGCCGAGCCCCGCAACCCGTCCCTGATCTGCCACAGTTCCAGCAGACCTGTGGCCCTCCAGCCGGTTTCGTCCATGAGTGCCCCCCAATCCCTGTTCCAGGCCGCCGTTAATCGGCTGGCGGCCCGCCTGGGCAGTGGCCTGGCGGATACCGCCGCCACCCTCACCCTTCTGGCCCAGGACGCGCCGGCCCGCGTTCAGCAGGAGCTCAGCCTTTTTTGGGAGGAGGTGGAACAGGAGGCAGCTCGGCTGGATCGCCAGGGCAACCCGGCAACCCCCGCCGCGGCTCCGGAGGGCTCCACGGCTTCCTCCAACCGCGCTTGGGGCGGCTTCTACGGCGGCGCCGCACCCTTCCGTGGATCAGCCCACGATGATCCGCAGGAGGCGATCGATACCCTGCGGGCCCAGGTGGCCCAGCTCGCCCGTCGTCTAGATGAAGGTTCCGCCCGTGGTGCGGCCGGTGCTGGAGCCTCCTCCAACCAGGGCCCGGGGCCGAAGGCCTGATGACCACCCCCCCGGCTCTCCCTTGGGGCACCCGCCTCGGCCGGCCCCTGCGCATCTGGCGGGTGGTGATCCAGCTGCTGGTGGGCCTCTGGTGGGACAGCCGCCGCTGGAGCTACCCCGAAGGTTGGAGCGCCGAACGGCTGGCGGTGCGTCGCCGCCGTCAGGCTCGCTGGCTCACCTCCGAGTTCCTCGGCCTGGGCTCGGCCTTCATCAAGCTCGGCCAGATCCTCTCGGCCCGCCCCGATGTCTTCCCCGCCGAGGTGGTGGAGGAGCTCTCGCACCTGCAGGACCGGGTGCCCGCCTTCCCATTTCCTGTGGTGGAGCGGATCCTCGCCGATGAACTCGGGGAGCGCCGCCTTGAGATCATCGATCTTGAGGTGGAACCGCTCGGCTCCGCCAGCCTGGCCCAAGTGCACCGCGCCAGCCTCCGCAGCGGCCGGCAGGTGGTGTTCAAGGTGCAGCGGCCCGGTCTGGAGCCCCTGTTTCGCCTCGATCTGGAGGTGCTCCAGCAGGTGGCGGGCGCGGTGCAGCGCCATCCCCGCTGGGGCCGTGGCCGCGACTGGGTGGCGATCGCCAAGGAGTGCCGGCGTGTGTTGCTGCGGGAACTGGATTTCCGTCTGGAAGCCGAGCATGCCGCCCGCTTCCGCCAGCAGTTCCTCGACGATGTCGGCATTCGCATCCCGGCGGTGGTGTGGGAGCTGAGTTCCCGCCGGGTGCTCTGCCTCGACTACGTGCCCGGCATCAAGATCACCGACCGGGCCGCCCTCGTGGAGGCCGGGGTCGATCCCGCTGCTGTGGCCGAGAAGGGGGCCGCCAGCTACCTGCAGCAGCTCGTGCGCTACGGGTTCTTCCACGCCGATCCCCACCCGGGAAACCTGGCGGTGGCCCCGGATGGGGCGCTCATCTACTACGACTTCGGCATGATGGGCCAACTCTCGGAGCGCCTGCGCAGCCGCATCGGTCGCATGGTGCGGGTGGCGGCGGCCCGGGATGCGGCTGCCCTTGTGGAGGAACTGCAGCAGGCCGGCGTGATCGCCGCCGGCATCGATCTAGGGCCGGTGCGGCGTCTCGTGCGGCTGATGCTCAACGAAGCCCTCACGCCGCCCTTCAGCTCCAATGTGCTGCAGAAGCTCTCCGGCGATCTCTACGCCCTCGTCTACGACCAGCCCTTCCGCCTGCCGCCGGAGCTGATCTTCGTGATGCGCGCCCTCTCGACCTTCGAGGGGGTGGGCCGCAGCCTCGATCCCGGCTTTAGCCTGATGGCGATAGCTCGTCCCTACCTGCTGCCCCTGATGACCGCCAGCGGTAACGGCCCCAACGATCTGTTCAACGAAATCACCCGCCAGGCGGCCGATGTGGGCAGCCGTGCCCTGGGGATTCCGCGGCGGCTCGATGAAAGCCTGGCCCGCATCGAGCAGGGCGATCTCCAGGTCCAGATCCGCGCCGGCGAAACCGATCGCCTGCTTCGGCGGCTCGCCCTGGCCCAGCAGAGCGCCGGCCAGTCGTTCCTGATGGGTGGCCTGGCGGTGGCGGCGGCCCTGCTGGCGGCCAGCACCCGGCCGGCGTTGGTCGCCGTGCCCCTGGTGCTGGGGGTGCCGGTGGGCCTGGGTTGGTTGAAGCTGCAGGCCCGCCTCAAACGCGACGGCCGCCTCGACCAGCTGCCGGGGCAGTAAGCCCGGCAGCACCTCCCAGGTCTCGGATAAAAAAGACCCCAGACGCCATTTTCGGAGTCTGGGGTCTTGGACTGAGTTCCTCGGTGGCAGGGAGGGCGCCCCTTGGCGCACCTCCCGGGCCGGGCTCAGGCGATGGGGGGCTGGGCTGTGGGGGGCAGGGCGGCGGGGTTGGCCTCCACCTTGCCGTCGGGGGTGAGCTTGTCGATCAGCACCGGCAGGTTGGTGGCGATGAATTCGGTGGCGGCGGTTGTATCGATGCCGAGTTTGGTGGCGATCTCCTGGAGCTGGCTGTTGCCAAGCACCTTGGTGATTTGCTCGGAGGTGATCGGCTCATTCTTGTCCGTGCCGACCCAGCTGGCGAACATTTCTCCAGCACCACCATTTTGGAACTTTTCCGCAAGCCCGGCGATGCCGCCGTTGGTCTTGAGGAAATCGTTCAGGGTCGGAGCCTTGTCGCCGGCAACGGCGGACACCACGCTGGCAATGAGGTTATCGAGGAGAGCCATGAAGAAGGATGTGCAGCTTGGCTGCTTTTGTCAACGGCACCACCCTATCGGCGCAGGGGAACCCGGGTGGTTGCTGGGCGAACAGGGCTCGGGCTCTTTTGATTCCGCTGTTCAGCCCTTGCCCCGCGGCCCGCGATCTTCAACGCCGGCGTAGATCGCCTGGCTGCCAAGCTCATCCTCGATCCGCAGCAGCTGGTTGTACTTGGCCACGCGGTCGGAGCGGCTGAGGGAGCCGGTCTTGATCTGGCCGGCGCGGGTCGCCACCGCCAGGTCGGCGATGGTCACATCCTCGGTTTCACCGCTGCGGTGGCTGATCACGCTGGTGTAGCCAGCTCGACCGGCGAGATCGATCGCCTGCAGCGTCTCGGTGAGAGAGCCGATCTGATTCACTTTGATCAGGATCGAGTTGGCCACGCCGCGGTCGATGCCCTGCTGGAGGCGGCTGGTGTTGGTCACGAATAGGTCGTCACCCACCAGCTGCACGGCGGAGCCCAGTTTCTGGGTGAGCAGGCTCCAGCCCTCCCAGTCGTCCTCGGCCAGCCCATCCTCAATGGACACGATCGGATAGCGGCTCACCAAGGCCGCCAGCTGGTCCACCATTTCGGCACTGCTGTAACTGCCACCGCCGAAGGCGTAACGGCCATCCTTGTAGAACTCGGTGCTGGCCACATCCAGGGCCAGGGAGATTTCCTCTCCGGGCTTATAGCCCGCCTTCTCGATCGCCTGGATCAGAATGTCGGCGGCTTCGTTGTTGCCCAGGTCCGGGGCGAAGCCGCCCTCGTCTCCCACGGCGGTGGACATGCCGCGATCCTTGAGCAATCCCTTGAGCGTGTGGAACACCTCGGCACCCATCCGCAGGGCTTTGCGGAAGCTCTCGGCGCCATGGGGCACGATCATGAATTCCTGGAAATCCAGGCTGTTGGAGGCGTGGGCGCCGCCATTGATCACATTCATCAGCGGCACCGGCAGCAGGTTCGCCAGCGGACCGCCCAGATAGCGGTAGAGCGGCAGGTTGATGGCGTTGGCGGCGGCGTGCGCGTTGGCCAGGCTCACCGCCAGGATGGCGTTTGCCCCCAGAGCACTCTTGTTGTCGCTTCCATCGAGCTCGTTCATGGCCGCATCCACGGCGGCCTGGTCGAGGGAGCTGAGGCCGCAGAGGGCTGGGGCGATCCGCTCTTCGATGTTCTCCACGGCCTTCTTCACGCCCTTGCCGAAGTATTCGTCGTCGCCATCGCGCAGTTCGTGGGCCTCGTGGGCGCCAGTGCTGGCGCCGCTGGGCACGATCGCCCGGCCGCTGGCTCCCCCCTCCAGATACAGCACCGCTTCCACCGTGGGGGTGCCGCGGGAGTCGAGCACCTCGCGGGCCACGATCGAATCGATCACGAGGTCGAGAGAGTCGTACACAGGGGCTAGAGCGGCTTGGAGATGGCGCGATCCTATGGGGCGCTCCCTCCCTTCCAGATGTGACGATCCCTACGGCTTGGCCCGGCCGGTTGGGTCGAATACCTCCTTCTGGCGCGGCTCTCTCTAGGGCCGTATCGAGCTTCCGTTAGGCAACCCCCACCGGTCGCCTCCGGTACAGGGTTTACCAGCCCAGCCGCCGGCCCGCCCCGGCCAGAATGGCGCCGCTGGCATCTGGACCTGCAGCTTCTGCACGCTGCCGTAACTGCTCCCCGCTCTCCCCTGCCCTCAACGATTCCAAGCTGATGCGCCTGCTCCACACCATGCTCCGGGTCGGTGATCTGGAGCGCTCGCTGCGCTTTTACATCGAGGTGCTGGGCATGCGCCTGCTGCGGCGCCGCGATTACCCCGAGGGACGCTTCACCCTGGCTTTTGTGGGCTATGGCGAAGAACGGGACCACACGGTGATCGAACTCACCCACAACTGGGATACCGATGCGTACGCGATCGGCGGCGGCTATGGCCACATCGCTATCGGCATCGATGACATCTTCGCCACCTGCGCCGCGATCGCCGGAGCCGGTGGACGCATCACCCGGCAACCCGGCCCGATGAAGCACGGCACCACGGTGATCGCCTTCCTCGAGGATCCCGATGGCTACAAGGTGGAACTGATCCAGCTCGCCGCTCCGGCTGCCACCCCGGTGGCCGCCGCCGCCCCCTGACCCGCTCCCGCGCCGCCATCCCGCTGCCGATGCCCACCACCTCCACGCCTCCACCGTCGGCCAGCCTCACCGCCGATCCCGAGCGCTTCAGCGCTCCGGCCTGGGATCTGCTGGTCGCCAGTCAGGACATGGCTCGCCGCTGGCGGCACGGCGCCATGGATGTGGAGCACCTTGTGCTCACCCTGTTCACCGATCCCCGCTTCGCCGCCTGGGCCACGCCGCTGCCGGTGGACGAGAACCGTCTGCTGGATCGGCTCGAGGCCTACTGCGCCGCCCAGCCCACCGCCTCCGACCAGACCCTCTACATCGGCGACGCCCTGGAGGATCTGCTCGAGGAGGCCGACCGGCGCCGTCAGGCCTTGGCCGCTCCCCTGCTGGAGCTGCCCCACCTGCTCCTGGCCCTGCTGGGGGAGCCGCGGATCGGCGCCCGTTTGCTGCTGGAGGAGGGTCTCAGCGAAGACCTGCTGCTGCGGCAGTGGCGGCCGGCCGCTGCCCCGGCCTCCGGCCCGGGGGCGGATGGCTGGGTGGATGCCGAGCCCGCCGCCCGCCCCGCCACGGCTTCCTTCTCGCCACCCGTCTCGCCACCCGTGGCTGCCCCTTCGGCCGACCCGGCCGCCGGCCGCGCTGCCGCAGGCCGTATGGGCCGGGCCGAAGGCAGCCGTCCTCCCCAGGGCCGGCTTGAGGCAACGCCCCCCGACGACGGCCTCCGCCTGGAGGCGCTCGACGGAGAGGCCCCCCTCACCGCCCTCGATCGCTACGGCCGCGACCTCACCGCCGCCGCCCGCGCCGGCGAACTCGATCCAGTGATCGGCCGCGACGCCGAGATCCGCCGCCTGATCCAGGTGCTGTCGCGCCGCGGCAAGAACAATCCCGTGCTGGTGGGTGAATCCGGCGTGGGCAAGACCGCTGTGGTGGAATCCCTCGCCCAGCGAATCGTGGCCGGCGATGTGCCGGATGCCCTGCGGGGCCTGCGGCTCGTGGCCCTCGACCTGGGTGCCCTGATCGCCGGCGCCAAGTTTCGGGGGCAGTTCGAGGAGCGCCTGCGGGAGGTGTTGGCCCAGGTGCGGGATGGGGAGGCGGCGGCCGGGGATGCCGGCGGTGGCGTGGTGCTGTTCATCGATGAACTGCATACGGTGGTGGGGGGCGAGCGCTCCGGTCCCGATGCGGCCAGCCTGCTCAAGCCCGTGTTGGCCCGGGGTGACCTGCGCTGCATCGGCGCCACCACTCCCGAGGACTACCGCCGCACGATCGAGAAGGATCCGGCCCTTGAGCGCCGCTTCCAGCAGGTGCAGATCCGCGAGCCCGACCGCGACACCTGCCTGCAGATCCTGCGCGGCCTCAAGGAGCGCTATGAGGTCCACCACGGCGTGACCATCACCGATGGCGCCCTGGTGGCGGCGGCCAGGCTGGCGGACCGTTACCTCAGCGACCGCTGCCTGCCCGATTCCGCCATCGATCTGGTGGATGAGGCGGCGGCCCAGCTGCGTATGGAGGCCACCTCCAAGCCCCGGGCCGTGGAGGAGGCAGAAGCCGATCTGCGCCGGGTGGAGCTTGCCCTGTTGTCGGCGGAGGCTGCGCCCCAGGCGGAACGGGTGGCCCTGCAGGAGCGGCGCCGGCTCGCCCAACAGACCCTGGAGTCCCTGCAGAGCCGCTGGACCCGGGAGCGTGAGCGGCTGGCCGAGCTGCGGGAGCTGCTCCGCCAGGACGAGGAGCTGCGCCATGCCATCGCCGAGGCCGAGCGGGATGGTGCCTATGAGGAGGCGGCCCGGCTCGAGCACGACCAGCTCCATGGCCTGCAGCAGCGCCGCCTTGATCTGGAGGGCGAACTCAAGGCCGATCCGATGCTGCGCGAGCAGGTGGAGGAGGGCGACATCGCCGATGTGGTGGCCCGCTCCACCGGCATTCCGATCCAGCGGCTGCTCGCGGGCGAGCGCCAGAAGCTGCTGGAGTTGGAGCACCGGCTGGGCGAGCGGGTGATCGGCCAGCCCGAGGCCGTGGCCGCCGTGGCTGCGGCGATCCGCCGAGCCCGGGCCGGCATGCAGGCCCCCACCCGGCCGGTGGGCTCCTTTCTGTTTCTGGGCCCCACCGGGGTGGGCAAGACCGAGCTGGCCAAGGCCCTGGCCGGCTCCCTCTTCGATGGCGAGGAAGCCCTGGTGCGGCTCGACATGAGTGAATTCATGGAGCGCAATGCCGTGGCCCGCCTGGTGGGGGCGCCTCCGGGCTACGTGGGCTACGAGGAAGGGGGGCAGCTCACCGAGGCGGTGCGGCGCCAGCCCTATGCGGTGCTGCTGCTCGATGAGGTGGAGAAGGCCCACCCCGAGGTGTTCAACCTGCTGCTGCAGGTGCTCGACGACGGACGCCTCACCGATTCCCAGGGCCGCACCGTGGATTTCCGCCACACGGTGGTGATCATGACCAGCAACCTGGCCAGCCGGGCGATTCTTGAGCGAGCCCGGGCCGGCAGCTCCGACCCCTCCGATCCTGGCCGTGAGCAGCAGCTGGATCGGGAGCTGGAGCGGGCCGTGGACGAGGCTCTGGCGCGCCAGTTCCGCCCTGAATTCCTCAACCGCATCGATGAGGTGATCCGCTTTCGCCCCCTGCGGCCCGCCGATCTCCAGCGGATCGTGCGGCTTCAGCTGGCCGAGCTGGCTTCGCTGTTGCGTGAGCAGCAGCTGGAGTTGGAGGTGGAGGAGGCGGCGGTGGCCCTGCTGGCCGAGCAGGGATATGAACCCGAATACGGAGCCCGGCCCCTGCGGCGGGTGCTGCGGCGGCGGATCGAGAACCCTCTGGCCACCCATCTCCTGGAGGATCGCTTCCGGGGCTGCAGCGGCGTGCTGATCGAGGCGGTTGCCGCGAGCGAGGGGGAGGCCGGCAGCCTTCGCTTTGTGCCCCGACTCAACCAGGGTGAGGACGTCCGGTAGGGTGGTCGTTTGTCGGTGCGCGCCTCCTCCGTGGATCCGGCCTCTCCCACTCCCGCAGGCAGCCAAGGCTCCGCCGAAAGCCGCCCCATCCAGTCGGCTGCAGAGGAGCCCGAGCTCGGCCTGGCTGATTCCCTTGATCCGGATGCCAGGACCGGCTTTTTGGCGAGCACTCTGGCGGAACTCGGCAAGGTGGTCTGGCCTAGTCGTCAGCAGCTGTTCAGCGAGTCGGTGGCGGTGATTCTGATGGTGGCCCTTTCGGCCGCGGCGATCGCGGCGATCGATCGTTTCTACGGCTGGCTGTCCAACCTGGTGTTCCGTTGATGTCCTCCGCTCCCAGTCCCGTGTCCGAGCTTGATCACGACCTCCCCCCGACACCGGAGTCGCCCTCGGACCCGGCTGCCGATCTCCTCACGCTGAGCGAAACCTCCGACGGATTCGAAGCCCCCGAGGGAGCCGAGGGAAGCTCCGATCCGGATGCCGCGGGCAAGCCCCAGGTGGCCCGTTGGTTTGCCGTCCAGGTGGCCTCAAGCTGTGAGAAGAAGGTGAAAGCCACCCTCGAGCAGCGGGCGGTCACCCTCGGGGTCGACAACCGCATCCTCGAGATCGAGATCCCCCAGACCCCCGGCGTGAAGCTGAAGAAGGATGGCAGCCGTCAGTCGATCGAGGAGAAGGTGTTCCCCGGCTATGTGCTGGTGCGGATGATCCTCGATGAGGACACGATGATGGCGGTGCGCAGCACCCCCAACGTGATTAATTTCGTGGGGCAGGAGGAGCGCCGCGCCACCGGCAAGGCCCGGGGCCATATCCGCCCCCGCCCCCTGAGCAGCCAGGAGGTGAACCGCATCTTCAAGCGGTCCGCCGAGAAGAAGCCCGTGGTCAAGGTCGATCTGGCCGAAGGCGATCAGATCCTGGTCACCGCCGGTCCGTTCAAGGACTTCCAGGGAGAGGTGATCGATGTCTCGGGAGAGCGCAGCAAGCTCAAGGCCCTGCTTTCGATCTTCGGCCGGGAAACCCCGGTGGAGCTTGAGTTCTCCCAGATCAGCAAGCAGAGCTGATCACCCCCGGCCGTCTCCCTGCGGAGGACGGCCCCGGTGCTCCCCCACCACGGGCGGGCACCACCCAGCCGGATCCTTCGGGTTCCGGTTATCCGCAGATCCTTCCCCGTTCCCACCGGGGGCCCCGTTCCCCCGTCTCCCCTAGGAGACCCAACCCCAGCCCAGCCGATGGCCAAGAAAGTCGTAGCCGTGATCAAGCTGGCCCTCAATGCCGGCAAAGCCAACCCAGCTCCCCCCGTGGGCCCAGCCCTTGGACAGCATGGCGTCAACATCATGGCGTTCTGCAAGGAGTACAACGCCCGCACCCAGGAGAAGGCCGGCTATGTGATTCCGGTGGAGATTTCGGTCTTTGAAGACCGCAGCTTCACCTTCATCACCAAGACCCCGCCCGCTTCGGTGCTGATCTCCAAGGCGGCTGGCATCGAAAAGGGTGCCGCCACCTCCTCCAAGGGCAGCGTCGGCGCCATCAGCCGCGCCCAGCTCGAGGAGATCGCCAAAACCAAGCTGCCCGACCTCAACTGCACCAGCGTTGAGTCGGCCGTGCGCATCATCGCCGGCACAGCCCGCAACATGGGCGTCACCATCAACGACTGACGCTCCCCGGCGTCGGCCCGCCTGCCGGTCTGACCCCGATTCCTGTCCCACTTCCATTGACCCCCCGGGGGAGACCACACCGGTCGCTCGCACCCCATTCCCGCCATGACAAAGATCTCCAAGCGTTTTGCCGTCGCCGCCGCCAAGGTCGAAGACCGCACCTACGCCCCGCTCGAAGCGATCGAACTGGTGAAGGCCAACGCCACCGCCAAGTTTGATGAAACCCTGGAAGCCCACGTGCGCCTGGGCATCGATCCCAAGTACACCGACCAGCAGCTGCGCACCACCGTGGCCCTGCCCCACGGCACCGGCCAGACCATCCGCATCGCCGTGATCGCCCGGGGCGAGAAGGTGGCCGAGGCCAAGGCCGCCGGCGCCGATCTGGCCGGCGACGACGACCTGGTGGACTCCATCGCCGGTGGGGCCATGGACTTCGACCTGCTGATCGCCACCCCCGACATGATGCCCAAGGTGGCCAAGTTGGGCCGGGTCCTCGGTCCCCGCGGCCTGATGCCCAACCCCAAGGCCGGCACCGTGACCACCGACCTAGCCGGTGCCATCGCCGAGTTCAAGGCCGGCAAACTCGAGTTCCGTGCCGACCGCGCCGGCATCGTGCATGTGCGCTTTGGCAAGGCCAGTTTCGATGGGGCCAAGCTGCTCGACAACCTCAAGGCCCTGCAGGAAACCATCGACCGCAACAAGCCCAGCGGTGCCAAGGGCCGCTACTGGCGCAGTCTCTATGTCACCTCCACCATGGGCCCCTCCGTGCCCGTGGACTTCACTGCCCTGCAGGACATCAAGCAGGAAGGCTGAGTGGTGCCGGCATCCCACAAGGACCCTGAAGGCTGACGAGTGCCGCCCAGCGGCGGACGGCGTTCGAGCTGATCGTCGGGGCGAAAGCCGCTGGCGCCAGGCTTGTGAGCGCCTGCTGTGAGCTCGGCATTTCCCTGCGCACCCTCTAACCCTGGCGGCGTGCCTTTGGGGGTGATGGGGACGGCGAGGACCGCCGTAAAGGCAGTCCTCGCCTGGTTTCTCATCGCCTAAGCGAGGAGGAACGTCAGCGAATCCTGCTCGCCTGTAATCAGCCGGAGTACGCCTCGCTTCCACCGGGGCAGATCGTGCCAGCACTGGCCGATCAAGGCCTCTACATTGGCTCGGAGCCACGCTCGAATCAAGGCTTGAGGAGCTGGGTGTGTTGCGATCCTTCTCCAGGCCGAGGGTCAGCAACGACAATCCGTACTCGGAATCCCTGTTGCGCACAGTCAAGTTACGGCCCGATCACCCAAGCCGGCCGTTCGCCAGCATGGCGGAGGTGTCACCGGGATGGGAGCGATATAATCACTAGAGACTTCCAGATTCCCTTGCTCTTGTCACAAAATGCAGAACACTGTCGACAATACCAAGGCCAAGATCTTCTACAAGTTGCTCTTTGAGATTGAAAAATGGCAGAAGCGCGAGAACCTTAGACGTATCAAGAATGTTGTTTCTGGGCGTCTGCAGGCTCTTGAAGCGTCTGCGCCAACCCTGGTGATCGGTAATGCGATTCCGAAAAGTGGCACCTATTTGCTTAATGCGATCATCAGGACGCTTGGTGGCTGGCAAAATCCTGGCTTGCATGTCATGAGCCATAGCTTGGTGGCCATGGATGAAGGGGGTAAGAGTTCACAGGTATACAGCGCACTTGCCGCTGATGTTATCGAGTCGATGCCTGCTGGGATAACTGTCGCCGCCCATCTAAGATACGACAGCCGATTGGCAAGTCTACTGGCGAGCAACTCCAGCATAAAGCATATCTTCCTGTTTCGCGACTTTCGCGATATCTTCTGTAGCTTTGACAACTGGATGG
>Ga0315905_10006414_pt1 | contig 11963 bp, 8 predicted proteins | sample LakEriMetagenome_5_FD_203522 | JGI IMG/M metagenome (GOLD analysis project Ga0315905, IMG submission 203522) | Freshwater fungal communities from buoy surface, Lake Erie, Ohio, United States - Buoy 4 MA121 | ecosystem: Environmental > Aquatic > Freshwater > Lake | place: USA: Lake Erie, Ohio...
CGGGCGTCAGGTCGCGCTGGGCTTCGGCCAGCAGCTCATAGCCGACCATGAACTTGCGGACCGAGGCCGAGCGCAGCAGCGGCGGATAGAAATGCGCGTGGAGCTGCCAGCGCGGATGCTCGTCCCCTTGCCCCGGGGCGCCGTGCCAGCCCATCGAATAGGGGAAGCTGCACTGGAACAGGTTGTCATAGCGGGTGGTCAGCGCCTTGAGCGTGGCCGCCAGATCGTCGCGCTGGGCCGCGCTCAGCTCCGGGAGGCGGCGCACGGCAAAGCGCGGCAGCAGCAGGACCTCGAATGGCCAGGCCGCCCAGAACGGCACGATGGCGAGCCAGTGGTCGGTCTGCACTACCACACGCGGCCCATCGGCCTCGCGCTCCGCCAGCTCAAGCAGCAGCGGCGCTTCGCCCGCCCACTCGGCCTGGGTCCGCGCTTCGGTGGCCAGTTCCTGTGGGACATAGCTGGTGGCCCAGACCTGGCCGTGCGGGTGCGGGTTGGAACAACCCATCATCGCGCCCTTGTTCTCGAACACTTGAACATGGGCATAGCGGGCCGACAGCTCGGCCACCTGCGCGGCCCAGCAATCGACTACGCCGCGGATCGTCGCGACGGGCAGCTCGGGCAGGGTCAGCGCGTGATCGGGCGAGAAGCAGATCACGCGGCTCTCACCCTGCGCGCCTGCGATCGCGAACAACGGATCGGTATCGAGCGGCGCGGGGCTATCAGGCTGCAACGCGGCAAAGTCGTTCTGGAAGACGTAGGTGCCGGCGTAGTCCGGATTGCGTTCCCCCGTAACGCGGGCATTGCCGGGGCAGAGGTAGCAGTCCGGATCGTGGTGCGGGCGCTCGGCCAGATCGGGCTCGTCGACCTGCCCCTGCCACGGTCGCCGCGCGCGGTGCGGGGAAACCAGCAGCCATGCGCCGGACAGCGGGTTGAAGCGGCGGTGCGGGTGCTCGGTCGGATCGAAGCTCACAGTGCCGTCACCTCCAGCACCAGCCCGTCCTCACCGCGCAGCGGCGGCAGAGACAGGCCCTGCCGCACCAGCCAGGCCCCGGCATACTCGGTATCGCCCACCCGATAGCGCCGGGTGGAATCGAGCATCGGCAAGCGCAGGCCTGGGGCATGCCGCTGGGTCTGCGGATCGATCCGCGTGACCAACAGGATCAGATCGGTCGGGGTGCCGTGGGCCTGCCACAACAGGCCGTCCGCGCCCTCACCCTGCCAGACCTGCCCGCCATGCAACCGGTCGCGCAGCGCCTTGTAACGGGCGATCCCTTCACCCAGCCGCTCCAGGTCGCGCTCATTGAGCTTGCGCAGGTCCAGCTCCACCCCGAAGTGTCCGGGCAGGGCAACATGATTGCGGAACCGCATGGTCTGGATCCGCCCGGTGGCGTGTGCCGGGGCCGCGCCGACATGGCTGCCCATCAGCTCAGGCGGAAAGAATTGCAGGTACCCGCGCTGGATGCTGGCCCGGCTGACCGCATCGATATTGTCGCTGGTCCAGAACCGGTGGGTATAGCGCGCGATCCCGGCATCGATCCGCCCGCCGCCGCCAGCGCAGGCTTCGATCTCGACCAAGGGGAAAGCCGCGCGCAGGCGGGCGAGCAGGTCATAGGTGCCAAGCACCTGATTGCGGAACGATGGCCGTTCGCCTGCCGCCGTCAGGTCGCGGTTGTGATCCCACTTGAGGTAGCCGATCGGCAATCCGTTCAGGAGGCCGGCCAGCCGCTCGTAGAGGTAATCGCGCACCTCGCTGCGGCCCATATCGAGCACCAGCTGGTTGCGCGCAGTGATGAGCGGGCGGCCGGCGACTTGCAGCGCCCAGTCGGGGTGAGCGCGGTACAGCTCGCTGTTCGGATTGATCATCTCAGGCTCGACCCACAGGCCGAATTCCATGCCGAGGCCGGTCACATGCTCCGCCAGCGGGCCCAGCCCGTTCGGATACTTCACGTCATCCGGCCACCAGTCACCCAGGCTGGTGGTGTCATCATTGCGGCGGTGGAACCAGCCATCATCGAGCACGAAACGCTCGATCCCGGCCCTGGCCGCGGCATCGGCCAGGTCTTTCAGCGCCGCCTCGTCGTGATCGAAGTAGAAGCCTTCCCAGGTGTTGAGATGGACCGGGCGCGGGCGCATCGCGCCGCCGGGCCAGTCCATCCGCGCGCGGATCGCCGCGTGGAAGTTCTGGGCGACGCCATTGGCATCGGCCGCACAGGTGGCGAGCACTTCGGGCGTGGTCAGGCTCTCGCCCGGTGCCAGCCGCACTTCGCCCGGCATCAGCGCTTCGCCGAGCTGCCACTGGAACCGGCCGTCATCGATCCAGTCGATGAATTGGCAGTGATTGCCCGACCAGGCGAGCTGCGCGCCATAGGCGCAGCCAGCGGCCTGGACGACAGCCCCGGGGACGCAATCATGCGAAGTCAGCCCGCGCCGGTTCTCGCGCCGCCACTGGCTGCGGGTCAGCGCATCCTCGACCGGCACGAACTCGGTGTTGTGGCGGCCTGAGAACGAGCGAACCGAACGGGCATGATCCGGCAGCGGTAAGACGGCTGCGGCGAGCCACTGAACCTCGAGCGCGGCGTCACCCAGGTTGGTGAGGGTCGTCGCCACAGTCAGAACGTCGCTGGCGGAATCAAGCGACAGGCTGACCGCCACCGCAAGCTTCGCCACGTCATCGGTCAGGGTTACGAGCACGCGCTGCCCGTCTTGTTCCACCACGCAAGCCGTCACCTGAAAGGTCCAGTCGCGCCCGGCGCGGTGCGCCTTCAGCCCCGGCTCACCAAACCAGCCTTGACCGAGACCCGGCACCAGGCTGAGCGGCTGATCGAATTCCGGCGAAAAGCTGGGCGTCGACCGGTCGCTGCGCAGCGCACCGGACGGTAGCGCCCCTTCCGGCAGACGCGGGCCCCAATAGCGCCACAGCGGTGCCTCACCCGGCGCTGCTTCGAGCACCAGGGTGGAAGCCCGGCCATGAAGAACAATCCAGCTATCCGGCTGCGGCAACTGCGCTTCCCCGACCTTCCTTGATCCGCCACACCGCAATCGCGGCCAGCAGCATGCAGACGCCCGAGACGCGCAGCACATTGCGCGCATCTCCGCCCAGCAGCGGCTCATAAGCGAAGGTCATGGTCCCTGCAAAGATCAACATCGGCACGCAGATGAACATGTTGAAGATGCCCATATAGACCCCGGTTCGCTCGGGCGGGATCGTATCGGCCAGGATGATGTAGGGATTGCCCATGATCGAGCCCCAGCCTAGGCCAATCCCGATCGCGGCGACGAACAGCAGCTCCTTCTGCCCGATCAGCGGCATGGCCAGCATGGCGCAGCCCGACAAGACCAGACAGAAGGCGTGGAGCCGCCCGGCCCCGACCCGCCGCGCCATTGGCGCCATCGCCAGGGCGGCCACGAAGGCGATCAGGTTGAAGAAGGCCCCGACCTGGCCATTGGTCAGCACTGCCTCGCGGTAGGCCGCCGTCCCGGCGTCGGCCGTGCCATAGACCGAGCGGCTGATCGAATTGGTGACATAGCCCCAATAACCCGACATCGCGTACCACTGGAACAGGCTCATCCAGGCCATCGCCTTCATCGCCTTGGGCATTTCGCGCATGGCATGGAAGATCTCGCCAAGGGTGGCCGCAGGCGTCTTGGGCAGCGCCGCCAGTCGGGCCCGTTCGGCCTCTGGCAGCTTCAATTCAGGCACCCGGGTGATCGACCAGAGGATCGTGCCGAGCGACAACACCGCCCCGATCCAGAACGAGACCAGCGTGAAAGTCGGGATGCCGCCCCCTTCGGTCGCGTCCTTGCTGAGGCCGAACCAGGTCACCAGCAGCGTCGGGCTGAGATAGGCAAGGCATTGGGCGAGGCCGGTAAAGGCGCTCTGGCTAAGGAAGCCGAAGCTGCGCTGGTTCGACTCAAGCCGGTCGTTCACATAGGCCCGGTAGGGCTCCATCGTCACATTGTTGCCGACATCGAGCAGGAACAGCAGCGAGAAGGCCATCAGCACCGAGGCCGACAGCGGCATGAAGAACAGCCCGATCGAACACATCAAGGCACCGATCAGGAAATAGGGCGTGCGGCGGCCAAGCGGCGAGGCGGTCCGGTCACTGAGCGAGCCGATGATCGGTTGGACGATCAGTCCGGTCAGCGGGCCGGCGATGCCGAGCCAGGCAAAGTTCTTTTCCTCCGCGCCCAGGTAACCCCAGATCGGCGACATGTTGGCCTGCTGCAGGCCAAAGCTGAATTGCAGACCCAGGAACCCCAGGTTCATCTGCAGGATCTGCGAGACGCTGAGCTGCGGACGCGGGCCAGCGGCGGCACCAGTTCCGGCGGGCATAGTGGCTGCGGTCATCGTTCGTGTCCTCTCGCACGGCGCCTTTGGCACCTGTTGCAGCGCAGCTTAGGCGTTGCGGACCAAAACCGCAACAATCGATTGCAATAACGCTTTACAGCCGCCCTTCCGCCCGGGCCCGCCGGCCGTAAAACACTTCGAACAGGGGCGCGGCCATCAGCGTGGTGACAATCGCCATGACCACCATCATGGCGAACAGCGCCGGGGTGATGATCCCCTGCTGCAAGCCGATGTTGATGACGATCAGCTCCATCAGCCCGCGCGCATTCATCAGCGCGCCGATGCCTGACGCGGTGGCGTGATCCTGCCCTGATAGCCGCGCGGCGAGGTAGCAGGCCCCGCCCTTGGCCGCGATCGACAGCACCAGGATCATCGCCGCGACCGCCAGCAGTGCCGGATCGCCCAGCAGGGTCAGCTCGGTGTGGAGGCCCGAATAGGTGAAGAAGAACGGCAGCAGCAGCACGACAGTGACCGGCTCGAGCTTCTCGCGGATCGCCGCAGTCAGGCGCCCGCGCGGCATGGCGGTGCCGAGCAGGAAACCGCCGAACACGGCATGGATCCCGGCCACGTCCATCGCCCAGGCGCAGAGCAGGTAAAGGATCAGGACAATGGCCAGCAGGGTCTCATCCATCCCTGTCACCGCAATCCGCCGGTCCAGCACCATCAGCAGGCGTGGCGCGATCAGGATCATGAACAGGGCAAAGGTAAACCCGCCGCCGATCGCCAGCACGGCGATCTGCGGCCCGTCGCCAAAGCTCGCCAGGACCAACGCGATCAGCACCCAGGCCCCGGCATCGTCGATCGCCCCGGCCGACAGCGAGAGCGTGCCAAGTGGCGACTTGCTCAGCCCCCGCTCGTGGATGATCCGCGCCAGCATCGGGAAGGCAGTGATCGCAATCGCCGCGCCCATGAACAGGGTTGCCTCGAACTGGTTGACCTTGGCCGTGAACAGCCCGCCATGGCTGAGCAGCCAGGGGGCAATCGCCACGGCCACGGCAAAAGGCGCCGCCATCCCCGCCAGCGAAACCGCGGCCGCGCCTTTGGCACCCCTGCGGAAGTCATCGCGATCAAACCCCAACCCGACCAGGAACATGTAAAGCCCGACCCCGAACTGCGCGATCACGAACAGGATCGGCTTTGATTCCTTGGGGAACAGGAATTCCTGCACCTCGGGTGCCAGCGCACCGAGCAGGCTGGGACCCAGGATCACCCCGGCAATCATCTCGCCGACCACGCGCGGCTGGCCCAGCCAGCGCTGCGCCGCCGTGCCGACCAGGCGGCAGGTGACCAGAATCACCGCTACTTGCAGGAAGAAGGCGATCGAAAGCTGGGTTGGCGTCATGCCGAACGCCTAACCGTGCGCGCCGAACTGGTTGGCAATCGCGGTGGTGATGCGAAGCACCAGGGCATGGGCAGCAGCGATGGGCTCGATATTGTCACGATGGATCGCGCCATAGCCGACTGCGCCCTCATCGGGATAGTCGCTCGGCTCGTTGACGGCAAAATCGTCCACACCCGGGGCGCTGGCGGGGAAGGCGCGGCGCAGCTGGGCCAGCGCCTCGTCGATCCGCAGGGTGAAGACCATTTCCAGCACGTCGTCGCGGCTGATGTCATTGGCGCGGCTGAAGGCCGGGACCGAGACCGCGCGGATGAACATGTGCTGGAACAGCGCGAGGCGCAGCGCCTGCAGCACGCCCAGCTCGCGCCGCACCTGCTCGCGCCCCGCCAGCGGAGCCTCGTCCGGGATCAACTCCAGCAGCTTGTGGAGCTTGAGCGCATCGACCCTGAGGCGCGAAGCAAAGCGGCGATAGACCCCGGTGCGGTCATCCTTGGTCAGGTATTCGGCCAGCGCCAGGCAGGCATCGGCAATGCCTTCCTCATCCCCGCGATAGGGCCGGCTGGCCCAGTAGGCCGAGTTGAACAGCTCACCATAGGCGGCCACGGTCTTGATCGAGGCGAGCGAATTGGCGGAACGAACCAACCGCACCAGCTGGCGGCCGCGGTGGCTGTCGCGCAGCAGTTCGGCAATCGCCTCATAATTGCCGTCGGCCGCCGTGCCGAAGCCGGCTATCACGTTGACCGGATAGCCCAGCTGCTGGAGCACCGCATTGTGCGGGATCGCGCGGATCTGGCGCAGGCTCATCGTCCGGTCGGCGGCGAGGTCGGACTGGCGGCGGCTCTTGCGGCTGCCGGTCTCGTTGAGCAGGCCCAGGCCAAAGGCGGTGACCGCGCGGGCATAGGTCGCGCTGGCAAGGTAGCCTTGCTGCACGCGGCGAATTGCGCGGTAGAAATCGAGGGAAAGGTCGGTGCGGCGATAGAACGGATCGGGCGTCGCATCGGGATCGGCCTTGGCCGGGGCCAGCTCGGCAAAGCGGGTTAGCGTCGCATAGGCGAGCTCGGGCGTGCCGAAGAACAGATAGCCATCGCCGCCCTGGAAGCTGACCTCGGGCTCCAGCGCGATTCCCGCCCGCACGAACCGCCGCCGCGCCCAGGGCGAAAGCGGCCATTCCAGCCGGTCGGCAAAGCTGATCGGATGGGCACCGCGTCCCATGGATTCGCCGTGGGTGTTGAAGATCAGCGCGGCCACATCGGTCAGGCCATTCGCCGACATGGCTTCCGACAAGCGGCCTTGTAGGCGCTCGATCGCCAAGGCGGCCGGAATCTGCCCCACGAACCGCCCGGCATCAGAAAAGCCGGTCTGGATCGAAACCCGCCCGCGCCGGCGGGCATAGGTCTGGTAATGCGGTTCTGACAGCACAGCATCGAGGAAGCGCCCGCCGTGTTCCAGCGCGGACTCGGTCTCGAACAGCGGCGAGACATCGACCTTGTCGGCCACGCCGAACAGCTCGGCGAAATAGAGCGCGGCCAGCACGGTGGTCGGCTGCTCGCATTCGGCCACCAGCATCCGGATCGGCGTATCGGCATCGACGTGGTGCAGGATCTGCGCGATCAGCAGGAACTGGCGCACGGCCGTGCTGTTCTCGATCGCCAGCGCCGCCATATTGGCGCGCAGCGGCTTCACGCTGCCCAACAACTCGCGCAGCCGCACCAGCGCGGCCTGGCTGGCGAGATCAAGCTTGCCGTCTGGATCGATCCGGCGGCGGATCGCGTTCTGGAGCTGACTGGCGTTCACCCGGAAGTGGATCCAGCCCATCCCCAGCCCATCCGCGCGCATCGCGGCGGCGGCGCGCAGCAAGGCTTCGGCCGTCGCATCGTCGGCGGCCAGCGCGCGCTCTTCCAGCGCGGCGATCACGGCGGTTAGGCTGGTCAGCTTGTCCGGGTGAGCGGCGGTGAAGGCATTGGCGGTGGCCGAAAGCGCGGCGGGATCGGAGAGATCGGCCGCAAAGGCTGCGGCCTGCCCGGAGGCAAAGGAGGAGGCACGCGACAGCTGCGCCGCCAGGTCGGGCGCGGCCACTTCCAACGCCCTGGCATAACCCGCCAGCCGCTCGGCCTTTTCGGACAGGCGGTAGCGCAGTGAGGTGGCCCAGGTGATGTCGGTGCGGCCATCCATGTCATAGCCGACCCAGCTCGCCAGCCGCAGCGGCACCGGGGCGAGCTGGCGCCACTGCTCGGGCCAGCGGCGGCGCGCGGCGGCGAAGAGCAGGCCAGTGATCCGGTCACGCGCGCCATGGGCATGGGCCAGCGCAGCCATGGCCTGGGCATGTTCGCTGTCGAGTGTGATCGGCTCGCGCGCCGGAGAGGCGACGCAGGTGGTGCTGGCGCCGATCGCTCCGGCCGAAGCGGACTGGGCGACCGCCTCGCCCTGCGCCGGCGAGAGCAGGAAAGTCGGGTGTGCGGTGAAGACGATATGCGCCAGCGGCTTGGCCCAGCGCGCAGCGAAGCTGGCGAAATCGGCTTCCTCGCTCGCCAACCGGGCGATGCTGGCATCGTTGACGTCCGGATCGACCGGCCCGGTCAGCCGCGCCAGCCGCTCGGCCCGCGATTGCAGACCCTGACATTCAAGCTCGGCGACCAATCCTGCCAAGGCTCAGCTGGCCGCTTTCCAGCTCGCGCGACAGTTCCAGCCCCAGCTGGAAAACCGGATTGAACAACGGTGTTTCGGCCGTGCGGACATGCAGCTCTTGCAGCCGCTGGTCGAGCGCAGCCAGCCGGGTCATCGCGGAAGGGCAGCAGCGGCGCGGGCCGCCGCCTCGATCGCGGCAACATCAGGCGCACCCTTGCCAACCAGCCAGGAACCGCCGCAGCACAGCACGGCATCGAGCGCCAGCCAGTCCGCCGCAGTGGCCGAGGTGATCCCGCCGGTCGGGCAGAACCGGACCGAGCCGAACGGCGCGGAAATCGCCTTCAGTGCCGGGATCCCGCCATTGGCTTCGGCCGGGAAGAATTTGAACCGGTCCAGCCCCAGGTCGAGCCCGCGCATGATATCGGACGGGGTGGCGATCCCCGGCAGGAACGGCACCTTGGCCGCCTCGGCGGCGCGGGCGAGGCCCTTGGTGAGGCCAGGCGAGACGATGAATTCGCTGCCCGCCACCAGTGCATCGTCGAGCGCATATTCGTTGAGCACGGTCCCGGCCCCGACCACGGCGCCAGGCACGGTCTTCATCGCCCGGATCACGTCGAGCGCGGCAGCCGTGCGCAGGGTCACTTCCAGCACCGGCAAGCCGCCCCGCACCAGGGCTTCGGCCACTGGCACGGCATGGGCCGCATCCTCGATCACCAGCACCGGAATGACCGGGGCCAGGCGCATCACGTCTTCGATCGACTTCATGAGAGATGTTCCGCTGCAAAAGCGGCCGCGGCCCCATAGAGGCCGGGCTGAGGATGGGTGATGAGCTTGACCGGCAGGGCGGCCATCAGCTCGCTGAAGCGCCCCTTGGCGCGGAACCGCTCGGCAAAGCCGGAGCGGAGCAAGGTGTCGCGAATGCGCAGGCCAAGCCCGCCGGCGATGACCACACCGCTGGCGCCCTGGGCCAGGGCAATGTCGCCGGCAACCGCGCCGAGCGAGAGGCAGAACCGATCGACCGCTGCGGAAGCCAGACTATCCTCGCCCGAGAGGCCAAGCTGCCATAGCGCCTTGTCCTCGGCCGGCTGGATCGCGCGGCCTTCCATGACGGCGAGCGCTTCGTAGATATCGACCAGGCCCGGGCCGGAGACCACGCGCTCCACCGACACCCGGCGATAGCGCTGGCGCAGGCGCGCCAGGATCGCATCTTCGATTGAGTCAAGCGGAGCGAAATCGATATGGCCGCCCTCGGTCGGCTGAACGCGGTAAGCGCCCTGGCCGTCGCGCCAGACGTGGGCGACGCCCAGGCCCGTGCCGGGGCCGACAATCGAAAGCGTCCCGCTGGCCGGCAGGCTCTCATCCGGCCCGGCCAGGTGGACGAAATGCTCCTCGCCCGCGCGGGCCACGGCATGGCCGACCGCGCCGAAATCGTTGACCACCGTATAGCGCGACGCACCGAGCTTTTCGGGGATCAGCGCCGGGCGAATGATCCAGGGGTTGTTGGTAAAGCGGATCACTTCGCCGCCGACCGGCCCGGCCACGGCAATCGCCACGGCATCGGGCAGGCTGCCGCCCTGCATCCGCGCGAAATCCTCCCAGGCAGTCTGGAAGCTGGCGTGATCGCGGGTGTGCAGCGTGGCTGGTTCGCCCAGCTCGATGCTGCCATCGCCCGCCACTGTCGCCAGAGCAAAGCGTGCATGGGTGCCGCCGATATCGACCGTGACCAGCTACATTACAGGCCGCCCTCCGCCAGCATGGCCGAACCGCCCTGCTCCGCCCCATCGGCAAAGCGGCGGAACATGCCGAACAGCTCGCGGCCCATGCCCATGGCTTCGTCCGGGGCGGTGGCGGGCTTGCGGGTGGAGAGATCGGCCAACACTTCCAGGCTGCCGTCGTGGCCGCACAGGCGGATCACATCGCCATCCTGGACCAGCGCCAGCGGCCCGCCGCCCAGTGCTTCAGGCGTCACGTGGATCGCCGCCGGAACCTTGCCCGAAGCGCCGCTCATCCGGCCATCGGTGACGAGGGCCACACGGAAGCCCTTGTCCTGCAGCACGCCAAGCGGCGGGGTCAGCTTGTGCAGTTCGGGCATGCCATTGGCGCGCGGGCCCTGGAAGCGAACCACCACGATCACGTCGCGGTCCAGCTCACCCGCCTTGAACGCGGCCTGGACGCCTTCCTGGCTGTCGAACACGCGGCAGGGTGCCTCGATCGTGTAGCGGTCGGGATCGACCGCAGAGGTCTTGAAGGTGCCGCGGCCCAGGTTGCCGGTGACGAGGCGCATCCCGCCATCGGGCTGGAACGGGGCAGCAACCGGCGCGAGGATCGTCTCGTCGCCGCTGGCTGCCGGCGTCGGGTGCCAGGCCAGCGCATCGCCGTCGAGCGCGGGCTCATCGGCATAGGCGGCCATCCCGCCCTCGGCCACGGTCAGCACATCGCCGTGGATCAGCCCGGCATCGAGCAGCTGGCGCACGACAAAGCCCATACCGCCAGCGGCGTGGAAGTGGTTCACGTCAGCCGCGCCATTGGGATAGACCCGGGCGATCAGCGGCACGGCAGCGGACAGCTCGTCCAGATCCTGCCAATCGAGCATGATCCCGGCGGCGCGGGCCATGGCCGGCAGGTGCAGCGCGTGGTTGGTCGAGCCGCCCGTGGCGAGCAGGCCGACGCAGGCGTTGACGATCGCCTTTTCGTCCACCACCCGCGCCATCGGCCGATAGTCCCCGCCCTCGCGGCCAATTTCGGCCAGACGGTGCACGGCCTTGCGGGTCAGCGCGGCGCGCAGCGGGGTGTTAGGCGGCACGAAGGCCGAACCCGGCACGTGGAGCCCCATCAGCTCCATCATCATCTGGTTGGAATTGGCCGTGCCATAGAAGGTGCAGGTGCCCGGCGAGTGATAGCTGGCGCTTTCGCTTTCGAGCAGATCGGCGCGGGTCGCCTTGCCTTCGGCATAGAGCTGGCGGACCTTCTGCTTTTCCTTGTTGGCCAGGCCCGAAGGCATCGGACCCGAAGGCACGAACACCGCCGGGAGATAGCCAAAGCGCAGCGCGCCGATCACCTGGCCGGGGACGATCTTGTCGCAGATGCCGAGGATCGCCATGCCATCGAACATCGCGTGGCTCATCGCGACCGCCGTGCTCAGCGCGATCACGTCGCGGCTGAACAGCGACAGTTCCATGCCGTCCTGGCCTTGCGTGACGCCATCGCACATCGCCGGAACCCCGCCCGCGACCTGGGCGGTGGCGCCGACTTCACGGGCATAGAGCTTCATCGCTTCAGGATAGCGGCCATAGGGCTGATGGGCCGAAAGCATGTCGTTGTAAGCGGTAACGATCGCCAGGTTCGCGCCGCGCCCGCTCTTGATCGCGCCCTTGTCCTCCAGCGCCGCGGCAAAGCCGTGGGCCAGGTTGGAGCAGGACAGCGCATTGCGGTTCGGAAAGCGCTCCGCCTCCCGGTCCATCAGGTCGAGGTAGCGGCGGCGGCCGGGGGCCGACTTCTCGATGATCCGCGCGGTTACGCGCTCGATCGCGGGGTGCAGGTTACTCATGCCAGTGTACTCCGTCGCGCTCAGCCAGCGCGATCGCTGCGGTTGGCCCCCAGGTCCCGGCGGTGTAGGTCTTCGGCGAAACCCCATGTTCCGCCCAGGAAGCG
>Ga0315905_10006415_pt1 | contig 11962 bp, 7 predicted proteins | sample LakEriMetagenome_5_FD_203522 | JGI IMG/M metagenome (GOLD analysis project Ga0315905, IMG submission 203522) | Freshwater fungal communities from buoy surface, Lake Erie, Ohio, United States - Buoy 4 MA121 | ecosystem: Environmental > Aquatic > Freshwater > Lake | place: USA: Lake Erie, Ohio...
GGTAAAGGCGAGCGGGAGCGGGTCGAAGACCTTGCGGGCCTACTTGAGCTGCTTTTGGAGAAAGGTAAACGCGAGGGCCGTCATGCGCGCACGTTGGGCGTTGTTGGCGGCGCCGCCGTGGCCGCCCTCGGTGTTTTCGTAGTAGAGGACGTCGTGGCCTTGGTCGGCGAGTTTCGCGGCCATTTTGCGGGCATGGCCGGGGTGGACGCGGTCGTCGCGGGTCGAAGTCATCAAGAGGGTGCGAGGATATTTTTTCCCGGCGACGGCCTTTTGATACGGCGAGTAACGTGAGATGTAATCCCACTCGGCGGGCACATCGGGATTCCCGTATTCGCCCATCCAACTGGCGCCGGCGAGCAGCAGATGGTAGCGCTTCATGTCGAGGAGCGGAACTTGGCAGACGACGGCGCCGAAGAGTTCAGGGCGCTGCGTGAGCATCACGCCCATGAGCAGACCGCCGTTGCTGCCGCCCTGAATGCCAAGGTGGGCGGGTGAGGTGACTTTGCGGGCGATGAGGTCCTCGGCGATCGCGGCGAAGTCATCGTAGGCGCGTTGCCGGTTGGGCTTGAGGGCGGCCTGGTGCCAGCCGGGGCCGAACTCGCCGCCGCCGCGGATGTTGGCGAGAATGTAGACCCCGCCTTGCTCAAGCCATGCGGCCCCGATGCCGCCGCTGTAGGAGGGCGTCATCGAGACCTCGAAGCCGCCGTAGCCGTAGAGGAGAGTCGGGTTCTTGCCGTCGAGGGCGAGATTCTCGCGGGCAACTTGGAAGTAGGGAACGCGGGTGCCGTCTTTGGAGAGCGCCTCGTGTTGGGTGATGGCGAGACCGGTTTTGTCGAAGAAGCCGGGGAGCTGCTTGAGGACCGTGCGTGCATCGTGGCCGATGGTGCCGATCGCGAGCGTGGAAGGAGTGAGGAAGTCGGTGACGCTCAGGAAAAATTCGTCGGATTCATCGCCGTCGACGGCGTTGGCGCTGACGGAGCCGAAGGCCGGAGCGGCGAGGGGCGTGCGTTGCCAGCCGCCGTCGGCGCGGAGAGTGAGCGTGTAGAGCCGGTTGCGGACGTTATCGAGCTCGTTGACGATGAGGTGATTTCTCGTGTCGCTCGTGCCGACAAGCGAGGTGCGCGGGCCGGGGGTGAAGAGGAAGGCGAAGTCGCGTTCGCCCTTGAGGAAGCGGGCGTAGTTCATCGCGAGGAGGGCACCGGCGGGATAGGTGCGGCCTCCGGTGGTCCAGGCGGAGCGGAGCTCGACGGTGATCTGGTCGCGGTAGGTGCCGGGCTGGGCGTCGAGGGGGAGCTCGAGTTTGGTGAGTTTGCCGGCTTCGTGCAAAAAGGTCTCGCTCGTGTAGAAGGTAATTGCTCGGCGGATGAATTCGCGGTGGTAGCCGGGCTCGTTGGTCACGTAGCCGTTGACGGAGACATCGGTCGCCTCACCCGCGAAGACGAGAGGAGCGTCGGCGAGGGCGGTGCCGCGGCGCCAGAGTTTCACGGTGCGCGGATAACCGGAATCGGTGAGCGCGCCGGGGCCGAAATTGGTGCCAACGAAGAGGGTGTCGCGGTCGAGCCAGGTGACGCTGTTCTTGCCCTCGGGGAGGTCGAACGGTTGCTCTTTGACGAAGGTCTTGGTGGCCAGATCGAACTCGCGGACGACGGTGGCGTCACCGCCGCCGCGGGAGAGGCGGAGGAGATAGCGGTCGTAGTTGGGATAGAGCGGAACGGGGGCGCTCCAGACCCAGTTTTGTTTTTCGTCACGAGCGAGGGCGTCGAGATCGAGAACGGTTTCCCACTTCGGGTTTTCGTTGCGGTAGTCTTCGGGCGTCGTGCGGCGCCAGAGGCCGCGGGGGTTGGTCTTGTCTTGCCAGAAGTTGTAGTAGAACGCGCCGCGCTTCACGACGGCGGGGATGCGGGCGCGGGAATCGTTGATCGCGAGAAGGCGGTCGTAGAGGGCCTGGTAGCCGGGGGCGGCGGTGAGCTCGGCGAGGGATACTTTGTTTTGCGCTTCGACCCATGCGAGCGGCTTCGCGCCCTCGACGTCCTCGAGCCACAGATAGGGATCATCGGCGGGTGGCGTGGCTGGCGTGGTGGCGGCGGAGAGAGGGGGCAGGGAAAACATAGCGAGGGCGAGGAAGCGGCGGAGTTTCATGGTGGAAGAGAGACCGAGGACGGGGATGTTAGTTTTGCAATTCGTAACTGAGCACGCTGAGAGCATAAACGGCGGCGGTCTCGCAGCGCAGGACGAGGGGGCCGAGCGTGATGGGCTCGAAACCGGCGGAGCGCGCGACGCTGAGCTCTGCGGGGGTGAAGTCGCCCTCGGGGCCGATCAACCAGATCGCGCTGCGCGGCGGTCGGCCGAGGGCGGTCGTGGTTGCAGCGAGGACGGCCTTGAGCGATTGGGCCCCGGGTTGGAGGCTGGCGATGAGCTTCAGGTCGTAGCCGCGGGCGGACTCCATGAAGGCGGTGGCGGATTGGACCGGGGTGATTTCGGGGAGCCACGGATTGCCGCATTGTTTGGCGGCTTCGAGTGCGGCCGTCTGCCATTTCTCGATTTTTTTGTCGGAGCGGTCGGCGTCGAGGTGGACTTGGGTGCGTTCGCTCGCGAGGGGCACGATGCGGGCGGCCCCGATCTCGGTGGCTTTGCGCACGATGTCGTCCATGGTGCCGCCCTTGGGCAGGGCTTGGCCGAGGGTGAGGGCGAAAGGAAGCGGCTTGGTTTTCTGGGCGAAGCGGACTTTGAGGCGGGCGGCGCGTTTGTCGGCGGTGACGAGTTCGCAGATCCACTCGGAGCCACGGCCGTCGAAGGCAACCACCGTGTGACCGGCGGCGGCGCGGTTGACTACAATGAGATGATGGGACTCTGCGGCTGAAAGGGTGAGCTCTGCGGGTTCGGCGGAGGAGGGCAGGGCGTAGGCGCGAAAATCGGGCATAGAAAGAGCGGACGGCGGAGGGGAACGCGGGTCGAGGGGAAAACAGAAAGGGTGTTCGATCGTGAGGCCGAGCGCCCTTGCCGACTTAACTGCAGGCATAAACCGAAAAAAGAACGGGTGACCAACGCAGGGGAGGCTGCGGACTGGGCGAGGGTGTTCAAAAATCCAGACTGTGAAATTTACGTGGACACGGGCGAAGGGGTTTTCCAAGTTTCGCGTTCGCTTGAAGGCCCAGGTGGCGGAATTGGCAGACGCAGTAGACTCAAAATCTACCACCGCAAGGTTTGTGGGTTCGACCCCCACCCTGGGCACCAAGTTTTGCGGCAGGTTTGATTCGGCTGAGAAGACTGGATGAGGCGCATTTGAACGGGCGCTCTGCCCGGCGGTCAGGTGTCGTGGTGGGATGATTGGGGAGACGGGTTTCGCTTCGCCGCATGAGGCTGGTGGGTCGATCGCGGAGCTTTGGCTTGCGGCCCCGAATCACCAGCCGGACGACCGCAACGGTCCGGATAAAATTTAGGTTCCAACTTGGATTTCGAGGCAGGGTATCCAAGGTTTGGACCGTGTTTCCCGTGCAACAGTCTTTGGTTCGCCGTTCGGCGTATGCGGTGGTGGTGGCGAGCCTGATCGTGATCGCCTCCAGCCGGAGTGCGGTCGAAGGGCCGAAGATCGAGCATTTCGACAAGATTGTGCACTTTTCCGTCTACGGATTGCTGGGTACGTTGGTGGTGCGGGCGCTGGGGCGGCCGCGGGCGATTTGGGCGGTGGTCTTGGTCTCGGGCTTTGGCGTGAGCGACGAGGTGCACCAGTCTTTCACGCCGGGCCGGTCGATGGAGATCGCCGATTGGGTGGCTGACACCCTTGGGGCGACGGTGGCGGTGCTGGCTTACACGCGGTGGACGGCTTACCGGCAGCTTCTGGAGTCGCCGGTGCGAATTGGGAAACGCCGGACCGGAGTCGCCGCATGAAACCCGACGAAATCCAGGCCAAAATCGAAGCGCTGCGGGCAGAAATCGTCCGGCACGATGAGCGTTATTACCGTCAGGCGAAACCGGAGATCACGGATTTTGAGTATGATTTGTTGAAGCACGAGTTGGCGGAATTGGAGGTGAAATTTCCGCAGTTCGCGCGGGCAGACTCGCCGACGCAACAGGTGGGTGACGACCGGGTGCAGGGATTCGTCGAGGTCGCGCATCGGCAGAAAATGCTGAGTCTCGACAATACCTACAACGAAGCGGAAGTGCGGGCGTTCGGCGTGCGCGTAGGCAAGCTGGTCGAGAGCGCCGGGGAATTGGAGTTTACGGTTGAGCCGAAGATCGACGGGTTGGCGGTGAGTCTCACCTATGAGGACGGCAAACTCGTGCGGGCGGTGACGCGGGGAAAAGGCGACAAAGGTGACGATGTGACCGCGAATGTGCGCACGATCACCATGTTGCCGCACACGTTAGGCGGAGTCGCGCCGCGGGTGGTGGAGATTCGAGGTGAGATCTATCTTACCGCGGCGGAGTTTGACCGGATCAACGCCGAGCGGGCCGCGGCGGGCGAAGATCTTTACGCAAATCCGCGTAACCTCGCGGCGGGCACGATCAAGCAGCTCGATTCCGCCGAGGTGGCGCGGCGCAAGTTGGCGATCGTGCTCTACAGTCTGGGGTATTGTGAGCCGGAGGTCGTGGGCTCGCAGTCGGAATTGCATGAGCGGCTCCGCGCTTGGGGTCTGCCCGTGGTCGAGAAAATGTGGCGCGTGCGCGGGATCGACGCGGCGTGGGAAGCGATCGGAGAACTCGATGGCCTGCGTCGGAGCTTTGCCTACGGCACCGACGGTGCGGTGGTGAAGCTGGATGACCGGGCGCTGCAACGCGCGGTGGGTGAGACGGCGAAGGCGCCGCGTTGGGCGATCGCGTATAAATTTAAACCCGACACGGCGCGCACGCGGTTGCGCGCGATCACGATTCAGGTGGGGAAGACGGGGATTTTGAGCCCGGTGGCGGAGCTGGAGCCCGTGTTGCTCGCGGGCAGCACCATCAGCCGGGCGACGCTGCACAACGAGGATGAGATTCGCCGGAAGGACATCCGCGTGGGCGATTTGGTGGAGATCGAGAAGGCGGGCGAGGTAATCCCGGCGGTGCTGAAATCGTTCCCCGAGGAGCGCGTCGCCGGGGCGGTGGAATTCGATCTGTGCGCGATGGTCGGCGGAAAATGTCCGGTGTGCGGCAGCGGAATCGCCCGGCTGGAAGTCGCCGCCGAGGATGGGCGCGGCGTGGCGTGGAAATGCCAGAATTACGATTGCCGCGCGCAACGCACGGGGCGGTTGACGTTTTTCTGCAGTCGGCGGGCGCTCGCGATCGACGGGTTGGGCGAGGTGGTGGCGACGACGCTCGTCGAACTCGATTTGGTGAAAGATCCGCCGGAGGTTTACGACGTGACTCTGGAAACATTGGCCACGCTCAACCTCGGGACCGCGGAGGAACCGAGAATTTTCGGCGAGAAGAATGCGGCGAAGATTGTCGCGGCTCGGGAGGCGGCAAAGGCTTTGCCGCTGGAGAAATGGCTGTATGCCTTGAGCGTGCCGGACGTGGGTGAGAGCACGGCGCGGGAGTTGGGGCGGCGGCACCGGAGCTTTGCGGATTTGAGAGAGTCGGAGCTTTTACGTGCGGTGCTGCAGAAGGCGGAGTTGCTCTCGCGGCGGGAGCTCGAAGCGCCGGCGTCGCGGAAGAATCCGGCGAAGTCAGACGAGGACAAAGCGCGGCGCAAAGAGCTGTGCGTTCGGCTCGACGCCGAGATTGCGGCGCTCGATGCGGGGATATTGGCCGGGGCGCCGGCGGACATCGGGCCGGCGGTCGCCGCGAGCGTATTGGAGTTTTTCGCGAGTGAGCCGGGCCGACGGATCCTAACCAAGCTCGGCGCGCTGGGGATTGATCCGCAGGGGACGGTGGTGGCGGCGGGCGGGTTTACCGGGAAGACCTTTGTCCTGACGGGGACGTTGCCGACGTTGAAGCGCGAGGAAGCCGAGCAAAGAATTTTGGCGGCCGGAGGAAAAGTGAGCGGCAGCGTGAGCAAGAAAACGAGCTACGTGCTCGCCGGGGCCGATGCCGGCTCGAAGCTGGAGAAGGCGCAGGCGCTCGGCGTCCCGGTGATCGACGAGGCGGAACTGATTCGCCTGCTCGGGCAGTCCTAATCTACCGGGCGGCTCAGAAGCCTCGGGATTGCATGGCGCGGCCGAGCTCTTTCATGAAGGCCTGGGCGTCGGCGGGCGAGGGGCGGTAGCCGGGTTGGCTGATCTCGGTGAAGCCGGGGCGGTATTGCTGGTCGATGATCCACTTACCGGTCACGCCGTCGCTGAACGTCACGCTACCGCCGGCGATCGCGCCGGGAATGAGGGTCACTTTGTCCACGACGACGGTGACGGTGCTGGGAGCAGCGGGGTCGGCGGGCGGGAGGTCGGCGGCGTCTTCGGGGGGAAGATCGGCGTCGTCGCCCTCGGGGAATTCGGAGCCGTCGTCAGGCGGGAGATCGGTGGGTTCTGGGGCTGCGGGTGCGGCGGCGGGCTTCGGGGCGGGGGTGGATTTGCTGACGTCGCTTACGTCGGCTTTAGGGGCGGGGTCCTTCAGGGTGAGCTCAAGGTCGTCGACGAGGAAGCGGACGTCGCGGTAGGTGAGGGTAATCTTGAAGTGCTCGAGGAGCTTTTTTTGGACGGCGGAAAGGTTGTCGCCGGCGGCGACCCAAGTGGCGACGGTGGTTTTTTGCTCGGGAGTGAGGGACATGGTCGGCGGAAAGCGGAGATTTAAGAGTCGGTGGCTGAAGTTAAGCGCTGAGAGATAGGCGTGAGTCCGGCGCAGTCAACGCGGCGAGTGGGCGCAGACCAAGGCGGTCGGCGCAAACGGGCGTCGGTGCGCGACGCCCCTGACCGTCGAGCGCGTTGAAGATAACGCGCTCCTCCCCAAATCAGCGGCCGAGCTGATTTTTGAGGAATTCCACGCTGCTGCGCGTGGTGACGTCTTGCTCCATCATGTTGTCCACGGCTTTGCAGGCGTGGATGACGGTGCCGTGATCGCGGCCGCCGAAGGCATCGCCGATTTCCTGAAGGGAGTGCTTGGTGAGCGTGCGGGTGATATACATCGCGATCTGGCGGGGGATGGCGATGTTGTTGGGCCGGCGCTTGCTGGTCATGTCGCTGTGGCGGATCTGAAAATGATCGGCCACGCGTTTCTGAATCGTCTCGATGGTGAGGATGGTCTGGGCCTGCTCCATGAGCACGTCGTGCAGGAGGCGTTCGGCGGTGGCGAGGTCGATAGGCTTGCTGGTCAGGGCGGTGTAGCTGGCGACCTTGATCAACGCGCCTTCGAGGCGGCGGATGTTCTTCGTGATGTTCTGCGCGATGAAATTGATGATGGGCGCGGGGAGGTCGCATTTGAGCGCGGCGGCCTTGGTGCGCAGAATGGCGATGCGGGTCTCGACGTCGGGCGATTGGATGTCGGCGGGGAGGCCCCATTCGAAGCGGGAGACGAGGCGGGCTTCGAGTTTCTGGATCTCGGAAGCGCGGCGGTCGCTGGAGAGTACGATCTGTTTACCGGCTTCAAAGAGGTCGTTGAAGGTGTGGAAGAATTCTTCCTGAATGCGCTCTTTGTTGGCGAGGAATTGGACGTCATCGAGAAGCAGGACGTCGGCCTGGCGATACCGTTGGCGGAATTTGGTGAGGCTGTTTTCCTGGAGCGCCTGGATGAACTCGTTGGTGAACTTCTCCGTGGAGAGGTAGGCGACGCGGGCATCGGGCTTGCGGCGCAGGATGGCGTGCCCGATGGCGTGCATCAGGTGGGTTTTGCCGAGACCGGTGTCGCCGTAGAGAAAGAGCGGATTGTAGGCCTGCGCGGGGGATTGGGCGACGGCGAGGGCGGCGGCGTGAGCCATCTGGCTGTTGGAGCCGACGACAAAGGTTTCGAAGGTGTTGCGGGGATTGAGCAGGCCGGCGGCGGGGCCACGTTCATCGTAGCGGGTGGCCTTGCGGGTGGCGCCGGCGGACGCGCGGCTGCGGGCGAGGGCGGAGTCGGCCCCGGCGCGTTCGCTGGTGGCGGATGGGGTGGCGCCGGTGGTGTTGATTTTGACGTGGACGAGGCGGCCGGCGACGAGCCGAAGCCGTTGGGTGATCAGATCGAGGTAGTTATCGTTGATCCAAATCGAGGCGAATTCATTGGGTACGCCCAACGTGATGAGTTCTTCGCTGGTTTCGAGGCAAACGATGGGCTCGAACCACATGTGAAAGACATCTTCCGGGAACAGCGATTTGAAGTCGCATTTCACGGTTTCCCAAAGGCTGGGCGAGAGAGACTGGGTGGGCATTAGCGGGCGATGGGAGCGATTTTATTCACAGGCGGGACCGACGGCTCTTTCTTCACATTCGCTCTGGGCTACATCCGGGTGCACGGGCGGGAAAATTGGGTGAGTGGGCCAACAGGGGGAAAACGGTAAATTGCAAAGATGTAAAATACTGTTGTCCAAGTGAAGTGATAGCGGGGGCTACCGAAGGGCGGCTGACAGGATGAAGCTGAAAGGAGGTGGGAAGGAACGTTCGGACCGACCTGAAGAGGTGGCGGAGAGGGCAATAACTGCGAAGCAAAAATGCATGACAAGGCGAAGTTTTTGCCAAGTTACTCACAGGCCCCGTGGGCATAACTTTTTTGAATTTTTTGTTGCCAACTTTTCCCGTGGTCGGGGTGGGCGATATGACCGTTTTTTTGGTGTAGTTTGATTGAAAATACAGAGGCGGAAACTCAGAGGGAAAAGCCGCCTAAAATTGTTACAGGAAAGTTACGGTCATGAAACGGAAGTGTGTTTGGCGATACGCGAACGAACAGAACCAAAAGAGAAACCTAGACCGCCGCCGGCGCGGGGTCGACCCACTTGCCGTGTTCTTTAATCAGGGCGATCAGGCGGGCGTCGGCCTCGGCTTGGGGCAGGTTGTATTGCACGCAGGTCTTGCCGACGTAGAGGTTGATTTTTCCGGGCGCGCCGCCGACGTAGCCGAAGTCGGCGTCGGCCATTTCGCCGGGGCCGTTGACGATACAGCCCATGATCGCGAGTTTTACGCCTTTGAGGTGTCCCGTCTGCGCGCGGATGCGCTGGGTGGTGGTCTGAAGGTCGAACAGAGTGCGGCCGCAACTGGGGCAGGCGACGAACTCGGTCTTGGAAGAGCGGGCGCCGGCGCCTTGCAGGACATTATAGGCGAGGGTGGTCGCCCGCACGGGATCGGCTTCGGTCTCAATACTAATCAGATCGCCGAGCCCATCGCAGAGCAGGCCGCCGGTGAGGAATGACGCGTCAAGGAGGCGGGAGAGAAACGAACCATCGGGTTTGATCGCGGTGGCGGACGTGTTGCGAATCCAGAGTGGGGCGCGAGAGCCAAGGGCGTGGAGCGCAGCAGCAAGAGCCCGGGTGCGGCCAAGGGGGTGGGCCGAGGAGTTGAGTGTTGAGAGCCGAGCGGTGAGGGTGAAAAGCAGCGCGGCGTCGCCAAGGGCAACCAGCGTAGGGGCGAGTGCCGCGATGTCGTCGGCGGTGGCGGCGATGGCGAGCGTATGGCCGTGGCGGCGCGCAAGCGTCGCGAAGGCGGCGAGAGCGGGGGAGTCGGCGGCGGTGAATTCGCGAAGAAGGACGGCGGGGAGGAGATTTGAGATCGTCGATTCGAGCTCAGCGACGGTGAGCGACGGGGCGAGATCGAGGACGAGAAAGCGGCCCGGGGCCGACCATTCGCTGACGCTCGCGGCCGCGAAGGAGAGATCGGCGCAGGTGTTGACCGGGACGAGGAGGCCCTCGTGGGGGGTATCGGGGGATTTCGGTAGGGGAATCTGGGACTTGAAATTCGCCAGAGCGGAGAGGGTCACGCGCGTGACGACGCCAGGGGCGTGCTCGGGGCCGATTTTGACTTTTGGCGCGAGTGCGAGGGTTTGGGTCGGGCGGCGATTAAAGTGGTAGGGGTCGATTTGATCGGGCGGCGGCGTTTGGAGGCCGGCGCCCAGGGACCAGAGCGACATGGCTTTGTCGGCGATGGCGCGGGCGACGGGGATTTCGTAGACACTGTCTTCAGTAAGGGAGACGCGGATGGTATCGCCCAGACCGTCGAGCAGGAGCGAGCCAATGCCGATGGCGCTCTTGATGCGGCCGTCTTCACCATCGCCGGCCTCGGTGACGCCGAGGTGGAGCGGATAGGTCATCTGCTCCTCGTTCATCCGGGTGACGAGAAGGCGGTAGGCCTGAATCATCACCTTGGGATTCGAGGCCTTCATCGAAAGGATGATCTGATCGTAGGAATGACTGGCGGCGATCCGGAGGAATTCGAGGGCGCTCTCGACCATCCCGAGGGGCGTGTCGCCGTAGCGGTTCATGATGCGGTCGGAAAGCGAGCCGTGATTGGTGCCGATGCGCATCGAGCGGCCGAGTTCTTTGCAGCGGATCACAAGCGGGGAGAACGCCTCGTGCAGGCGGGCGAGTTCGGCGTCGTAGTCGGAGTCCGAGTATTCGCGGACGGCGAATTTTTTCTTGTCGGCGTAATTGCCGGGGTTGACCCGGATTTTTTCCACGTGCTCGACCGCCTCCATCGCGGCGCTGGGGAGGAAGTGGATGTCGGCGACGATGGGAACGTGGCCGAAGCCGGCGGCGGCGAGCTGGGCGCGGATGTCGCGAAGGCAGCGGGCGGCGGCGACGTTGGGGGCGGTGATGCGGACGATCTCGCAGCCGACTTCGGCGAGAGCGATGGATTGCTGCACGGTGGCGGCGATATCCTGCGTGTCGCTCGTCGTCATCGACTGGATGCGCACGGGGTGGGTGCCGCCGACGCCGACGGAGCCGACCCGGACTTCATGAGTGTGACGGCGGATGGTTTGGAAACGTGAGGCGCAGTAGGGCGACATGGCGGGATGAAGAATGCGGGTGAAGCGCGTGGCGCGCCGTCGGCGGAGTGATGGATTGCCGCGTCGCTGCGCTCCCCGCAATGACCGGGGGGGTTACTTGGCGGGGGCGTTGGACTCGGAGCGGCCCGTGTTGACGTCGCGGACGATGCGGCGGACGTCGAAGAAGCTCACGTAGAGAATCATGGAGAGCAGCAGGACCATGAAGACGCTTTGGGCGCTCATGATGAAATTCACGGGCAGGGCGCGACCGCGGAGTTTGCCGATGGTGGCGAAGAGCATCTGGCCACCGTCGAGCACGGGAATCGGCAGCAGGTTGAAGACGGCGAGGTTGATGTTGATGAGGATCGTGAACATCAAAATTGCGACGATTCCCGCCTCGGCGGCGCTGTGAAAGATCCGGACGATCCCGACGGGGCCGGCGAGTTTGGAGATGCCGATGTCGGAGTTGGGGTTGATGAGGCTGGAGAGCGTGCGAATCGTCATGAGGACGGGTGCGACGATCTGCTTGAGGGGCGACGGATGGGTGGTGCGGAAGCCGGTGGTAAAATCCACGCCGAGGGCTTTGGCGAGGGCGGCGTTGGTGGTCGCGGTGTGCGCGGGCAACGTGAGGGTGACCTCGGCGCCGGCGCGACGGACGATGAGCTTGGCCGGGGCGGAGGGTTGGGTGAGGAGGGTCTCGAAAAGAGTCTCGGTGCCGTAGATCTTCACGCCGTTGGCGGAGACAATCTCGTCTTTCTCGAGTAGGCCGGCGGTGGCGGCGAGGGTGCCGGGGTTAATCTTGAAAGCGATGAGTTCGAAACCTGGGGCGATGCCGACTTTGCGGAATTTTTCATCGCCGGAGAGGCGGGGATTGACGGGCAGATCGAGAATCTCGCCGTCGCGATCCACGGTGAAAACGGCGCGGGGTTGACCGTCGGCGGTGCGGCCGGAGGTGGTGACGAGGGTCTGCATCAAGTCCTGCCAGTCGGTGACGGTTTTGCCGTCGATGGCGCGGACAATGTCGCCGGCGCGGAAGCCGGCCTGCAGGGCGGGACTGGGCGACTTGACGCCATCGGGCCCCTCCAAGGTTTTGGCCACATAGCCGACCCGGGTGGTTGCGGTCATGCTGCTCTCGGGCAGGCCGACGACGGTGATAATGCAGGCG
>Ga0315905_10006417_pt1 | contig 11960 bp, 10 predicted proteins | sample LakEriMetagenome_5_FD_203522 | JGI IMG/M metagenome (GOLD analysis project Ga0315905, IMG submission 203522) | Freshwater fungal communities from buoy surface, Lake Erie, Ohio, United States - Buoy 4 MA121 | ecosystem: Environmental > Aquatic > Freshwater > Lake | place: USA: Lake Erie, Ohio...
GATGCAGCTCTTAGCACGGCCGTAATCAATTACCCGGCGCTTTGTGAAATCAAGAGATTGCATAGAGAACATGGGTGAGATTTTAGATTACTTTGGTAAATACTTCCTGCGAAGAGTTTGCAAAGATTAAAGGCTTGCGATCACCTTTTGTAGTTGATCACGCTTAGGAGCCCCTGTTGCCCGGGCAATCTCAAAACCGCCCTTATCTAAAAATATGGTGGTTGGGGTTGATCTAACATCAACCTTTCTTACCAGCGCCAAATTAGATTCAGCATCGATTTCAAGGTAGGCGATATCTGATTGATCCTTAACCACATCTGAAATCAAAGATTTAGCAGCCCGGCAAGCAGAACAAAATGTGGTGGAAAATTGCAGGATGGTTACGCGGCTTCCATAACGCCCTGCAAACTCTGCCTCACTGATATGTAATCTGCGTTTTTTGTGGATCACACCATTCTTGCGACGATATAACAGCCCAAACAAAGTAGAGATGAGCAGGATTAATACCAGTAGTGACAAACTCTCCATGAGTGTATTCTTACTCCTCTTATGGCAAAGATTCTAATCCTAAGCAACGCATCAGGTGGCTCTGCTGATTTACTACCAGCACTGGCCTTGTTGCAACATGAGGTAAGGATTCTGCCAGCTGAAGTATCAGTATTAATTGATGCCCCAATCACAGATTGCATCATTATTGACGCGCGTCGTGATCTGCCAAATACCAAAGCATTTACCAAGTTAATTACCACCACCGGTGTATCAAAGCCAATCATTGTGATTACAACCGAAGGCGGCCTATCTGCAATAAATGCAGATTGGGGAATTGCGGATGTAATCCTTGATACGGCAGGTCCTGCAGAGGTTGATGCCCGTATTCGCATTGTGATTGGTAAAGATGCAATTACGCAGCTTGCAAAGAATCCATCACTTAAAGAGATTAGAAGTGGTGAGGTAGTAATTGATGAGGATTCATACACTGCCAAGATAAAGGGGCGCTCCCTTGATCTAACCTATAAAGAGTTTGAATTACTTAAATACTTAGCCCAACACCCAGGCAGAGTCTTCTCCCGTTCTCAATTGCTGCAAGAGATCTGGGGATATGACTACTTTGGTGGAACCAGAACAGTTGATGTTCATATCAGACGTCTTCGATCAAAGCTTGGCCCTGAGTTTGAATCAATTATTGATACGGTAAGAAATGTTGGATATCGCTTTGCAGTTACAGCAAGTAATAATGAAAGTGAAAATATAAAACTTTAAGAAGTTGTGGCTGAGGCCGGGATCGAACCGGCGACCTAACGATTTTCAGTCGTTCGCTCATACCAACTGAGCTACTCAGCCAATCAAACTTATTTATCTTCTACTTTCTGTTATGAAAGTTAAAAACAAATAAATTGCGACCCAGACGGGACTTGAACCCGCGACCTCCGCCGTGACAGGGCGGCGCGCTAACCAACTGCGCTACTGGGTCTTACCTTCTCGAAATTGAAATCTCTTTCAACTCCGTTGCGTCCCCAACGGGATTTGAACCCGTGTTAACGCCGTGAAAGGGCGACGTCCTAGGCCACTAGACGATGGGGACAGTGGAAGGAGAAGGGTATCGTTGATTAAAGGTACGACAAAACTGATTAAATGGGAGAATTTACGCATGCCTTTTATCTCCAACTGCACCGCATCTGCCATTAAAGATGCAGCAACCGCACTGATAAATGGCGATCTGGTTGCCTTTCCAACTGAGACTGTTTATGGCCTTGGCGCCGATGCTGCCAATAAAGATGCAGTAAATAAGATCTATAAAGCAAAGGGTCGACCATCTGATCACCCAGTGATTGTTCACATCTCAAATATCAACCTATTAGATAAATGGGCAAAAGAAATCCCAGAGTATGCAATTAAATTAGCAAGATCTTTTTGGCCAGGGCCAATGACATTAATTCTTCCCAGAACACAGCTTGCCAAGGATTTTATTACCGGCGGTCAAAACAATGTTGGCATCCGAATTCCAAACCAAGTGCTGGGGCTAGCACTCTTATCTGAGTTTGAAAAACAAGGAGGCGCCGGCATTGCAGCCCCTAGTGCCAACAGATTTGGCGCAGTCTCGCCAACAACGGCGCAAGCAGTTGAGGCAGAGCTAGGTGAGTACTTAGGCGCAAATGATCAGATATTAGATGGTGGATCTTGCGAGGTAGGCGTGGAATCAACCATTATCGATTGCACGGGTGATCTCCCAATTATTTTGCGCCCTGGCGCAATCACAGCTGTAATGATCTTTGCTGCAACAGCACTTGAGCCTATGAGCGCAAACAAAGTTGATATCAAAGCACCTGGACTACTTGAATCACATTACTCACCAAAGGCAAAAGTAATTCTTGATCAAACTCCTGAGCGTGGTGATGGCTTTATTGCGCTTAGTGAAATCAAAACACCTGAGGGTGTAATTAGATTAGCGAGCCCAAAAAATACTGAGGAGTATGCAAAAGTTTTATATCAAGCACTTCGTAGTGCGGATGCGCAATTAATTAAGGTCGTACACGCTCAATTGCCAATCGGCAACGATATTGCAGTTGCAATTAGAGATCGCTTAACAAAATCTGCTAATAAATAAAGTGAAACACTGTTGCTAATTAGCAAACTTTAATTATTTTAGGGCTACTCTAAAATGTGCTAAAAAATACATAAAGTAATTATTAAATAGACGCTATTTAAATCTAAACAGGCATATGCTCACATTATGAGCAATCGATACTCCGCAAAAGAATCCAATGAGTGGTTGCGGGAAACCATGCTCAAGTTAAGTATTAAATCCCTAGATGAGCTATCTAGCATTACCAAGATAGATAGAGGCTCTCTTTCTCGTTACTTCAACCAAGAAAGACGTCCATCTATTGATGCAATTGATCCATTGTGTGCAGCCCTTGAGGTCACAAGTGATGAGTTGTTAGTTGTTCTAGGGGCAAAGAGTCGTAACGAAGGTTAGTCACAAATAGTTAAGATGAACTACCTTTTCCTTGGTTCATATATTTATCAATCAACATCTTGCCAGTACTTAAAATCTCATCATCTAACACTGCAGTGTATATACCTAACGTAACCATGGGGGATGCATGTCCCATTAACCTTTGCGCAGTAGTCACATGCACGCTATTTGATTTTAAAACATATGCATAGGTCTTTCTAAGTGAGTGGATATTTACCCCATTGGCATTTAATACTTTAGCTAATGGTTTTCTAGTCTTAGGAAACTTTTTAAAGTGGCCCACATACGGCACCACCCTCACCCCCGCCCTACTCTTTGTTGGCCCATGAACTGATTTATTTATATGCACTAACCCGTCATAGATATCCTCTTGGCGTAGTGCAACCGCCTCACCCCACCTAAGACCGTGAAGTGCTAGAAAAAGAATCTGCTCCCGATACTTTCCCAAATCAACAGTATTTAATTGATCCCAGGTTAAAAACCTAGTTTGGCCCACATGCATTTGTGGCAGTTTGCAATCATCTGTTACCACCACCGTAATTAGCTTTCTAACCTTTGCCTCTCGCATCAATGACTTTCCCACCATCAAAGCCTGATACGCCGATTGGGGCGGGGCATCCTTAATCGCAGCCAACACATCATCAGAAGTTATAAGCAAAATATCTTTGCTCCCCAAGCTTGGGGCTAGATATCGATTATATGAACCCTGGTAATTACTACGGGTCTTTTTAGTAATAGGTAATACCGGCATTACCAATGCGGCGAGTGCGTCAAGTAACATTTTTAGCCAACCATTCTTATTGAAAGTATCAAGTGGTGGCTTTGCTATTCAAAGTCAGATTTGATCTCGTTATTTAATGTAAACCTATTGTTGCTAAAAAGCAACAAATTAATTCACTTATTTCCCGCATAAAGCCGCTCATTGCTAATGAGGCGGTCTTTTTAACCACCAGCCGAGACCAGGAAATGCCTGGAATCGACTAAAAGAAAGGAAAATAGTGAAAACTATTTCATTAAAGAAAGTATCTGCTGTTGCAGTTGCTTCGCTTGGATTCGGACTTTTGTCTGTGGTTCCGGCGAGTGCAGCACCAATCACAGCGGCAACTTTAACTCCAACGAGCTCAACGATTTATGCAACAGTTGGAACACTGTCATCATCAACTGTAAAGATTGTAACTACTGCAGCGGATCTCGTAGGACTAGATTCATTCACAGTTACTACCGCTAGAACTTCTTTTCCAAATGGTGCAGATGGTGCTCTAGCAACAGCAAATGCATCTGGTAAAGCAACAGTGCTTTCAACAGGAGCAGCTGTTCCTTTCTATGTAACTGGAACCACAGCCGCATCTGGTAAGGCGGTTGTAACTGAAACGTCAGCAACTGTTCTAACAATTGCTCCAAACGCTGCTGGCGCTCAAGCAACAACAGGCGGAGTTGTATTCGGAACTTTTGGAATAACTGCTGCTACTGCTGGTAAATATGTCTACACACTTACTCCATCAATTGGAACTGCAACAACAATCACCGTCTATGCATATCCAACAACAGCTCAGGCTACTGCAGCTGCACTTACTGGAGCTAACTCAAAAATCGTTTCAGTTCTAGGTGATGGTGGAACTCCTGCCAGCACATTAACTGTTACTGGTGTTGCAGGTGCTGCTAACTCTGTACAGGTTGCTGCAATTGGTGATGCAACTCTTCCACGTATTGTTACAGTTTCAGGTGCTGGTACTTACTTCACAGCTGCTGGAACAGGTGTAACACTTGGATCAGGAACAAATCCAACAACTGCAACTGTTACTGCAACTAGTAACTATGGAACACTAACTATTGCTACCCCAACAGTAGGAACAGCTACAGTATCTATTGCTTCTGAAAGTGCTGCTGGATCTGGAATTTATAGTGCAGCCGCTGAAACAGTAACAATTACTGTAAACGCAGCTGTAACTTCTGGAACAGTTGCTGCTTCAACAAGCACTGCATACATGAACAAGAGTGCAACAATCACAGCTGCTACAACTGAAGCGACAGCCGTAACAACTCCTGCAACTGCTAGCAACGCCCAAGTACCTGCTGTGTCAATTCAGGTTACTCTAGGTCGTTCTAACGGAGCGATTACAAGCACTACAGCGGTTACTGCTTCAATTACTGGTCCTGGAACTCTGAAGATGTCAGCAAATGACACAGATCCAGACAGCTCTGAAGTTGCAACTGGACGCTCTATTTCAAGCACTGTAGCAACAGTGGATGAACTATTCTCAGTTGGCGTTATTCCAGATGGTACTGCTGGAGTTTCAACAATAACAATTACTGCTGGAACATATACTGTTACTAAGACAGTAACATTTGTTGGAACAGTTACTGCCCTAACCTTTACCAAGGTTATCGGTTCAATTGTTGACACTGCAGATGGCGTTGTAACTGGTGATACAGATGCTTATGCTGGATTCATTACTGGAAAAGATTCAGCTGGAAATGCTGTAACTTTGACAGCAGCTGACTTCACGGCAGTTACAGCAGCACAAAATACAGCCGCAGTCATCACTGGCGCTGCTGTTGTTGCTGCTACTGCAGGAACATATGCAAAAGTAGTTGTAGCAGCAGATGCTCCAACTGTAGTTATTGATCCAACTGCCACTAAGACTGGTAGCAAGACTTTAACACTTACACACACAGCAACTGGTTTGACTGTTGTGGCAACATTTACTGTTGGATTAGCTCAGGCAACCACAGTTACTTTGTCACTTGACAAAACAACCTACACAGCAGGTGAGGCGATGGTTCTTTCAATCACAGCACTTGATGCCGGTGGATTTGCTATAGGTGACTCAGCTGTTGCGAGCTTCTTCACATCAGCGGGTATCGTTGGAACCGCATCAGTTGGTGGAGCTTCATTGGCTGTTACTGCACCAACGTTTATAAATGGAAAGGCTTCGTTGACACTGTATGCACCTCTAGCAGGTGGTCCAGTTAACTTCTCAGCCACAACTTCCTCAGCAGCAACAGCACCAGCAACAGCTGTTACAGCAACAGCAAAAGCTACTGTTACTGATCCAAATGCTGCTCTAGTAACCATGATCGATGCATTAAATGCAAAGATCGTAGCTCTTAATGCTCTTATCGCTAAGATCATGAAGAAGCTAGGTGTTAAGTAATAAGTAATTAACTTTAAGTAGTTAATTAATAGTTAAAGGATCAGGTTCTCTTGCAAAAGGGGACCTGATCTTTTGCTGCCCGGATTTATTTGTAATTGTGTAATCCAGATTACTAATTAGTGGTAAGTGTTTGCAATGATGTAAACACTTTTTGTTAATAACGCAACAGTTATGTATGCTAATTAGCATTTTGCTTTTTATTTTATTTTATTTAATATTTTCAAATGTTATTTAAGGATTTAGCAGAGGTAATGCTTGCGCAAAAAGATTTACGTGATAAAACCTATGAAAATTACATCGGAGCACTACGGCGTAATATCTATCCCCACTTTGCTAATAGTGATGTTGCGGCATTAAATCGATTTGAGATAACTAAGACATTATCTAAACTACCAACTCAAACTCATTACCAAACTCTGATGGCACTTAGATCTATCTTTCGCTCTGCAGTTGATCAAGGGTTGATTAAAGAGAGTCCGATTGAGGGTATTAAGACACCTAAGATTAAAGTTGCTCCGACAAAGTTTATGACCTGGGATTACATGAAGGAACATAACTTTGGTCCATATGATGATCAGATTAGATTCCTAGCTCTGCATGGGCTTAGGTGGGGTGAAGCAGTAGTTCTTACTGAGAGTGACATCAAAGATGGCATGGTGGTAATTAATAAATCAATCCATGGTCTAACAAAGTCTGTTACCTCAAATAGATCTGTTCCCTACCTTGGCTACTTCAAACCCTTTCCTAAGTCCAGACATGCTCTTAATAGATACCTAGATAAACATGAGGTCAATATTCACTCACTGCGCAAAAGCTATGCCTATATCCTTAAACGAAATGGCATCCATGTGACAACTGCCCAAAAGCTAATGGGGCATGCCTCCCCAATGGTCACAATGCGTATCTATACCGCAGTCCTAAGTGAAGAGATCCATGAAGCGGGTGAGATCTTGAAAACCAAGTTGAGTTTGGATTTTAACTAGTCCTGTCTTAGGCATTAATTTTTAAGGGAATAAATTAAAGCGAACATTTGTTCGACTATACAGCCTAGAGAATCTGGGCCCTGTTTTGGTCGCCTTAGGGCGAGTTAATAAATCAGGAAAATTAATGTAAAGGAAGTAATAAATATGTCTAATAGCATTTTAAATCAATTTGAAAAAGATGATTACAACAGCTCTAGGCCTCACCCAATTGGCCGGCCGCCAAAACTGACAGCTGGGATGATTGAACAGCTTTGTGATCTATTAATTCAAGGCAATGCAGTATCCAAAGCTGCAATATTGACTGGGATAAGTGAGAGCACAATTTACCGCTGGCTTGCAAATGGTAAAAAAGAGGGTGCTGAGTTGATTTATGTAGAGCTTGTGGAGCGAGTTAGTGAAGCCACAGAGTGCTCAGAATTTGAGCTACTTCAAAGAATGCGCCAGGCTGGAGAAAAACCAGATCACTGGAGAGCGACCGCTTGGATGCTCGAGCGTAGATTCCCAGAAAAGTATGGGAAAAAATCTCCTGCTCACCCTGATGTAGAGAATATTAAATCTGGATCAAACTCAGCCGGGCTAGTAGCAGTTGTGTAAAAGTCCACAGACTTAATTTATGAAAGTTGCCCCAAGTACATGCTTGGTAATTGAGGCAACTCTTTCCTTTAGTTTTGGGAGTTTTGAGAGCCGGCATTCACTACTTACAATCAAACCCCCGCAGCTACTTGCGTAGCGCAGGGGTTTGTTTAATCTAAATAATCTAGATCAGTGATTCTCTACTTAAGTATTACCAGCCCTTACCGCAAACTACTGAAAGTAGGTCTTTAGCGGTGCTGTTTAAGGTCTCAGCCATTGAAATATCACTTGCTTTGGCTGTGCCGGCGGTCTTTAGTTGAGCAATTAATATTGTGGTTGCTTTAATCTCTTTGTCAGTGTTTAGACAATCCATAGTTACCCAGACTAGTTTCTTAGCTGCACTGCCCTTAGATATTGGGTTGGTTGTGCACTTGTATTGATCCTTATTGCCTTGATAGGTAATGGTTTTAGTCTTGTTTTTATCCTTTGTCGCACATGCAGTGCCAGTAGTAATTCTTGTGGCAGCACTGGCCTCAGTAGATAGTAGGACAGAGGCAACTAGAGCACCTGCCACTATTAATGCTTTGCTCTTCTTTATACCTTTATTCTCCTTTAACTGTTTGGCTTTAACTGTTTGGCCTGTTATGACCCTACTTTAAACCCTTGGGAGTGGGCAACCTAAGGATTAAGGGGGTGAATTGACTGTGAATACTATGGAACCTAGACGATGTGTGTGTGGAATGTAAAAAGCCCGGCCCCTGCAGTTAAGCAGGAGCCGGGCCTTATTACTTTTAACCCTTACGGATTAATTATTACTTAACACCTAGCTTCTTCATGATCTTAGCGATAAGAGCATTAAGAGCTACGATCTTTGCATTTAATGCATCGATCTGGGTTAGTAGTGATGATTGGTTAGCATCAACAACAGTTGCTGTCGCAGAAACTGTTGTGCCATCAAGTGTTGATGACCAAGCAGCGCCTGATGTCAATGTTGCAGTAATTGAGAAGCTTCCGCCTGATGCTGGTGCATACAAGGTAATTGCTTGCTTGCCTAGTTTGAAATCAGTAGCTGATGGAAGTGTTCCCTGTACTGGGAAGCTAGACAAGAAGGATAGAGAAGAAGCAGTTGAAGAATCTCCAACAGCTCCTGCCTTTGAATCCTTTGCAGTCAAGGTAAGAATCATCTTCTCACCTGGAGCATATGATGTTTTATCAAATGCCATTGTTACTGTTGCTGCCTCATCGGCACCTACAGTTACAACTGCTGTTGTGGTGATTTTTCCAGTTGATGTGTCAGCGATTGTCAACGTTGAAGTACCTGCTGCAACTCCGCTTACTGCAACTGATGCTGTACCAGCCTTCGCCTCTGAGGCGCTAGATGATGTAGCAGTAAATGATGCAACTGTTGCAGTTGTACCAGATGTGATTGTCAGTCCAACAGATGGAACTACGTTTCCATTTGAATCTTTTGCAATTACTTCAATTGCTGCTGACTCAGATTCACCCGTTGTTACATTCTTCTTAACTGTTGCAGTGAGTGTTGCTACTGAACCGTAAGTAGTCACTGTTTTAGTTGAAACAGCTGTTGTTCCGTATGTCAAAGTAACAGTTCCAGTTCCACCAACACCGGTTGCATAGATGTAAACAGTTGCTACACCAGTGCTTGAGTTTGTGGTTAGTGATGCCACGATAGCTTTTGCAGTTCCATCGCTAGCAGCAGAAACTAATGCTTGGCCAGTTGTGGTTACAGCAATTGCCTTGCTTGTTAGCAATGCATCTGACGCATCTTTTAGAGTCACATCGATACGACCAATTGCAGTAGCACTTACAGCTGATGTCGCTGAAACAGTGTCATCAGTTGTGGTCTCGGCAGCACTTGGATCATTTGATAGATATGTCTTTGTATTTGTAGCTGAGAAAGTTCCAACGTTTGCAGTTGCGTTAACTGTAATTGTTACAGTCTTGTCTGCTGTTGTTGAGAAGATTCCTGAGCTTGAGCTCTCAAGGTATGAGTTAACTGTGATTGTTCCAGCTGTTGGTGTACTGATAACAATTGCGCCAGGATTTGATGCAAATGTCATGTTTGAAGTACTTGTTACTGCTGATAGCTTGTCAGAAGCAATAGTCAAGTTGGTTGCTGATGCGATTGTTGCACCTGCGCCTGATACTGAAACTAGAGTTCTACGACCAGATGTACCTACAGTATTTCCACCAGCTACGTTAACACCAGTACCGGAAACAACACCAACAGTTACTGTGTTGAAAGTTCCAGCCACACCATTTGCAGCTGCCTTGTTAGTTGTGTTTGCAGCAGTCTCAGAAAGACCATCTGCAACAAGTGGTGAGATTGAGTTAGCTTGACCAGTTGCTGTGAAGTTAACTGATCCGCCACCTGCAAATGTCATTACATATGTTCCTGGACGACTTACTTGACCAACAACTGTTCCGCTTCCAGTTCCAGTGCCTGATGCGCGTGTAAGCACGCCATCAGTCTGTCCCACTGTAATTATATGAGCATCTGAACCGGTGTTAGGTACTGCTGCTGCTACTGCTGTAACAGTTACGGTTCCACCCGCTGGACCAGTTAATGAAGAAACAGCAATAGTGTCAGTGCTTGCAAGAGCAGCTGACAATGTAATTGTTCCTAAAGTTTGAGTTGCAGTTGCTGAAGCTACTGTCGTAGCTGCAGAAACAGTGGCAGTTGTGCGAGCATCTGCATACGCTGGAACCACAGACAAAAGTCCGAATCCAAGCGAAGCAACTGCAACGGCAGCTACCTTCTTTGTTGAAATAGTTTTCACTATTTTCCTTTCTTTTAGTCGCACTTGGGCATTTCCCTCGTGCGGCTGGTGTGAATTCGGGACCATCATTAGCAATGAGTGACCCTTTTCCCACCGGTTGAAATGAAGAGCACGTGCTTCCTCACTTCGTATCCCTGCGGCCTATATGAGGCAACAGGAAACCTAGTTTTGAGTAATCGTTAAATTACTCCTTCTGCTTGTGTTGATCCTGTGAATAAAACCTGAGCTGACTGAGCGAGAATCTCTAACCCGTCTGCGGATACCTTAATTCTAACATTTACTACCGCTGGAGCCTGACCATCTGAGCCTGTGTTAGCCAGAGAAATTGAAGAAATCACCAGTTTTGAGCCATCTGCAAGGGTTTTAACTGACTGAGTTGAGGATTTAACCACTGCAGAGGTAGTTGGGCTAATTGGCAGGATTGATACGGTCAATTGGCCATCAACATAGAAAAGGTCTTGGGATAGTAGGAAATCAAAGCCATTTTGGCTCACCTTAAAGATTGAAGAAGAAGAGGTGTTGGTCAGGTTTGGAAACTTAATTAATTGCGCAGGAGCTGTTACTGAAGATCCAAAGTTTGAGGTTAGGCCAACTGGGGCACCAGTGGCATCAAGACCTGCCCAGTTATAAACCGCAACTGCAGCACGTAGGGCTGAGATCTGAGAGGTAACAACCTTGATCTCATTTTGGAAGGTGATTAATTCAAATTGAATATCTTCATCGATTGCAACTGCATCTGAATCAGTTACAACATCTTTGCTAGCTGGCTTATCAGATGGAGCTGCAACAGTTGATGAATCAATTGTGGCAACACCCTCGCGGCCAGTTAATGTGTTAAATCCTAGGAAGGCAGCAACAACAAGAATAAGTGAAAGAGCAGCCTTTGATGATTTTGAAGCGATTTCCGCTGCTTTTTTGTAGGTGGTAGATAGCGCATCAAGTGCAGTCAGGCCACGCTTTTCATCAACGATAAGTGTAGAAAGAATTTTGCGCATTGAAGCACGGGCGCGGGAAACAGTATGGCGCACTGCAGTTTCATTGATACCAAGCTCGGCAGCAATCTCTGAAGTTGAACGACCTTCAACCTCCCACATCACAAGCGCTGCGCGCTCTGCTGGGGATAGAAGAGAAAGTGCTTGACGAATGATTACGGCATCAGCTGCTGCTGAGATAACCGCTTCATGGTCTCCTGATACTTGATAAGTTGCTTCAACCTCAGCTGTGGCATCATCTAGAACAACTAGATTTGGCCGGCGACCTTCCATACGGAATAGATCGATGCATAGGTTTTCGATTGTGCGGTGGATATAGGCAAGTGCGTGATCAGTTGATTCAAGTTCTGGGGCAGCTAACATAAATTTGATTAGCGCATCTTGAGTGATCTCTTCTGCCTTGGCAGAATCTTTTAGAACACGATTTGCATGGGATAAAAACTCACTGCGGTGGGTTGTGTAGAAAGCGCCAAGCTCAG
>Ga0315905_10006418_pt1 | contig 11960 bp, 22 predicted proteins | sample LakEriMetagenome_5_FD_203522 | JGI IMG/M metagenome (GOLD analysis project Ga0315905, IMG submission 203522) | Freshwater fungal communities from buoy surface, Lake Erie, Ohio, United States - Buoy 4 MA121 | ecosystem: Environmental > Aquatic > Freshwater > Lake | place: USA: Lake Erie, Ohio...
TTGCCACAAATCATCATCAACGGTAATATGATTGGTGGGTTCACAGAACTAAGAGACTATTTAGAAAACACAGCCGGCGGATTCGGCAAAGGCGAAATATGATGTTAATAGACAAAGGTGTTACAGTAGGTGAAGTTGTAACAATCAAATTGACCAGCGGAGAAGAGCTGGTAGCAAAATTAGTAGAAGATCAAATCATGCACTACAAACTAGCGCATCCCATGGTTATCGCTATGAGTCCAAAAGGACCAGCACTCATGCCATATCTGTTTACCGTGGATCCCAGCAAACAAGTAAGAATAGCCAAATCTGTGGTAGCTGTGGCAGAAGCCACAGACAAGCAGTTTGCTGACCAATTTATACAACAGACCACTGGGATTGCATTGGCTTAAATAGTTCATGGCACTCGCTACAACACCTACAATTAGTCCTAGTCCCGGAGCGGCGAACAGCCCCAGCGGACCGTTTACCCCATCAGCACATACTCATCCGTTTACTGCTATTACAGGGCTGCGATTTGGCACCAATGGTCGTGTAGAACCGGTATATGATGCTGCCAACGTCTATGCTAACGGAGTGGTCATTGCCCTTTACGATGCGGCCACCACAGAGGGTGCGTTTACTGCCACTGCTGTGCCACGGGTCACTGTGACTTCAGCTGTGCAGAACGTTGAAGGTGATGACGACAACACCGCAGGCAAAGTTCAAGCAGATAGATTTTTGTCTGAAGGCAGGATCACTGCCGCAGAACACAAGACTCTAACCACCACTCCTCAACCCAAGACAGAAGGTGTAAAAGCCAGTGCTGCCAAACAGAGTCAGCCTTTCACTCCTGTGCCTGCCACAATAACCATGGACATGGTGTTGACTCCCAAAGGCACAACTCTAGCACAGATGATAAAAAATGTCACCTTCCCTAGAACTGTTCCACAGTTGGCACAGCATCATCCATCAGTTTCTGGACCGCAAGCAGTGGTCAACAATCTCGCGGCATTGGCCCAGAATTGCTTAGAGCCTATCAAAGCCAAATATCCTTCGATGCTGATAACAAACTCATACAGACATGGATCAACAATCGGAGGTGGAGCTCATGGTACTGGCCAGGCCTGCGATCTACAGTTTCGCGGAATACCTGCACACAGTTATTTTGAAATAGCTAAATGGATTGAACAAAATGTACCATATGATCAGTTGTTGCTGGAATATCTACCAGGTAAGACTACGTGGATACACATGAGCTTTGCACTACCAGGACTGCCATACGGCGGTCTCAGCACAAGAAAATCCAAACCCGGAAACATATTAGCCACACTGAATGGAGCAGCAGGCGGAAGATTTACTCCCAATCTGCATAAAGACATCCTCGTGGCCGCATTGCCTAACATTGTGGTGGCATCATAACATGAAAAAATTATTTTGGAAAATACTAGGATTTCTCAGTCTAGGCATGGCCTATGTTGGGTTAATCACTCCAGGAATACCCTACAGCATATTTGTGGTGTTTGCCGCATACTGTTTTGCCAAAGGATCGCCTAAGATGCATGCCTGGATCTACAATCACAAACTGTTTGGGCCATTCTTAACCAACTGGGGTGAGAAGAGAGTATTCCCAAACAAGATGAAATATTTTATGTTGGCCATGATGAGCAGCAGTTTGGCTATCATGTGGTTGACAAACGTGCCTGCTCGTGGTATACTATACACAGCAGCCTTTATGTGCTTGGTGGCAATTTGGGCCTGGAGATGGCCCGGAAGTGTCGAAGCATATGAAAAACGCATTGCAGAAGGTAAAAAAGTTGGTTGGTTTAACAATCAATTTTAAATACACACACAGATAAATATTTTTAACACAAGGAAAGAAAGTAAAATGGTAACAGGAAAAGTAAAATGGTTCAACGATGCCAAAGGTTTTGGCTTTATTACACCAGATGACGGCGGCGCAGATTTATTTGCACACTTCTCACAAATTAATTCAAGTGGCTTCAAGAGCTTACAAGAAGGACAGAGTGTAAGTTTTGAAGTAACTATGGGCCAGAAAGGTCAACAGGCTAGCAATATCCAGCCTGCGTAATATGAAACTGTATCAATTCATTGTAACAGTTTTAATTGTTATATTTGTTTTGGTACATGTTTTCATGTAAGGAATTGTTGTAGTCCTTGAATGGACAAAGTTGTAAAGTAAGGCATTCTGGACGCGGGTTCGACTCCCGCCAGGTCCACCATAAAACATATTGAATGCGGCAAATGGTAAGTCGCCGAAAGGGATGTGGGTTCGAGTCCTACTTTAGTATGTTTTATAATGGGCCTGCCATGGTTTCGACAGGGTGAGATAGGATAACGACTCAACACGTGGGGTCACGTAAAATACAAAAAACGTAAATGCAAACGCAGATACATATGACTTCAGTGCAATGAGCTTCACTGGCAACACAGTTGCTAATGACAGCAGATTTGCTCTAGCTGCCTAAAAAACAGCGGTCCGGGGTAGGAAATACCTTGTAAACAAAACTACCAAAAGCGGCTATTCGTAGCCGCTTTTTCTTGACACATATAGTAGAAATACTATATAATAGACAATGACGTATAAGTCATTTAACTTAAAGGAAGTAAACAATGAAAAAAATTGCACTAGCAACTTTATTGGCAGTGGCTGTAGGTTCAGCTTCAGCAGTTGAACTTGGTCTAACCACGCAACGTGACTATAGCCAAACTCCGAACCGCAATGGTTTTGGTATTACACTAGGTCAAAAATATGACAAAGTAAGTGTAACAGGCGGATTTGAGCGTTATACTCAAGATTCAAACGATATGAATCGTTATAGCCTAGTAGGCGGTTATGACATTGCTAAGGTTGGTGATCTTACAATCACTCCAAAGGCTGGTGTTGCCTTTATCGACCCAACAACTACCAGCAGTGGTTGGCAAGGTTCCGTTGGCGTAGGTGCCAGCTATGCTGTAACTAAGACTGTTGCTTTGACAGCAGACTACCGTTATCAATCAGCTTTCCAAAGTCGTGTTAACAACTTTGATGGCAATGTGATCAGCGCAGGTATCAAAGTAGGTTTCTAATTTTAATTAGTCTATAAAAGGAGCCTCCGAGCTCCTTTTCTTAATAGAAACAATCTATTGCCAACATTTAAAAATATTCATAAAAAACCTATTGATTTTACAGATACATAGGATATATAATAAGCATAGTTATTACACAGACAAGGAGAAATGTATGACTGAGAAAATCAAAGGTACACGTACCGAAGAAAATTTGAAAGCTGCCTTTTCAGGCGAATCGCAGGCGAATCGCAGATACTTGTATTTTGCGAACATGGCTGACGTGGCCGGAGACAACGATATCGCTGCATTGTTTCGCAGCACAGCAGAAGGTGAAACCGGACACGCACACGGCCACATGGAATTTCTGATTGAAGGCGGTGCAGGTGATCCAGGCACAGGTATGAGTGCTAAAACCACTACCGAAGCTCTGGAATCAGCTATTCACGGTGAAACACATGAATACACTGACATGTATCCTGGTATGGCCAAGACTGCTCGTGACGAAGGGTTTGACGAAGTAGCTGATTGGTTTGAAACACTGGCCAAAGCAGAACGAAGCCATGCCAATCGTTTTACCAAGGCATTGACAGCACATAAAGCAGAACAATAAATTCATGTTGTCTGCAGAACCCGCTTCGGCGGGTTTTCTTTTCTTGGTATTCTAGTTAGGTTAAATATTGTGAGGAATAAAAAATGTTAGAAACTTGTTGTGATATTTTAGTAGACGCTTACAAGCGTAATTGGATTACCAGCCGTGATGGTAACATTTCTATTCGACATCACGACCGTGATCACTTTTATGTAACACCCAGCGGTGTGCGTAAACAGAACATGCAACCAGAGATGTTCAAGAAGATTAAAATCTGGAAAACAATTAACAGTGGTAGTGGTAGTGCTTTTAACTATAATTGGGAAGTCATTGAACAAACAGACTTATCAGGCAACTTGGAACCTAGTGGCGAGATGCCTTTGCATTTTGGCTTACAAAAAGAATTGGGACAGCACAAAGACGATGTGCGTGTGGTAGTGCATGTGCATCCAACATACTGTATTGCGGCCATGCATGCCGGCATTGACTTGGGCACTGTTAGCGATTCGTTTCCAGAACTCAATCGCTACACAAAGGTGGCACACAATGTGGGAGATGTTGCTCCTATCAGTGAAGAATTAGGCGAAGCATGTCATCACAACTTAGGACTCGACCGTGAAGGCAACATCAAGTTTGACATAGTGGGAATCAAAGGACACGGTGTGGTAGCCATTGGCAACACCCCATGGCGTGCCTACGAACATATTGAACGATTAGAGCATATCTGTAAGATCGTCCTTGCATCAGGAAAATATTGATATTTTGGACTGACACTACTTGACATACTGCTATAAGATGCTATAATTTATATTTTAATATCTGGATAGGACTGATATGTTTAGTGTACTCAAATTCTGTTGGTTGATAAGCCGTTCTTCGTGGGACATCATGAATCCCAATCTAAATCCTCTACGCCATGCACCTGTGTATGTCAAATACTTTCTCAGCATCCTACTAGGTTGTTTTTGGAGTCTAGCATTTGGTCTTTACATAGGCGAACTGCTGACCATTGGTTATAACATGCTAGGACACATTGCTATCATCAGCATGGTGTTTGCTACTTGGGGAGTGTTTCGTTCAGTGGAGAATACCTACAAGCCACGCACAGGTGTCAACTGGTTGCGAGCACCGGATTATTCCAGTCGTTGCGATGAACTCACCGAAGATCAACGTCTGGCTGGTGTGACTCGTACTGATGAGATGCTGAGCCGTTGAAAGGTAAGAAATGGACAAAGAGAATAAAGAACCTGAACGAGATCCAGTGGAAGCAGTGGTCAAACACATACATATTGTGTTGCCCATTGTAGGAGCAGTGCTGATGTTCATGCTGGCTTTCATTGCCATCACTATGGCTTAAACATAAGTAAATGTATATTTTTAAAAAGGAAAATTGTATGAAAATCTTAATAGCATTGGCACTGATGTGCAGTTTATCTGCCACTGCCATGGCGCAAGATGCAGCTACTGGCAAGGCCAAATATGCCACCTGCGTATCCTGTCATGGTGCCCAAGGTCAAGGCGGAGCAGGTCCAAAACTACAGGGTCAGAAATCTGAGGCCATTGTGAAGAAACTCACTGCCTATAAAAACAAGCAACAACTTGGACCTCAAAGTGCTCTCATGTGGGGCATGGCTGGGGCACTCACTCCTGATGACATCAAAAATATTGCCGCATACACAGCCACATTGAAGTGAACTTGATCAAATGGTTGTGCTTTGGTATCATGCTGGCAGGTGCTGTGGTAGTGAGTCTACAACTAGATCCTATTCTGGGTATTGAACTGTTGTTCATAGGTAACACAGCATGGTTGGGAACTGCGGTGTATCACAAGGATTGGCCCAGCGCCGCTAATTTTGCCATGTTGGCCACGGTGTGGTTAATTGGTTGCATTAAATATTATATAGGATAACGATAATAAATAAAGTACAGGAGGACACAACCATGAAACAGCAAAAGCTATTAGCCAAACTGTACAGGGCTTGCGTCGACCATGATACAGAAACGGTTTCCGAACTGCGTAAAAAAGAGTTCGCTAAGATACTGAAACACAAGGCCGAAGGCAAATCATTTACACGTAAATGGACCTTGGTACAGATTTAACACAACTGTAATATTACACACACCATGCTACGATAAATACTGCTATGCAGAAAACTTATCGTAGCATTTTTATTTCTGACGTACACTTAGGCACACGAGACTGTCAAGCAGACAAGCTCAACAACTTCCTCAAACACAATTCATGTGACACGCTGTATCTCGTAGGAGATATCATCGATGCGTGGAAGATACAACAAAACAAATGGCGCTGGAAACAGAGCCATACCAACGTGGTTCGCAGAGTTCTTGGTCATGCCAAACGTGGTACCCGTGTGGTATTCATAGCAGGTAATCACGATGAGTTCTTGCGTCCAATGATACCCTATGGTTTCTCATTTGGTCTTATTGAAATACAAAATCAAACAGAACACATAGGTGCAGATGGCAAACACTATTTGGTAGTACACGGAGACTTGTTTGATGGCATTACTAGACTAGCACCGTGGATAGCATTCCTAGGAGACAAAGCATATGACATTGTTCTTACACTCAACAATAAGTTTAATTGGATTCGTCGCCGCATGGGTTTTGGGTACTTTAGCCTTAGCAAGTATCTTAAGTACAAGGTTAAAAAAGCAGTAGACTTTGTGTTCAAGTTTGAAGAGAACTTGGCTAACTACTGCAAGAAACGTGGCTTTGATGGTGTCATCTGTGGACACATACACCACGCAGAGATCAAAGAAATCAACGGCGTCGCATATATGAATGACGGAGACTGGGTCGAGTCATGCACAGCACTTGTGGAACATCACGATGGCCGTTGGGAAATTGTAACATGGACCAAACAGAATGACAAAGACGATACTTATAATAACTGATAACCTACCGGAGCAGATCAATGGCGTTGTCACAACTTACACGAACATCGAGGCTTGTGCGGTTCTGGATGGTTATCACGTTGTTTACATTACTCCCCGGGACTTCCGCCACTTTGATTGTCCTGGCTACAACCAAGTCAAGATTGCCCTGCCCTGGCAGATGGGCAAGAAGATTGAGGCGGTCGGTGCGGATTATTACCATATCGCCACAGAAGGTCCTGTTGGTCTGTCTGCTAGAAAATATCTTTCAAAACATAATCTTCGCTACAATACTGCTTATCATACTAAGTTCCCTGAAGGACTTAGAGCCCTATTTGGAATCCCTGAGGCTCTTACTTGGCCTTTAGTGCGATGGTTCCACAAACACGCAGGCCGGGTGTTGACCACTACAGATACCATGGTTCAAGAGTTACAGGCACATGGATTTGATGGCGAAGTTATTTCCTGGACACGTGGAGTTGACCGAAGCGTATTCCATCCAGCACACAGAGTAGAAACTGTCAGCAGGTATCTGTTGTGCGTTAGCAGAGTCAGCAAAGAAAAGAATCTAGAAGCATTTTTTGAATTAGATTACCCCGGATACCTCAAAGTCATGGTAGGAGATGGCCCCATGCTGGAGACCTACAAGAAACAATACCCTGATGTGCATTTCACGGGATTCAAGACCGGAGAAGATCTGGCCCGCTACTATGCCAATGCTGAAGTGTTTGTGTTTCCCAGCCGGTGGGAGACATTTGGTATTGTGATGATTGAAGCCATGGCCTGCGGAACTCCTGTAGCTGCTTATAATTGCCAGGGCCCGAAAGATGTCATTGACCAGGGTGTTACAGGATTTATGGCTGAGGAGAGCGAAGGGTTAACTACGGCAATTGATAAATGTTTGAAAATCGATAGAAAAGATGTATATAGAGTAAGCCAACGGTGGACCTGGGAAAAGGCCTGGAAAATATTCCGTGACAATCTAGTAGCTGTAAAATCTTTGTAATCGAATATCACTTAAATAACCATGTGCCACAAGCACACCAATCACAAGGAGCTCAAAATGAAACTTGAAATGACAGTACACGGGTTGAATGTTAGTTTAGAATTGGATGATAGTGCATACAACGGCTTGGAGATTTTACAACAGGTGAAAGATCTAGTTGACGAACTATCAGCATACGACAAAGTTATGTTGTCAGTAGTATCAATACCAGATGATGAAGACTCTGAAGAAGATTACGATGAAAATTACGAAGAAATGTCAGAAGAAGAACACGTTGCTCAAGCAGCATGGCCTTTTCCAGAAGGTGGACTAGATGATCAAGGTACAGAAATAGTTGCTTTCGTTGAACCAGAACAAAAAATAGTTTAATAAGTTAAATCGGGTACAAGATAAGGTATCGCTGGAATTCGTAACCAGCACTGAGCTCACTTCGGTGAGCTTTTTCTTGACTTATGTATTAAGTATGTTATAATATATTTTATGATTAATATTTTTGGAAAACTTATGTTGGAATGTTTGATTCTAGGCGACAGCCTTGCAGTGGGTGTGGGACAGGTTCGTACCGAATGTGTTACTCGTGCCAAGAGTGGTATCAACAGTTATGACTATGTGAACCGTTACCTATTGCACACTAAAGGTGATACTCAAGCCAAACACGTCATTATCAGCCTAGGATCAAACGACACAGCAAAAATAAACACCTTTGAAGAATTGGATACACTGCGTCAATTGGTTCAAGCAGATCGAGTCTACTGGATCCTGCCAGCCATCAAAGAAGAAAAACGCAAGGCTGTTTGGGCCGTGGCCAACAAGTATCATGATCATGTCATCGAAACTCGCAATCACGATCTGAGCCCAGATCGCGTACATCCTACGGGCAAGGGTTATAAAACTATTTCTAATCAAACAAAATGAACATTCTAGTAACAGGCGGTCTAGGACTTATTGGTCATAATGTAGTTCGACGACTACAGGCACAGGGTCACACAGTGAGTATCATTGATACAAAAACCAATTATGATATTATTCCTCAGGAAGAAATTGATCATCTCATAGCACAACGTTCACAGGGACTAGACTTGACAAAATACTATTGTCTTGACATTGTGAACAAGTGGACCATAGAGTCATGCTTCAGCGTTGACAAGCCCGAAATAGTCATTCACATGGCCAGCTTCCCCCGACAGAAGGTGGTAAATGCTCACCCAGGCCGAGGCAGTCGAACCATGTCAGAAGGACTGTTGAATTTGCTGGACCATAGTAACACACATGGAGTTCGAAAGTTTATCTATATTTCCAGTTCCATGGTCTACGGTGATTTCAAAGATGATGTCACAGAAGATGCAGAGTGCCGCCCTCAGGGTCAATATGGTATTCTCAAACTGGCAGGAGAATGGTTGGTCAAAGATTACGCTCGTCGTACCAATCTTGCCTATACCATCATACGTCCCAGTGCAGTCTACGGTCCTCTTGATGTAGAAGACCGTGTGATCAGCAAGTTCATTCTCAATGCCATGCGAGGTATTCCACTCAAGGTAAATGGTGCTGGCGAAACACTAGACTTTACCTATGTAGACGATGCTGCCGATGGAATCGTTGCTGCCGCTCTTTCTGATCGCACAGACAACAAGACCTACAATATTACCAAAAGCCACAGCCACAGTTTGTTAGACGCTGCTAATCTAGCAGTCAAAGTTGCAGGTAAGGGTGAAATCATCGTAGGTAATCGTGATTTGGATTTTCCCAGCAGAGGTGCTCTAAACATTGATGCTGCTCGCAGAGATTTTGGATTTGATCCAAAAGTTGATGTAGCTGAGGGTTTCCAAAATTACTATGATTGGTTGAAAAACGATCCCTATTTTGGTGTTGACAAACACTGACAAAGACGTTATACTGTGTGTACAGTAAATTTTTAGGAGTTCTATTTTGAGTATGCATTTAGAAGGTCCGTGGCTTAGCACCACAGGCAAGCGAAAAGGTAAAAAGAAATTTGCTTCTGCAGAACATGCCCGCAAGGCTCGTGAATTAGACGAATCGTGGAAAGAGTTACTCAAAAGGCAAGGCGTTGAGCAAGAAGAAAGAAAACGTTCTCGCGGTTTGAGTGCTCCTAGTTTGAGTAGCAGTTACAGTTTGACAATACCAGAAGGCCGCAATACCACTGCACACATCAAAAGTGTGGACACAGGTGGTAATGCCACACTCAAACCTGCCAAAGTGTATACAGGAACCAAAGTCAAAGGCATTGCTACAATGCACAAAAGCAATGCCGTGCCAGTATTCAGCGACGAAGAAGCCGTTGATATTGCCAGAATGCGTCGATAATCGCCGGTTTTAGTCTATGAATCCAAAATATCGACTATATATTAAACGTTTCGCAAAGAAACTAAGATAGTAGAACCAAAGTATGTCAAAAGCTGAAACGGTTCCGCGGGTCTTGGCCAATGAGAAACCCGTATTTTCGGGAAGCCAAGGGTCGCCAAAGGCACACAATGTTATGAGCATGTGCGTCCAATGGAGACAACTACACGAAAGTAGGGTTCTTTCAGAGCCTCGTGAAGTTAACTCCCTTTATGTAATGTGATCTATGGTTTTGGATCGCACCAAGTTTAAGGAGGACTTATGGAAAAGTCAATTAAAGTAGTATCCTATATACTAGGATTAATCGCTGTGGCATGGCTAGTTACGACCATGACCACTGCCAAGTTTCAACAACTGAGAGAGCAGAATGGTGCCTACAGCAAGGACGTGGTTTCAATACAAACACGTGAAAAACAGTTGGATTGTTTGGCCATCAACATTTACCGTGAAGCAGGGCACGAGCCCTTTGAAGGTAAAGTAGCAGTAGCGCAGGTAACTATGAATCGGGTAGCCGCTGGTAAATTCGGCAACGATGTCTGCGGAGTAGTGTATCAAAAAAATGTTTTTATGGAAAAAGTCGTATGTCAATTCTCATGGGCATGTGACGCAGTACATAGAAACAGACCGATAAACAAGGAAGCCTATAATGAAAGCTATGAAGTCGCCAAAAAAGTTCTTTTGGAAGGATTTAGATTATCTATTCTCAAAGATGCTTTGTTTTATCATGCCACCTACGTTAACCCGAGATGGCAGCTAGATAAAATAGGTCAAATTGGACAACACATTTTTTACAAACAGAAAGGAACCAAAATATGATCGACATCAATCAAGTCAAGACATTTGTTCAAACCAAAATCTCTGCAATCTCAGCAGAAACATTTGGTTGGCTCGCGGCCATTGTTCTACACTCTGCTACTGTGCCTAGCATGTTAGCAGTAATGGCAGGACTCACTGATAGACTGCCGGGCGTGGATCTAGTGCTGTTGGTTTGGACAGGGTTAACTCTGTTGTTTGTCAAAGCCACAATCCAAAAAGACATGTTGAACATTGTCACTATCGGATTTGGATTCATTGTCCAGGCTGTACTGATGGCCCTGATATTCTTCAAATAAATTGGTAAGGCACCCGGTTGACTTTGGTCGGCTGTGGTGCTATACTATTGTTATCGTTACACACACAGAAAGGCACACGATGAAAAAGGCAATTTTAGTAGGCTTATTGGCAGCAGCCGTTACAGGTTGTTCTTCAATGAAAGACATTCCGGATCGTAAAACCTACGCACAGCCGGATTGGTATCAGAGTTGCGCACAGGAAGGCGTCAAGGGTTGGTTCTGGTGGAAGGAAGACATGGTCTATTCTTGCGGTGCAGGCGAGTCAGCATATGCTCAGGCTGCTGAAGAACAGATGGATGCCATTGCTATGAACAACTTTGCAAAACGCATCAACGGTACAGTTAACAGTGAAACTGTGATTGACATTGTCAATGACAAGAAAACCACTCGTACTATGATTTCTTACAAGGTTCAAGATACTTCTATCCGCAAACATGTAAAAACCGAAAAAGGTCATTTTACCATGAACGGACGTCATTACACTTATGCTCGTCATGAAATGAAGAAAGAGGTGTTTGAGCAGTTGATCGCCGAAGCCAAACAAGCCAAGGCACAATGATGCGAGCCCTTGCTATCGCAGTGGTACCTACATTCCTGTTAGCACTTGTTTTGGCGCTAACAGGATGTGGCTCAGCTCCCAAGATGCAGGCACAGAAACCTCAGTACTGTCATACCAGTCAAACCATCAAGACACAGAATGGTGAACGTGTAAACAGTGAAACTTTGGTTGAATGCACTGACGATCAATTCAAACGGCTCACTGCTGTGAGAATGGGCATGGCTGGACATTGTGGTATCGCAAATAGAACTGTTCAATCTGGAGATAAACTTGTCAACATCCAAATCAAAAGCTGTCAGATTCTTGACCACAACGGTGCTGTTGTTGGTTATGAATACGTCCACTAACGCACAGACCGTCAACATAGAAAATCCCAAATTCTATACCG
>Ga0315905_10006419_pt1 | contig 11959 bp, 14 predicted proteins | sample LakEriMetagenome_5_FD_203522 | JGI IMG/M metagenome (GOLD analysis project Ga0315905, IMG submission 203522) | Freshwater fungal communities from buoy surface, Lake Erie, Ohio, United States - Buoy 4 MA121 | ecosystem: Environmental > Aquatic > Freshwater > Lake | place: USA: Lake Erie, Ohio...
ACAGGGCTGGTGTGACGCAGCTTGAGCGGCAGGTGCAAGCAAACAAGGAGCTCTTTGAGGGAGCGAGCACAGGGAACCTAGTGAAGCTAGAACGCGCGCTGCAAGCGGGCGCCAACAAGGATGCGAGAGATAGCCGTTATTGCCGCATGTCAGCGTTACACGTGGCAGCAGCGAAAGGTCATGCTCCTGTCATCGCCCTCCTCCGTCAAGTGGATGCAAATGTGGAGGTTCGTGACTCTAGAGGTCTGACGCCACTCCATGTGGCCGTCCTCATGGGGCAGGTTGAGGCGGCGAGGGCACTGGTCCAGGCTGGCGCTCGCATACACGCCCGCCAGCCGGCGCTCAACGTACGTCCCAGCGCAGGCAGCAGGGCTGGGGATTCCGGGGTGGAGGAGGAGGAGGAGCAAGTACCAGCTCATTATATAGCCCCGGGGGGCCTGGAGGGCCGTGCTAGGACCCCCCTTGAATGGGCGCAGTTGTTGGGTGATGAAGCCATGGTTGCAGTGCTCACTGGCGGGGGGATGGGGGCGGGGGATGGGGGAGGTGAGGAGGTGAGGAGTGAGGAGGAGGATACTACTCATGAGTCGGAAGTGTTGGTCGGGAGGCTGAAGCGTGGGGAGAGGAAGAGGTTGGAGGAGTTAGTGACGAGTTATGCGCATCGGGCGGTTACCGATAATGTCAAAGCCCACCAGGTGGCCGTATGGGTTCCAATGAGCACTGACTCCGAGGACTAGGCCTGTCTGTAGCGTCTGAATATACAGAATGCGCCCAGAATCATGCCTAATAAACTCCTCTCACTCACTCGCTCACTCGCTCACTCACTTCTTATGGACATGGGTGTGCAGAACCATGCACCTACGCTCACCTTCTCATGTCTTGCAGGTGAAATTTAAGTTTGATTACAGTGGCACATGTACAACTACAGTGGCACATGGGCACGGGGGAGCCGGCCCAAGCATCCCTCGGAGGAAGTCTTGGAGCGGCGGCTTGCCGCTGCGCAGCAGCGGCCCATTGGTCGGCAAATGAAAGGCGCACGGCCTCTCCCTCCTCTGACTCGGACTTTGGCGGGACACAATCGCGGCGGAGCCGCAGATTTTGCTCGGCGAAAGTCCGTCCTATATGCCAGCGGAAGGATAGCAAACGGCCTCGGCTTCCATCGGATTCTGAACTATATTCTAGGCCTAGCCCAAAAGTCAGCTCGTACACTGCGTATTTGAGGTGCCAACAGCTCATACACCGCGTATTTGAGGTGCCGGCAGCTCGTACACTGCGTATTTGAGGTGCCAACAGCTCATACACCGCGTATTTGAGGTGCCGGCAGCTCGTACACCGCGTATTTGAGGTGCCGACAGCTCATACACCGCGTATTTGAGGTACTTGTCTCAAACAAAAACTTTGCCAGTTCTTGTCCGACACGCCCCAAACCGAGCGCGTTGGACAACCGCCTGCTATCCACTGGCTACGCATACTGCCAGCATCACCGCTTTTCGAATCACGTCGTCGCGAGCGCACTGTAACTTGCGTGGCGCCGCCCCCCGTGTGCCGATCGGGACGAATGTTGGCCCGTTGGCCGCGGCAGAGAATTGCGCGCATTTTGCGGCCCGGCCGACCCGCGCGCACGTGCTGTGCACCCGCCGGCCGCGTATGCCCTGACCATGCTGTTGCGCGTGCCGCAGGCGCGGATTCAGCCGATCCGAGGAGGGATGCTTGTGCCGGCTCCGCCGCTGCGCGGCGACGATGCGCCGCCGCTCCAAGACTTCCACCGAGGGCGTGGCCGGTCCGAGGAGGGATGCTTGGGCCGGCTCCGCCCGCGTGGGCAATTACAGAATTTCCCCTTCCCTCCCGAATAGGCTGATACACATTGATATGACGGCACTTAAAGTGATGAACCCCTCTCAAAGTCGCTGACATCAGTCGCTTTTCGCGTTCAAGTTCCACAGTTTGAAGATGTGCAAGCCCCCTTGCTCATCACCGGCAGCTGCAGACCATTCTCAAAAGTCATCCTAAGCATACATGAGACAAGTTTCAAATATCCTGGAGAGTGAGAGAAGTCTGAGATGTTATGAAAGAAGTCTGAGATGTTACGAGATACCCTCGACAGATGTTATGAGATACCCTCACCGCTTCCTCCAAATCTGCAAAATTTCTTACCGAAAGTTTCGTTGTCGGGCGTCTTTGCGAGGGCGGACACGGGGTGATCGCACCTCTGCCCATGGTACAAAAGAGCAGAGAAACTTGATTAATCCGTTTGAAAGGCGCAGAAATTTACCGGTCTGAATCATACATCATGTAACATGGCATATCTCTTGAAATGTGCAATCTGCAAAAAGAGCATGCTTCCACGCGTGTGGGATTGCATAGGCAGTGGTGGAATATTATTCCTAGTCATGGAATACCGGTCCTAATAAATTCTCTCTCTCTCACACACACACACCGTGTAGCATTCGTCGATACCCGTCATGACATTCCAAACGCGGATGGTTCCATCCATGGACGCAGACACCACAAAGCGCGTGTACCCGAATATCCGGCTTTTTTTCTTGTTCGGATCGATAAACGTTTCATCCTGGGGCTCCAGCATCAAAATCTGCAAATCCAAACGGTGTTTAATTCCTTGCCTGGAAAATGGCCTTACAGGCAAGTGGGCATGCGCAAATTTGCTTGCGCTACGGCAGGCAACCAGAATGACCTCAGTAACAGGCCCCTTGTGGCCCATGAACACCCTCACAGGCGAAGCATTCACCACGTCCCACAGAATCATCGTGGCATCAAGCGACGCGCTGAGAAGGCCGGTGCCCGACTTCGTCATTTTTACGCTCGTCACTGCGGACCTATGACCGCGGCAAGTGGCAATTTGAGTTCTACGCAAGTAGCAGCAAGTCAGCAACGTCCAGTCGTCAGCAACGTCCAGTCAATTGTAAATCCACCCACAATTACTCTTGAGGTGACAGACTCTTTATACATTTTGACCCCATATCCGTGTTCCACGGCATACGCAAATCCCACAGACGTATCTCCTTGTCATCTGACGCGGTGACAACGACACCGTCGCTCGTGATCCATAGATACCGCACTGCCAATGAATGCGCCGCCAGCGAGAAGAGCAGCTCACCTGCAGATTTTGATGAGTATATTGATGAGTATACTGGAGCGGAGAGCTCCAGTCTTGTTTCAGATAGGCGCGGATGACAACGCAACACGGAGACACTTTCAGCAAAGAGACAGGCAAAACACACCGGTGAGGGCGTGGATGACTTTAGTGGACTTGTCTACAGAGCCCGCACATACAAAAGGGCCATAGGGAAGAAAGCCGATACACAGCACCGCGCCACCAAAGTGTGCAACCCTGTTTCTCATCAGTCCTGTCTCTCCTGTGTTTGGAAATGATGACTACAACGTCAACGTTCCACTTACATGGCCAGAAGACGAGCAAAAGCAAGAACGCAAGACGTACCGTGAAAGATGATAACAGTCTTGTCGTAAGAACCAGTGGCCATCCAAGTTCCTTCTAGGTCGTAGGCCAGACAGGTCACGCGGAATAAATGTCCCTCCAACTGCTTCCGAATTTCCTGTGAAGAACAGGAAGCGCAAGAGGGGAATTAGGGAAAAGGTATCAAGGGGGTTAAAAATGCACTTCAGGGAAAGCGGCTTGCAGGGAAAGCGGCTTGACAAGGACACATGCTGGTAGGGTTTATGAACTCGACTCTGTCTGGACAAGTTATAAAAAGGGACCTGCGTATTAACGTCAACGAGATATGTCATGGAATCTTCGCACCCGACCGCTATCTCGTCGCCTTTGCCTGCGATCACATCTTCTCAATGCCTTTACGCTTATCTACATACTCCAAATTCACGACCATGAATTGCATGAATTGCATAGTATCAAATGGAATATAGGCAGGTGATGAGGTAAAACGGAAGACATTACCATTGAACGCACAACACAAGAGCCACTGTTCCTTCCCTGGCCATAAAGCAATTCTGTGGATCAGCTCAGCTGATTGTATCCTGCCAGCATCTTGTTTGTACATGGCTACACTTCTTGGGGAGTCCGACCAGGACTGCACAGCAATGTGTTTTGTTAACCCAATTTCGGTCTGCTGTGTGCATACACGTATTTGATCATTGAAACGACCGAGACGATTGAAATCAATTCACCTGCAGAGCAAAGACACACACAGTCCGGTCCATACTGCACGTGCACATCTTCTCAGAATCTTTTGAGAAGTCAAGTGCAGTGATCGATTCATCATGTGCGTGGGTTGTGAGATCCACGTTGTGGTTCATCATCTGAATGAAATCTATATCGCCAGTTTCATATGCCACTGCCACATACCTGCATGAAATTTCGAATTGTCATTATCGTACAAGCACAACCACACTACAATTAAATCTTTGTCCTGCGTGGACCACGAGAGCAAATTCCCAAATGACGCCCGCGAGTGGTATCTGAAAATGGAGGGAATCGCTTCTACAGAACACTGCCGACTCGCATGAACAATTACCTGTCGTTTGGAACGGCTTTCACGATAAGGGGCTTGAGAAGAACATTGCGGGCCTTCTTCTCCAACTTAGTCATTTGAATCATTGGTTCGTAGCCTTGCTCCGGCGTCCAGCCCTTATGATTGCCCTCATCCACTCCCCAGACACGAACGACTCTGTCTCTGCCGCTGGAAAAAAGCTTGCGCGCATTCTTTGAAAATGTCACCGAGAGACAGCCGGAGACGTGGCCACGCAGAGTCTTCACTCCCGTTGCCTATGAAAGATTACAACGAATGGTGGCACACATACAAACTTTGAATAAGTACAGATTAACAGGTATAAATATATACATATATGTGCTATGTGTATTTATGTACATGTATGTGTAGGCATGTATATGCATGATGTGTATTCATGTACATGTATGTGTAGGCATGTGTCGGCATGTGTGTGTGTGTGTGTGTGCGTGTGTGTGTGTGTATGTATAGCGGCAAATATGTGCACATGCGGGGCGACACAAGCACACCTTCCACATGTTCCACAAGATGATTGTTTTGTCTCTGCTGCCAGTAACCACACGGTCTGACAATGGGCTGTAGTCCACGCAATATACAGCATGCTTATGTCCAGACAAGAGCGCCTTGAGATAGCCATCTTGCACATCCCACACTCGGCAAGACGTGTCACTGGACACCGACAACATGGAAACCGAGTCCTTTAAAAATAGTATGCCATTGACATCGCCAGTGTGGCCCATGCCAGTACTAGGACCCGTGCCCAGCATGTGCAGTAGTTTGCCAGTGCATGCATCCCAAATTCCAATGCAGGCATCCTTAGACGCAGTTCCCACTAGTTTGCCGTTGGGTGAAAAAGCCACATGAAGCACCTCCTTCTTGTGTTTATCAAGTTTCTGCATTCGCACTCCGGTATTGATGTTGTAGATCGCTGCCGCACAATCATCCGCAGCGGTCGCAATTACGCACGTATCCGTGGTTTGATTGCGCCCACGTCTTGAAAAGCCGTGTATCAGCCAGCTTGTCTCTCCTGGGCTCGTGTCTAACTTGTTGATAGATCCCACGTGTCCCACAATCTTTGTCAGCTCTGTTGTTGACACAGCATCAAAGGAGCGAACCGTCTTATCGTCCGAACACGTGACTATGCGTGTCTGGTCTGGAGTGAAGGCAATAGAATTGATCCTCTTTTCATGTCCGCCTCGCATTTTCCAAATTTTTACGACGCCATCCACACCTGAGGAGATCGCCCTGAGACAATCCTTCGTCAACAGACAGCGGTTGCAAACACCTTTATGCCCCTCAGGAACTGTCAACTGTTCTGGTCGTTCTCTTCCGTATTGATCTATCTGACAGCCATCCGATGTATCCCACACGCGGACTGTGCCGTCAGTACCCGCGCTCACAACCTGAGGCCCGGTGACGCCCATAGCTGCACAATTGACAGGACCCTTGTGCCCCATAAATGCGTTGATAACTGCACCAGTGTCTGTTTGCCATGTCTTCACGGATCCATCCACTGAAGAGCTTGCGAAGACAGAATGTCCAGTGCCACCGAACGCGCAAGAGACAACGGAACCGAAGTGCCCGATGCAGTGCTGGAGACACTGGTACGTGTCAGCATTCCAGACGCGCAATGTTTTGTCGGCGGAGGCAGAGACGATGCAGCGGTTGTCGGTACTAATATCAACATCTAAGACCGGTCCGCGATGCCCTTTCAGAACTGCATGAAGATTTTGGAGGTTAGGGTCAAAGCACTTGAGAGTATGATCATTGCCAGCTGTTACCATGAACCTCATGTCATTTGAGATTTTGATCCGATTGATGGTCGAGCGCACAGTATCTTTATCCTTTGGATAAGCATGCGCTTTCATATGTCCGTCTTTTTGCTGAGCATGGACGTCCCAGAAGGTGATGATGCCTGCTTTAGAACCTGTGACCATCATATTCCCAGATGCGAAAAACGCAGCACATGTGTTGTAATGCTGAAAATCCATCATTTGAGCCGTTTCAATGGCGATAAACGTGTCGAACACGTGAAGAGTCTGCTTTTTACCGTTCTCATCTGCTATTGCACCAACGTAGCGAGAATCTGGTGTCATGCACAGATCTGTTATGTTGAAATTACACTTGAATTCGCACGCCAGCGCCTGCTCTTGCTTCTTATTGCGAAGCTCCAGCCAAACTCGGTGTTCCGTGCTGCAATACAAAAAATCAATGTCATTACACGGTGTCAACACAATGCGGACAGATGTACGCAAGCTTTTCAGAGGCAACAGGAAAACAAAACAGGGTCAAAAAGGCACTTACCTGCAGGCCAGCATCGCCCGTGACACCACTGCCACCGCAGTCTGAATCGGCGAATTTGCTGCGAGCTGAAACGTGTTGGATGGGCGCGCAGCAAGATCCAAGGCATTGATTTTCACAAATAGATAAAAATCTTCCAATTGCTGCAACCCATCAACATGACCGCACTGCTTCATGACCCTGATACAGATGTTGTAGTCTTGGAGCAGCTCTGCAAGCTGATCAAACATGACGCGCAATTCAATAAAGCGCAGGCTGCAGAGGAGCTCACGTACTTCGGTGAACATATGTGCCTGGCCCGCATGATATACAACTTGGTCCAGCCCCCTCGCCTGTTCATCAGTAATAATGCGGCAGTGGAGCCAGCGATCGGCACCATTGGTCAACCGCTCGAGATTCAGCGCAAGGAAGACTTGGTAAAAAAGGTCTGCAATTTTGCGATGGTACAATTGCTCGGTGTGCGAGTTTGCGATGAATCGCACTGTTATGATCCGAGAAAACAAACCGTTGCATAGATTATAACAGTGCTCGCCGCCACGGTCCACAAACGTTGGCAAAACTCGGAAGAAGGGCCCAAGCCCTTGCAAAGCAGCAACGAAACGATAGTACTTTGGTCGCCTTCGAACGCTACTAGACTGCATTTTGATGAGTTGCCAAAGTTCGCTTTCTAGTAGTCCGCGTCGCGTGCAGGCAAGCAGCATCAGAATCTCCCGCACGTACCCTGTGCCACCATCCACTGCCTTTTCAACACGAAGGATAGCCTGGAAGCAGAGATCTGAGAGGTTTTTGGGTAGATGCTGCAACCGTGTCTCCATTTCCTCTGGTGTGGCATTGTTGAGCGAAATTTCGTGTACAGCATAGTGCATAAACAGGGGCACACCGCATGCATCCATCTTTGAGAGGTTCCGAATGACCTTCTCCAAATCAAATGCGGACCGACTCTTTGCACCCAGAATACTTCTTAGCGCCTCCATGCGCTTGTCCCTATCCATAGATTCTAAGGATATTTCATTGATTTCCCACGACTTTTGCATGTTGCGCAGCCGTCGTGCTGTTTCGGGATCTGCATCGGGGTCCACAGCAAGGACCATACGGACAGGGAAAAAGGGCATGGTTGTAAGCTTTTCCGGCACCCAATCAACGATTGAGGCTTCATGTTCAGGAATGTAAGATTCCTTATTAACATTCCAAAAGTCCAGCTCGTCCAGGCTATCCACCATGACCAACAGCATGTCACCTCTGAAGGAAGTACCGACACTGTGGCAGTACGAATGGAATCTTTTGCAAAGGCCAAGATAATCTCCAGGCACGTCTTCTGGTTTGTTAAGGTGGAAGTGAGCTGCAATTCGAGTGCAAAATCGTTTGAGCATGCGCACGGGGTTGCGTGCCGAAGAGCTGGCACACGTAAAATGCGAGAGAAACAGCATTTTCGCGCGCCTTCTCCAGCCCTTGGAAATAATTGCATCGAGTTGATTGGGATCCTTGAAGTCCAAGTAATGCAACATGAATTTTAGCATTAGCGACGACTTGCCCGCGCCTGATCCTCCGATAATAAGCAAGGGCGTAATCGCAGACTGACTGTCGCAGTACCTTGTCATTTTGTGGATTTCGTCCCCCCTACCGTACGCCATGGTTGTGTCCATTGATCTCAGGGCCCACACAGCTTGTTCTGCCGTCTCAATATCGATGTTTTTGCGCATCCATCTTCTGAATCCATTGTTAGGGAAGCTGTTCGAATCGAGAAGAAGTCAGAAACGGGTCAAGGTGTCACATTCATGCAGGGGCGGTCAGCACAATATGATGACGATACTTACAATTCTCCCATTTGAGCACGGAAGTTGCGCAGCAAGAAGTCTTGGAGCATCCCTAGTCCCCCAATTTCATACAGGCCGTTTTCATGTGCCTGATTAAACTCCACCTCATAATCCAGAAAATCGACAAGCGCGTTGCCCTGAATAGCCTTGACAACTCGCGTCCGAAATTGACGCTGCAACACGTCTTTACTGCACGTACACTGAGGCGTCAGCGGCAGCAGCCAGTTTTGTCTACATGCAAATGACACGGACAAATTGGTCCACCTCGACAAACCTACACCTGCATACGCAAGCATACACATTTCAGACCACATATGTACTCCTACCCCTCGAATACACGTTGCACACATTTGCATACCTGTAGGTTGGATCTTTAAAGACGCCTTTCATATGTTGTGGCACGCTGGCCATCCAGTTGTTACCACGCTGAGCAACCAGATAACGCTGACAAGGAAGTCCGCTCTCGATGACATTATTAAGTTTCTCAGCTGCTGCCTTGCGCGCCCTTTGTCGATCCTCAACCGAAGTGCTCGCCGTCACCTGTGGACATGGATGTGTGGATGAATCAGCGTGCGTTGGACAACGTGCAGGAGCAAGCGAGGGAAAGAGGGGCGGGTGAGACAGAAGGAGACCAAGGACCTGTAATTCAGGAAACACATGGCAGACTTCCAACTCCTGATACGACCGGCCGGTTTCATAGGCGCCGACCCAACTAAACTCTCCGCAAGCTGCCGCTTGCGCAGCTTCCGTAGGCACGTCTCCGTACATACGTCCTGTTTTGGAACGAGGTGCATGAACCTTACTACATTGCAAGACGGATGGGCAGGCTAATGGAATCATTTCATTTCAACTGTACCTTGAAGAAACACACAACAGTGCGCACGATTGATCTCGCGGAGGCGGATTTGTATGGTACACTTGTGCACTTCAGACGAGGACAAGCCGTCTTGCAGGTAGATTGCAATCACTCTGTGTCCAAGATGTGGAAATTCAGTACCCGTAATGTACAGAAGACATTCTAGTTGGACTTACAGTAGATCAAGGCAAGAGGCTTCGTGCAAACACCGAAAATGAAGTGAGAAAACAGAATTGAACCGAAAAGGAGCTGAAAATAGAATAAAGGTGGGGACAGGAAGTTCCTATCTCCACCTGGGGTGGACCTACACGAAAGATGGCACTCACAATTACTTGTCGCGTCTTGCATGGTTGCATGCACGAATCAACGTGTGAATGCAGCATGTATGCATCCGGTATGCATGTTCACAACCTGATGCGTTTGTTGTTCCCTTCGATTTGTAGCGTAGGTATGATGGTCTCGAAGATCAACTTGAGCTCTCCCAGCATGTCTTCGCTGGTAGCGCTTATGTAGATCCAATATGGCTACCACCACAAACACGGAAACAGACACACAAAAACGGACATACGAAAACGGGCACACGGACACGGGCACGGGCACGGACACACATACACACACACACACACACACACACAAATCTGTGCGTGCATTCGCGGCACATACCGCACCTAGACATACACGCACGCCGACGCACAGACTTGTAAGCGCAAGAGCACATACCTGCCATACAGCTCTCAGATCCCACGGGAAGCCCTCCTTCTTGGCCCTCGCGGATTCCATTTTCGTCTCACGGTACACCTGGAGGATTCTTATGGGTGAGTGAAACTGCGGATCAAATTCTGCCACTCGAAAACGGAGTCTAAATAGAGCCTTCCCCGTTTTTTTGTGCGCCATGTGGGGCTTTGCCCGAGATGCGCATACCGGATGATTTTCTGGAGTGGGAGGCCTGACTGGTCTGTCGGCATCAAAGTTATCATCTCCTTGTTTTCTTCGGCGGCTTTTCTTTTTCTTGCCAGCGCCTGCAGTTGCCAATGGTGACCTGCGTACACACATGTGATTTAGCGCCGGGCATCCACTCCGAACCGGAGTCCTGCAGCAAAGAGCTTGTGAAAAAGGAGGAGAGAAAGGCCAGGATCGATGGATGTTTGAGTCTCTCCCTCTGACTCTGATGTGTGGGTGAGAGCGTATTCATACCCTGCTATTGGTGAACCAGCTTGTTCCTCGCCGCCATGCTCCGACTTCTCTTTGATCTGTGGGAACAGGCCGATTAGTTTTGGGGTTTAGGGTCCCGTTTTATCACAGACTTAGGCCCGCAAACTCATTTTCAACGCTCGGATAGAGAGACCTCAGTCGCCTCGAACATTTTGCTGAATCGCTCAACCATAGACGAGCGTCTCTTTGGTTGTGCTTCTGCATGCTCTCCAGCAGGACCGTACTGGTCTATTTGGTGTTTCGTCACTCCTTCTTCCTCCGGCTCCTCGATGATGTTCCTGCACGTGCCACGGGTGATTTCATGTTTTTCATTTTGCGCGCGCATGCTGTGTGCATTCATCTGCGGGGACATGGACTTATGCCCAGATTACCCGTTGGCATCCTCCTTGGGAATCGGATCAGCATTGGGGTCAAGTTCCATCATATGCATGCGCTCGTCTCTCAAGATGTCCTCGGTTCCTTGCTTTGGAACCTGCGGAGCGTTGTGGGAAGTCAGGACGAAACGATAATAAGCCTCAAAGCGCACCCATCGCGCGCACTGAGTTCTGGTGTTGTTCGAGTGGGTATATAGCGTTGGGCTCATTTTTAAGAACAAATAAAAGACATCATCATCATCCTAGCGGACCTTTTTCTTCCAGCTGAATGGCCCCCATTTGAAAGTCTTGTACTCCCACACATCACCGTACGCCTGCTCCAGAGGGGACAGAAATCACGCTCAGCCGTCGCAGGCCCGGCGGTCCATGCCAGCGGGCACGTGCGGAATCGTGGACACCAAGGTCGCGTGCATACGCTGAATTCGTGCGCGTGCTGACCACGCGGGGGCAGGCAGAAGGGAGACTGCGCAAAAGAGCCGAGCGCATGCAGACGGGCTGCGGAGCTAGCAGCGCCGGGAGCATGCCTGCAACTTGAGCTTGAGCTCGTTCTTTTCTTTTTGCTGCTGGATGAAGGCCTCCTCCTTTTCCGCGGCGTCTGCTGCTTTGTCCGCCATGGCTGAACGGGTTCAAAATGCTGGCAGCAGGCCCGAGACAGTGGCAGCAGGCCCGAGACGGTAGGCACCAGCACGCCGCCGCAAGCGGCGCCTCAAGGCAGTTGGCTTGCGGCGCCGCTTGCGGCGGCGTGCTGGCTGCCTTGCGGCGACGCTTGCGGCTGCGTGCCCGGCGCTGCTGCTGCGGCCGGGAAGACTTCCTTCCCCAGGTTCAGTAGACCCTGGCCATGCTTCAGTGAAAACACGAATGACCTGGAAACGGATGCCGGCACGTCCTTCACGTCCTTTGAAA
>Ga0315905_10006420_pt1 | contig 11957 bp, 11 predicted proteins | sample LakEriMetagenome_5_FD_203522 | JGI IMG/M metagenome (GOLD analysis project Ga0315905, IMG submission 203522) | Freshwater fungal communities from buoy surface, Lake Erie, Ohio, United States - Buoy 4 MA121 | ecosystem: Environmental > Aquatic > Freshwater > Lake | place: USA: Lake Erie, Ohio...
AGGGCGGCACCAACCTCCACCGTTAACCCGCGCAGTAGCCGAGGCCCCCACTACCAGTTTGCCCTGCCGATAAATACTCGGCCTGCCCGCTGATTCGGTTACATGAAGCGTGTTCGATGTACCGTCAGTAAAGTCACCCATCCGCAGGTTTTGCGTCTTGCTAATTGCCCCGCGGGTGGTACCCGCTACATCCACCAGCCCGGCCGTAGCCAAGCTGGGATGCACCCCATAAATACCGGCATAGTCTGAATTCGCCACAATTGGCGCCCATGCGGGCGTTCCATCCGGCGCCCCATCCAAAAGGGTCGACGATGGGGAGGACGGGCATTCCAAAATTTTGACCCGAACACTGGTCACTGGCCGGTTCGCCGGGTCAGACCAGTTCAATGCCTGGTTGTAGTTTTTGAACAGGTTGTCCTGCTCAATGTAAGGCAAAACCCAGGTCAACCAGCGCATGCGAACCGTTTGGTTTTGGGCCGGGCGCAAATTTGAGGGGAAATAGCTATTGGCCCCATGGAAGTTATGGAGTGCCAAACCAATTTGTTTCAAATTATTCGAGCAGCTCATGCGGTTGGCTGCCTCGCGCACCTTTTGCACTGCGGGAACCAACAGGCCCACCAACACAGCAATGATCGCAATCACTACCAGCAGCTCAATCAATGTGAAGCCAAAGCGCTTGCCAAGCCTTTGATTTGAAGTTTGAAACATGGCCACTCCCAAAAATTTTGAGGTCAACTAGCAGACAGCCCGAAAGTTGACTATCTAGATAATGATTATTTTTCACAACAAGTCAACCTCAATCATCACCATGTTCACAAAAGTGGTAATGTATTCGCAAATCATTATTTATTAAGGATTTAAAAACAAAACCTGCCAGCCACTCGAAGCGGCCGACAGGTTTTTTAAAGAAATTTAAATGTTGTTTTTTCGTTTACAAACCAAACCCACCGTTGAATCCGTTTCCTTTGTTCCCGCCAAAACCACCACCCATTCCACCAAGGGCCCCACCACCAAAACCTAACTGCCCACCCCCCAATCCACCACCAAAACCAAACGGGTTACCACTAAAGCCACCACCCTGGCCAAATTGGCCACCACCATAACCTCCAACGCCACCACTTTGGCCCATTTGGCCCCCGCCAAATGCACCAAAACCACCACCTAGGCCGTTTTGGCCACCACCAAATCCTCCCATCCCCATCTGCCCACCACCCTGGCCACCCAGAAACGAACCACCATTCCCACCCAACATGTATCCCGGTTGAATTGGAATCACCGTGAAAGGGCCACTTTGCCCATTGGGGCGAACTACAGTGCCAGGAATATAGGCTCCAAACGGATTGGTAACCCCACTAGCGTTTCCACCCTGCTGGCCACCCGACATTCCCCCCATCCCTGCCTGGCCTCCTCCAACGCCACCCATGCCCATCTGCCCACCACCAAATCCTCCAATCCCCATCTGGCCACCACCAAATTGCCCACCACCCTGCATGCCGCTGTTACCAAACTGCCCACCACCCATCTGCCCCCACTGCCCGGCACCCGGTTGAAATCCCGGAGGGTAAACCGGCTGGCGGGGCGGGGTGGAAGGACGATTTTGCGCCGGCAATAACGAACCTGCGGCAACAAGCAATGCTCCCGCAAAAAACCATTGGAAAAAAGCTTTCATACTGGTGCCCCCGCTTGCATCCGGCTTACCGGTCTAAAAGAACTGCGCCTTACCACTTTAACGCAAAAACCCCCCGCACTTGCGCGCGGAGGGTCCAACCAAGAATCCCAAGGTCTTTTGAAATCCCTCACCAAGAATATTCCGGCTTTCAGATACCCGGACCACCGTTAAAACCAAATCCCTTGTTCCCGCCAAATCCGCCACCAAATCCGCCTTGGCCAAACTGTCCACCACCAAGTCCACCCTGGCCAAACTGTCCACCACCAAGTCCACCCTGGCCAAACTGACCGCCACCAAGTCCACCCTGGCCAAACTGACCGCCACCAAATCCGCCCAGTTGTCCGCCTCCCAACTGCCCTCCTTGCCCTCCCAACATGTACCCCGATTGCACAGGAATCACCGTATAAGGACCGCTCAGTCCCGTTGGACGGACAATGGAACCGGGAGTGTAAGCCCCATAAGGGGTGTTGTTACCACCGCCCAATCCGCCTCCTCCCTGAAAACTCCCACCTCCCATCCCACCCATTTGCCCCCCACCACTACCACCTTGGCCAAACTGACCACCACCAAACTGACCAGAACCACCCGTCTGTCCACCACCGCTACCCCCCAATTGGCCCGAACCACCGAACTGGCCACCCCCACCAGACTGACCATTCCCCGGGGTTATGGGAATAACAGGAGGCCTCATTGGGGCTGGATTGGAAGGCTTGGGTGGCAACCCGGGGCGAAATTGGGCCATGAGGCTCCCCCCAAAAAGCCCAACGGTCAATAAACCCAAGCCAAATCGGTACTTCTTGAACATGGCGCAACTCCTAAATTAGATGTTCCGCCATCACTACGATGAGAATGATTTAATTGTTTGCCAGAAGTTATCATTTTTTAAAATTATTAATTATCATTTTTCACTCACTCAAATCACCAAAAAAATAGCCCCCTTCACCATCGTCGGTGGGGGGCAGTCTCAAAACCTAATTTCAATTTCACCCGCAAAGAATTATTGTGCGAATTGACCTTTCAGCCTTTTCTCCGCAGGCTCACGCTCCGGCCGGATCCTCGAAAGGCCCGTCATCCGCTTCCCCATCCCCGTCCGATTTCCCCAGTGCCCGAAGGGCTTTTTTCAGGTCGCGCTGGGTCCTCAAATGCAATTTGCGCCAAGGACAATCCTTATTGGCCCGCACCGCTCGCCGATCTTCCACACTGCCACTTCGCAATTCCTTCAACAAGTCCAGCTTACTTTGCTTCAGTCGTTCCAGCTCAAACTTGCCAAGATCTTCTAGGCAGGCCGCGTACGGCTCTCCCAAGGCAGCTTTCAAAACAGGCCAGCCAAACTCATCAAAAGGCTGAAATCGCCCCGTTGCAACCAGCAACTGCCTCAATCGCCCGTCCAGACAATAGCTGCAATCGGTTGCTTTGAACCGACAATTCCGGCACCCCTTATTAGCACCCGCCGTCAAAACTGCCGAGGTAAGGCACTCCATAGGGTGCACGGTAAGCGGGTCCGTCACCAAACTGTGGCATCGAACATCCTCTCCTGCAGGCCCCTTGAAATGATGGCTTTGCACCCGCATGTTGCGAATGGGCATATCTTCCAGGGTTTCAGTCCGGTCAAACCTAAAGTTCTTTTCCTTCAGAGCTAATATGAGGTACCGCTCCGTCGCCAGAGTGAATGCGTCTTCAACTTCCATTCGATGGTGATTGTCAGAACCTAACATGCTGATTTTGCGTTTGAACCAGTCAGGCATGGCATGAGTTTGCCACAAAAGCCCCGACGATTCAGAAATCGCCCGGCGCACAAACAAGTTCCATAGCATCACATGCGGCAGCATTCGCAATCCCCAACCATCCCACCAAAAAAATACACGCCTCACACTTACATTCGTCCCACACCGACCTGATTTTCCAAAATAGGGCCATCGCTTGGCCATAATGATGTATATTAGGGGATATACCTACCTAAGTCTTCCCTAAACTTTACCCCCACTCAAATTGGCTGGCCACCCTATGCCAAAACCTACGAGTATTTTAACCCACCTAGGCTCCCTTCCCCACCGCCGCGAGCTACTAAGCGCGGGCTTGGGTGGTTTTGCCTCCCTCTCACTGCCACAACTCATTCGCCTTAGGGCCGAAAACCCGCCCCAAGCGTCTGACAACACTGCGGTCATTCTGGTTTGGTTGCGCGGCGGGGCAAGCCACCTCGAAACTTACGACCCAAAACCAGACTCCCCAGCCGAATACCGCGGCCCATTCAAGGCCATATCCACTCGCACCATCGGCATGCAAATGTCAGATTTGTTGCCAAAACAAGCAGCCTTGTCAGACAAATTCGCCATCATCCGCTCGCTGGCACACTCGGGCCCCGGTCATCCCTCCGGCTCACTCCAAATGCTCGGCGGCGACAAAGATTCCAACGACAAGCTCAAACCGGTTTATCCAGACTTCATGACTGTTGCACACCGCCTGCGGTTTGACCCCAACCGCGACCTGCCCAATTATGTCGGCGTCAATCCCGTGGTTCGCTACGACAATTTCACCATCGCAGGCCCCGGATTCTTGGGCGAAAGTTATCAGCCTTTCTCCGTCATGGGCGACCCAAGTTCTCCAACATTCAAGGTGCCCAACATTGGACTGGATGAACCAGGCCGCCGCGGTATCCTCGACCAACGCCTCTCCCTCCAAAAACAATTCGATTCCATCAACACCAAGGTCGACAGCGCCGGCCTTCTCGATAGCCTCGACATGTTCCAGGGCCAAGCCCTTAACCTCCTCACCAGCAAACGAGCCGCTCAGGCTTTCGACCTGACCCGCGAAAGCCCCAAAACCCGTGAACGCTACGGCATGAACGCATGGGGCCAACAACTCCTCATGGCGCGTCGATTGGTCGAATCAGGTGTGGAGATTGTCACAACCACTCTCGACGGCCCCCTTTGCGGCCGCGTCGCCAACTGGGACGATCACGCCGTCAATCACCATATTTTCGACGCTCTTAAATACCGAGCGCCGTTTTTCGATCAAGCCGTCAGCGCCCTCATCGACGATGTCTACCAGCGCGGCCTTGATAAACGCGTCCTCGTAGTGGTGACAGGCGAGTTCGGCCGCACGCCAAAAATCTCCCAAGTCGCCAGCAGCGGTGGCGGGGTTGCCAGTGCCGCCGCCGGCGTGGTCCAACCCGGCCGCGATCACTGGCACCATGCAGGTTCCATGCTTTTTGCCGGCGGGGGCATCCGCGGTGGCCAAGTCATTGGTGCCACAGACAAACGCGGTGAATTCGTCACCCAAAGAAAGGTGGGCCCACACGATTTTCTGGCCACCATTTATCAACACTTGGGAATCGACAGCTCCACCGTCACTGTTCCCGATCTCACCGGAAGGCCCACTGCCATCGCCTCTGAGGGCAAACCAATTCGCGAATTGTGGACCTGACTATATGCCTTTGGGCTCTTCGCCCCAAGCCACTAGGGCATCGGATGCTTTTGAAAAAATTCCCACAACAAATCATTGGCCGAAACCTTGGTCGATTTGCCAAACATCTTCAGCGGTGGCGGCATGCCAGGCCATGTGTGCCCTCCGTCTTCCACCTCCACCAGCACCACCTCCGAGCCCTCCTTTCCGCCGCTATGACGCTTGCGAATTACCTTCAGGTCATCTTTCTGCGAAATCCGCTCAATTTCGGGCGCCTCTGCGCAACCGTCCAGCTTCACCCACAAGTTGATCGATTCCCGCACACTCTTCACCTTCATGAAGGGAGGCATGTTCTTCTCGGTCATTTCGAATGCCACAACAGGGTCGGCCGTGCCATGAAAATGCAGCACTGGCACCGCCCGCTTGGGCTTACATTCATCAACCGCCACCACGCCAGCCACCACACCAATCGCAGCTATCCTGTCAGATAATTCAGACGCCAAACGATAACTCATCATGCCGCCATTGCTCAGACCGCAGGCATAAATGCGCCGCTTGTCCACACTCAACTCTTTGCCCAACTCATCCAAAATCAGGCCCATGAATGCCACATCATCCGCCCGACTGCCCACACCTTTCTGAAAACCACCGGCATTCCAAGTCAGAAATTGCCCAAATCCTGTGCCGCTGGGAAAAACTACCACAAAGTTGGCCTCATCCGCCTTGGCAGACAAACCCGAGACATTCTGCATCATTTTCCCGGTCATGCCCGCGCCATGCAGGCACAGCACCACAGAAGTGGGCTTCTCGCGTAAATAACCCTTGGGAACATGAACTATGTAACTGCGGTCTGCCCCGTCGACCTTGATCGTGCGGGTGTGGTCCCCAGGGTTGATTTCCCCACAAAGGGCAAGCGCACAAATCCATGAAAAATCAGGAATCACAGTCATAGGCACCTTTCTGATCCGGGTTTTCTTCCTGAAAATCGTTAATAACCCTATCGGATAATGCTACCCGGTTCCCAAAATGGCTGTCATCGGGAACTCATGGCCGAAGCTGGCCTGTTAAGATGACTTGCTTCCCAAACTTTGGTTTTTGCCTCTGGACCTCCACATGCCACCCGACGGTCTATCCATCAAATCCCCTCCTTCCGAGCAGCCCCTCCTTCTTTGGCTGGTGAAGGTGCTCGCCCCCATGAAGCGCACCCGCGTGAAGCAGATGCTCCAACACGGCCGAGTACGGGTCAACGGCGTCATCACTACCAGGCACGACCACCTGGTCCGACCAGAAGACACCATTAGCCAAATGCCTGAGGGCTCGCTACCACCCGTTGAATTTTTGGCCCAAGCCGGCGGAAAAATTGCCAAGCCACCGTTTGCCATCATCCACAGCGATGAGCATCTCCTAGTTATTGATAAACCCAGCGGCTTACTCTCCGTGGCAAACGGACCCCACAAAACCAACACCATCTTCGCCAAACTCCTCGAATGGCTCGACATCCAAAAGGCCGGGCGCCCCCATGTGGTCCACCGCCTCGACCGTGAGACCTCGGGATTGATGATTTTCGCCCGCTCCCACCAGGTGGCCGAGTCCCTCCAAACCAATTGGGAAACGGTACGCAAAACCTACCTCGCCATCTGCGAGGGGTGCCCCCGTCCCCCCGAAGGCGTGGTGGACAACCTCATCGAGGAAGGCCGCGATCTCAAAGTGCGTGTGGTTGAAAGGCCCGGGCCCGATGCGCGCAGGGCCGTCTCCACCTACAAAGTAGTCTCCAGACACCAAGCCTATTCCCTCGTTGAAGTCGGCCTCGAAACCGGACGCAAGCACCAAATCCGCGTCCACTTGGCCCACCTCGGCTGCCCCGTTACAGGCGACGAACTTTACGGTGCCCTGCAAAACCCCTGCGGACGTATCGCCCTCCACTCTTGGAAAATCCAATTCCCCCACCCGGTCACAGGTGAAGCACTCGAATTCGAGGCACCCATGCCCGATGGTCTGAAAAAAATGCTAACCAAATAGCCGGACCTTGCGGATGCTTTTCCCATGAAACTCATGGCACTTCCCAAGGCCGAGCTCCATGTGCATCTTGAGGGCACTCTCGAGCCCGATATGCTTTTGGCGCTTGCCAAAAAAAAACCAGGTCACAATTCCCTATGGCACGAGTGCTGAGGTTCGAGCCGCCTACCAATTCGGTTCCCTCGACGCTTTTTTGAAAATTTATTACGCAGGCATGGCCGTCCTGCGTACCCCCCACGACTTCACCTCCCTTGCCTGTGCATATTTTGCCAAGGTCGCAAGCCAGGGAGTCAGGCACGCCGAAATTTTCTTCGACCCCCAAGCCCACCAAGAAAAGGGCCTCACCTTCCAACAAGTGCTGGAAGGCATAGAAGAGGGGTGCAGGCAGGCATTCACAAACCACGGCATCACTAGCAAGCTCATCCCATGCATCCTCAGACACCTTGATGAGAACGCTGCCCTTAGGCTGGTGGATGATATGCTGCCATTCCGCAATCGTTTGGCCGCAGTCGGACTCGATTCCAGCGAGCAAGGCAGGCCCCCAAGCATGTTCCTGCGCGCCTTTCAAAGGGTGCGCGATGCCGGCCTGAAAGTGGTGGCCCATGCCGGCGAGGAAGGCCCGCCAGATTACATCCGCCAAGCCATTGACCTCCTCGGGGTCAGCCGAATCGACCACGGAGTGCGCATCCTTGAAGACGAGGCTCTCACACGCAGGGTGGCACAGGCTGGCATTCCCCTCACGGTTTGCCCTGTTTGCAATGTCCGCTTGGGCGTTTTCCCCCGTCTCGAACGGCACAACCTCCCCAAACTGATCAATGCAGGCCTCGCCATCACCATCAACTCCGACGACCCTGCCTACATCCAGTCGTATGTGGGTGACAATTATGTCGCCTGCGCTGAGAAGCTTGGACTGACTGATTCCTCCTTGCGCGCCTTGGCAAAACAGTCGTTCCAGGCAAGTTTTCTACCCCAGGCAATGCGAGACAATTTGGCCGCCCTAATCCCTTGACCAATGGCCCGGGGTTATAGGCTCGGAAAACACCCATGAACCTTGCCGGAGAATCTTCCTTCCATTTGGCCCTTCTGCTGGCAGTTTCCATGCTCACCGCCGCACTTGCGGGCAAACTGATTGGCTCTTTCTTCCACTCAAGGGGCTTCACCACCAACGGCATTTTTCAGGAGGGTGGTGTCACAATCCTCAGCCTCCTCCTTGCCTTCCTTTACTCAGCCTCATTGAGTCGAACCGCCCTAAGGCATGAAATGCTAAAAGATGAATGCCGGTCGCTATCAGGGGTGTCCGCCACGGTCCATTTCCTCGAAACTTCCGAGGCCGCCAAAGTGCGTGATAGCATCAGGGACTATGTCGACTCCAAAATCAGTTTGGGCGAATTGGAACTGAAATCACCTCAATTTGTCGAAAGACTCTCGGAGGTCAGGACCCGCCTCCGCGCCCTGATCGATGTCAGCAAAGAGGCAGCACAAAAAAAGCCTGAATTGACCCAGGCATTGGTCGACGGAATCAATGGCGTCATCGGCTCACACACTGCCAGAATGGTTTCATTGGCCGAAAGCAGGTCTATTCGCGGCATTTTGGTCGTTCCACTTTCAGCCGTTCTACTCATGCTCTTCATTGGGTTCCAGGCCGGAATGCAAAAGGGCCTCCAGCTTTTCCATGTGACGCTCTTCACCATTTTAGTTTCAGGTGTCTTCTGGAGTGCCATCGATGAGGGCCAGGCCGGCAACTGGTTCACTAATGGTAATGCCAGTCTACTCATCCAAATGCGTGACGGCCTTTGGAAGTGACCACTCCCCATCCAATTCCCCACTCTACCCTCCAAAGCGGTGACGGCCCCTTTCACTCGTGGCAATCTCAAATCGACTTCTCCGCCACCTCACCCGGAAACAGTTTCAACAATTTGCGCAGTTTCGGGTCTATCACCATCTGGCAATAAGGCTGGAAACCGTGGGTATTGTAATAATCCCAGTGATATTTTTCCGCCGGCCAAAAAGTTGGCCCCGGCGGTAACACCAACTGCGTCACCACAGGAGCCGAATACACCCCGCTGGAGTTCACCTCCTTCACCACCCGACTCGCATCAGCTACCTGCCCGTCATTCTGGCAAAACACCACAGAACGATACTGGGTCCCTGCATCCGCTCCCTGCCGGTTGAGGGTAGTGGGGTCGTGGAGCATGAAAAACACTTCCAAAAGTTTGTCAAAACCTAGCACCTCCGGGTCAAACTCGACCCGAATCACCTCCGCATGGCCCGTTGCCCCCGAACAAACTTGCTCATAGGTTGGCCGGTCGGGCTGACCCCCCGCATAACCCGATGTCACACTCAAAACCCCTTTCAAACGCTGAAAAACAGCCTCCAAACACCAAAAACAGCCGCCACCAAACACCGTCACAGCCTTGGCCATGGTGATACTCCTTCGCCCTTCAGACCTTTACCCAAACTGGTTGCCCTGAGAAACTGGTCTAATTGAGTGTAGGGAACTATTCACAAAAACCGTCGGGCGGTGGTCGCCCATGGTTCTTGTGCCTACCCTCCAAGCGACGGTGACCCGCCCAATGAGCAGGCAACCTCTCGATCCAGACCACAAAGTGACCGTGCCCGACTTGGTGGCGGCAAAACGGGCCGGCAAGCGCATTTCCATGCTCACCGCCTACGATTACCCCACCGCCCTGCTCCTCGACCAAGCAGGTATCGACTGCCTTCTGGTGGGCGATTCTCTGGGAATGGTGGTTCAGGGCCTGACCGATGGCTTGGCCGTCACCCTCGACCAAATGATCTACCACGGCCGTATGGTTGCCCGCGCTGCCAATCGGGCCTTGGTGGTTGTCGATATGCCATTCCTCAGCTATCAGGTCAATGATGACGAGGCCATTCGCAACGCCGGCCGCATTTTGCAAGAAACCGGCGCTCACGCGGTAAAACTCGAGGGCGGCCGTAGATGCGTCCCGGCCATCAGGCGCATGGTCGAGGCCGGCATCCCCGTCATGGGCCATGTGGGCCTCACGCCCCAGTCTGTCCGCCGCTTGGGTGGGTTCAAAGTGCAGCGCGATGCCGACGAATTGCTGGCCGATGCCAAGGCCGTGGAAGAGGCAGGTGCCTTTGCCATTGTTGTTGAATGCGTACCGGCAGATTTGGGCAAACGCGTCACCCAGGCTCTATCAGTTCCCACCATCGGCATAGGGGCCGGCCCGGCCTGCGATGGCCAAGTTTTGGTCATCAACGACATGCTGGGCATGGAGCAAGCCATCAAGCCGCGCTTCGTGAAGCGTCAGGCTGATCTGGCAACCATCATTCGTCAAGCCGCCGAGCGTTACTCTGCCGAAGTGCGCGATGGCAGCTACCCTGGTGCTGAACATGTTTTTAATTGACCCTAGGCCCAGAGCCAACGGAACCACTGCATGACCCACTCCCTGGGCATTGAACACTTCATCCCGATTAGAAAGGCTGAATTGGCCGGTCTACTGGTCAGCCAGACACCCCCGGCCGAACAGCTTGACTGGTTGCGCTTTTTCGGCATTTGCAGTGCCCTTTACCACCACTATTTCCAAGTCCAGCTAGACCATCTCAAAGACCTTTACGCGCCATTCGACCCCGACTCCGACACACGGCCGGTCACCAACCTCTGCCCCGATGCCGAACTCGAAGGCGAAACCGCTTTTTTCGAGTCGCTTGATAGGCTGCTGCAGCAGGGCAACTTCCGCCAACTAAGCTGGGAACAGGTCGCCACTGGAAAAACAAAAACCAACCGACTGGGCCTGCACATGCGCATGGATCCGGCGGTTTTTGAGCGCCTCGAGGTCTATGTCCGGGGCGAGAGCCTCGTCGATAAAAAGCGTTCAAAATGGTGGAAATTGTGGGAGCCTAAAAACCAGCGCATTCCAACATACCACCGCATGGTTCTGGCCCTGCGTTTGAGGCCCAATCCCGAAATCAATTCTGATATGCCCCGCGAGGGGATTCACCTCAAGCTGTTCCGCCGCGTCCCCAAAGATGATCTCGATTTGCTGCTTCCCGGCAGTCGCCTGCGGCTATCAGGCCTCGACAAAGGCCTCATCGGTTTCCCACTCGCAACGGGGGTCATTATGCTCCTGGGCAACGCCCTACTCACGCTAGTCTCCGCAGGCATCAATGTCCTGGGGGGCCTTTTGAGTTGGTCAGCCGCAATTGCCATAGGCGGGTATGGCCTTAGGTCTTACTCCGCATGGAAATCAAAACACAACCAATATAGCTTCAAAGTCAACAAACACCTCTACTACCAAAAGCTGGACAGCAACCTGGGCGCTGTACTCCGCCTGATCGATGAGGCCGAGGAGCAGGAATGCCGCGAGGCATGGTTAGCCTTCCACGCGCTTGCAATGCATGCCCCACCTGAAGGTTGGACGGCCCGCGAACTCGACACCCATTGCGAGGATTTTCTCAAAGCTCAACTGGGAACACCCATCGATTTTGAAGAGGCCGATGCGCTACTGAAACTCGCCCGCATGGGTCTCATCACCGAGACCGCCGGCCGTTACCGCCCCATTCCCCTGACCCAAGCCGTTCTAAAGCTTGACGCTCTTTGGGATGGCCTGTTCCCCGAAAATGCCCACACCATGAACGAGGGCGCTTCACGCTTGGCCAAAACCATTGCCAACCGCGAATTCACCAAAACCCACACACCAAGGAGTTGAAGCCATGCTGCACAACAAGCAACGCGACCCCGCCGAATGGATCGCCAAGGCGATGTGCCAATTTGAATCATCAGGCATTCGAAAAGTGTTCGACCTAGCCCGCAAGCTGAAAGATCCGGTCAACCTCAGCATCGGCCAACCAGATTTTCCAGTCCCCGAGATCATCCGCCACGCCGCTGTCA